>WNGP01004650.1_pt1 | contig 17495 bp, 14 predicted proteins | sample 5407671 | NCBI WGS metagenome assembly WNGP01 (sample SAMN13153381, study PRJNA577476) | soil metagenome | isolation source: 40 cm soil or saprolite under Garry oak tree replicate 2 | place: USA:California | collected 2016-06-15 | reverse complement strand
GATGACAGCATGATCGTGGTACTTAATCGCGGCGACCAAGCTCTGACTTTCCATGGCAAGTTTCCATTCATGAGTGGCTTCTCCGACACTGTTTGGTATGGAACGGATCACTTTAATATCTGTCGGCACGTCGAAGGGTTGCGTGCCATTGTTCGTTATAAGCCATCTGCTGAGAGCAGGTATGCAGGTGAACTTGCTGAACTAGAATTTCGCGAGGAACTGCCCACACTTCCTGCGCCGAAAGCGGATACGGCCACCTCGAAGTAACTTTTTGACCGCCGTCTCGAAAGCCGATCCCACTGCGAGGCGGCAGTCACCGTTCACATCCGTGCAGCCTGCACCGTCGCACTGGTGGAGCAGGCGTTCTGAAAATCCGGTAACTGTTGAGAAATCGCGGTAGCACGCATTGACCCACCGAGCACGGCGAAATCTCGCCAGCGGCAACTTCTGGGGCCGTTCCCAGCGTGGTCCCGAAACGGGACAACACGATTTGTCAGCGCTTAGAAGTCGCAGTCCAGGGCTGACGCAATACCTACGTTACCTTTCGGCCACACGGCACACCGACTAGCATCCTCTTAGAATTCTGGGCTGTTGGGGATGCCGCCGAATGGGAGCAGAATAAGGCGGGGAGAAGCTCCGCAATTTGGAGTGGCCTGCGAGAATCCTTCGCTCGACCGGAAACAGCCCAATTCTTTCCTTTAGTGCGCGCCAGAAAGCGCATCCGAGCCGGGGCGAAATCGTGGTCAGCAGCGATTGGCGTCAAGACAGTCCAGCAACTGGCTACCTTAACGCCGATAACAACCGTGGTGTCGGGCCGCGCTCGAACGCCAACGGATGGGAAGCCGTCCGAAGTCACCTTCTATCGCAATCCTCTTGGTAAGATCGGTGGACACGGCGGTAACTACAGGGTAGCCTCGCTCAGCCCGGACTCTGTGCTGCTTAGTGCCGCTCACGTTTACACCGTCATGGGTGGTCCTCGTATCAATTTCAACCCTCTCTTCGTTCACGTGCTGTTCGGAATGGCTCACGTTAAGGTAAGTCGATCTGACGCGGCGGTCACATCACAAGATGGTCTTGCTGCAGCGGTTGGATTAGGTGGCGAGCGAAGGTTAGCTCACCACATGGCTGTCCGCGTATCGGCGGACTACCTTTTCGCCTACACCGGACAACCAGATCGGAAACCGCAGAACAACGTGCGTGCTTCCGTTGGGTTGGTGTACCGATTCGGCGGAGCGCGAACCGACTCTGGAGTGGAGCACGCAAGTGACAAGCCAACAAGTGCAGCACAGCCACCGAACGCGGAGCCGCGCCGAGTGGCACCAGCCACCCTCAGTGCGGGGATGAATGTATACGCGCTCGGAGTCGTCGTCACACTTGGGAGGAATCAGGGAGCTGAGATTACAAGTGAAGCGCCTAACGGTGTGGCCGCGCTCGCCGGACTACATCCGGGTGACGTGATTGACTCCGTGGACGGCAAGCCCGTGAAGACGCCAATAGAACTGGCGGCGGAACTCTCGGGCAAGCCTGCAGGGACAAAGATACGACTCGGCTTCTTGATTCGTGGAGAGTGGGAGACGGAGACTGTCATCTCATTAAATGCGACTCCCTGACGCCTGGAGCCGCCAACCGCAACACGCCCCCCTGCGGTTCCAGCACCCCCGCCGGCGAACAGCTTGCAATATCTGGCAAAAATCGGCTTGGTTGAGGACGAAGCTGGTGTGACCAAAAATGCCTCTATAGCGCACGTCCTTCACACGAGGAACAAACCGTTCGCCACACTTGGGGCGCGCCTAACAAAACCGGGAAGGGGCGGCGATGCTACCATCCGTTAGCGGGCATCCGCGTCTTCACTCGCAATAATTTTACGACACAGCCGTTTTAGGCATTGACTTATGCCGCTCAGCAGTGCCCGCGTGTTCCTTCGCAGTGGCGACTGAACCGGGCTCCCAGCCCGCATCGAGCCTAGAGGCGAAGCAGCAGCGTGACAATGAAGAAGCTGCTCAGCAAAAATCCGCTGCGTCTCCGGAAAATCAGTTCGGGCACGATTCGGGCACGATCACGGAAAAACTGCCCAAACATGGTGCATCTGAACTGCGTAGTTCTGCCGCTGCAGTCCTGCCTAACTGATTTTCTCTGAGTGGGTTGGCATGGTGCCGGGAGGGGGAGTCGAACCCCCAAGGTACTAAGTACCGGCGGATTTTGAGTCCGCTGCGTCTGCCAGTTCCGCCATCCCGGCAATTCTGGGGTTTTCTGAGGAACTTTCGTAGCTTACCGGATGCTGCGGATGTTTGGCAATCCGAGTCGGGCTGCCGGGGGCTGCCGGGGCTGCCGTCCGGAAACGTGATTCCTCTAGACTCGGAAGCCGCATGCTTCTGAAACACTCGGCGACGCTGTGTTCGTAGCCAGACGGCGGAAGCAGCCGATGACGTGGTCATTGACCATACCCACAGCCTGCATGAAGGCATAACAAATGGTGGACCCGACGAAATTGAAGCCGCGGCGCTTGAGATCTTTGCTCAGTGCGTCGGACTCTGCGGTACGGGCCGGAATTCGGTCTAGCGGTTTCCACGAATTTATCCGCGGCTTGGCCCCCACAAATTTCCAGACGTATCGATCGAAACTGCCGAATTCTTCCTGCACTCGCAGGAACGCCTTGGCGTTTTGCACGGTTGAGGCAATTTTGAGCCGGTTGCGCACGATACCTGGATTACGCAGCAGGTGCTGAACCCTTCGCCGGTCGTAGCGGACTACTAGACTCGGGTCAAAGCCATCGAAGGCTGTACGGTAATGCTCGCGCTTGTTGAGAATCGTTTCCCAGCTCAGCCCGGCTTGAGCTCCTTCCAGAATAAGAAACTCAAAGAACGTGCGGTCATCGTGGACCGGCACGCCCCATTCTTCATCGTGATAGCGGATGGAAAGCTCACTCCGCGCCCACGCGCAACGGATCACGCCTGTGGATTTTCCTGCCATCCGACACTCTTCACGCCCCGTACGGATCTATTGCAGAGACTTTGGCTCCGACCTGTTCTTGGGCGATTTTTTATTCAGCAGCGAATCCAATTCCATCGCGGCGGCTGGAACGCCTACCTTGCCCTCGCGGATGATCTCTTTGGCGCTCAATTTTCTTCCATAGAGGTTCTCATTTGCGCTGCCATCAGAACGCAGTGTAGAGCCTTCCAGTGAGACTCCAGCGAATAATCCTTTGTTGCGCGAATAAGAAAGAATCTCAGCGTTCATGACGATGTCGGTCGCGCCCTCAGCCGTACGGCCTTTTGGGCCAGCGGCGGCAGAGGCATCAGCTCCCAGCTTTACTTTGCTGGATAGCAACGATCGCGCCCCCTTGGGATTCATGACCAGCAGAACAAAATCGGTGGCTTGACCGCCAATCTGAAAACCAATGCTCACGCCTTCCAGCGCGTAAAGTGCGGGCGCTCCCCACGGACCGGTGTAATGTTCACCCCTGCGGCAAACCATGACGCCGCGGCCGTAGCTTCCACCGACTCCAAATGCGCCCTTCTTCACCGAAGGCAGAACAACCACGCACTCCGCCTTGTCCAGCAGGTCTTGAGGAATGTCGTCAGGAATGTTCAAGATCTCTTTCATTACTTCGCCGGCTTCCTTCACACGCTCAACTTCCTTGGCATCATTGGCTGCGAGCGCACCGCTAGTAAGCAGAAGCAGGACTGACAAACACGCCATCGACTTTTTCATGAATCCTCCTGAGGCGAGCGAAACAACATATCCCGGCTCGCAATTCATGTGACATCTTAAACCCTAAAAGCATTGTGAAAATGCTGTAGAAGAATCTCGGTAGGAGCGCCCTGGCCGGATTTCTCAGATTCTCAAAGACTTTGAGGCATGACCCACAGCGTGCTCCTTTTGTAACTTGGCACTTGAGCGATCCGCACCTAAAGTCGAATGAAGTAGAAGGGCGAACTGGCGGTCATCTTCGGCACTTCGCGTGCATCTAATAGTTTAGAAGTGCGTTTCGCCATGTTTGGGCGTGAAAAATTTGGACTTCCTAGGTATGAAGTACACGCGGCGCATCCTTTGTCTCTTGGTGCTGGTTCTGGCCATGGCAACAGGCGCGATCCCTGCCCTGACTCAGTCGGCCTCATACATTTCAGGAAGGTCGAGCGCGGCGACCTATCCGGCCGTTGCGTCTGATGCCTCGGACGATCCTCAGGGCTCCGTTCTGACCATCCGTGAACGGGTAGATGAGGTTAACGTCCTCTTTATTGCCACTGACAAACATGGCAAGTTCGTGCGGGATCTGAACCAGACGGATTTCTCTATCCTGGATGACCACAAGCCTCCGCAAGCGATTGTAAATTTCCGCCGCGAAACCGATCTGCCGCTTGACATGGGCCTGCTGATTGACTCCAGCGGTTCCGTGCACGGACGGTTTGACTTCGAACAGAGCGCCGCGACTAGTTTTCTGGAACACACAATCCGGCGAGGCTTCGATAGAGCATTTGTCGTCGGCTTTAACACCAAGAGCCAGATGACACAGGATTTTACAGACAACGTCACGCTGCTTTCCGCCGGCGTGCATAACCTGAAAGATGGCGGAGGAACAGCACTTTATGACGCGGTTTACCGCGCCTGTCGCGAAAAATTCTTGAAGGATCGGCCTGATCATCCTGTTCGCAAGGCCATTGTCATCGTCAGCGACGGCGAAGATAATCAGAGTGAATTCACGCGGGCGCAGGCCATCGAAATGGCGCAGCGGGCTGAAGTCATCATTTACGCGATTTCCACGGACGACAGTGGCTTGATTCTGCGCGGCGACAAAGTTCTCGAGCAGATTGCCGAGGCTACCGGCGGCCGGGCATTCTTTCCTTTCAAGATGAAGGACATCACGCACTCCTTCGCGGCGATTGAAGACGAACTACGCAGTCAGTATGTGGTTTCCTACCGTCCAGCTAACTTTGATGCAGATGGCCGCTATCGCTCGATCGAGATTTCTGCATTAAAGAAAGATCTACAAGTCCGCGCCCGCAAGGGCTACTTCGCACCCCAGCAGTAACTCCGGTTTCCGCCGCACCGACGAACAAACCGCTATATCTCGCGAGCCAACCGTGATTGCGCCTACGGCCTCGCTGTGCTACCGTCCCAATGATTCCGGAGGAGACGTTGATGAGCGCTATTATCCTTCTGGTTATTCTGGTCGTGATCGCCGCCGTCCTGGTCGGCATGTACAACACGCTGGTGCAGTTGCGCGTGCGCTGCGACTCAGCCTGGTCTGACATTGATGTACAACTCAAGCGCCGCCACGACCTGATTCCCAATCTGGTCGAGACCGTGAAGGGTTATGCCGCCCACGAAAAAGGCACCTTCGAGAATATTGCAAAGTTCCGCTCGCAGGCGATGCAGGCGACCACCCCCGAGGACAAGGCCGCAGCCGAGAACCAGCTCACCGGGGCGCTGAAAAGTTTGTTCGCCGTGGCGGAGAATTACCCGGAGCTGAAAGCGTCAGAGGAATTTACGCAACTGCAGGCTTCATTGAGCCAGACCGAAGACTCGATCCAGAACGCGCGCCGTTATTACAACGCAGTCGTGCGCGATTTGAATACTAAAATCCAGTCATTCCCAACCAATATTCTTGCCGGCATGTTCAACTTCCAGGCGCGCCAGTTCTTCGAAACCGCGGCCACAGACCGCGAGCCGGTGGCGGTAAAGTTCTGAGGTCAAGTTCTGAGGCAATGATCGGGCGGACAGGTTGTGCGAAGACGTTGCTTGCGACGTCCGGAAAAGGCGGCAGGCTGCGTCTCTATCGGGCCGCCGTGGGTTTGCTCGCGTCCATCGTTGTCCTAGCCACTCCCGTCCCGGCCAAGAGCTGGCGAATCACCGACTTTAACGACAACATAACCGTTAACGTCGACGGCAGCGCAGTAATCACTGAGCGGATTAGTCTGGTTTTCGAAGGCGAATGGCACGGCATTCACCGGACGATTCCTATCGAATATCCCGGCCCGAATGGAACGAATTACCAGCTATTCATCAGCATCTCCGGCGTCACCGACGGCAACGGCGGCAAGCTCAAGTACGATTCCTCAACTTCCGGCGGTAACCGGCAACGACTGGCCGGTGCCGATCGATCACGCTGCCGCCATGGTGCACTTCCCAGGCACCGCCGCAGGCTCCCTGCGGGCGCAGGCATTTACTGGAGCATATGGATCAGCCGGGCACGATGCGAGGGCGACAGTCGACGGTGCGGACGCTCAGTTCGAGACCAATAGCCCGCTATCCATGCGCGGTGGGATGACCATCGACGTTTTTATTCTCAAAGGAATTTTCAAACAACCCGGTGCGCTGACCAAATTGGTATGGTTCATGGGCGGAAATCCAGTCGTCTTTCTGCCGCTGGTCACGTTGGCCGTTATGTTCACGTTGTGGTGGTACAAGGGGCGCGATCCCGATCCAGGCGAGTCGGTTGCGCCGATGTATGCGCCACCTGCGGGGATCTCGCCAGCCGAGGCGGGCACGCTGCTTGACGACACGATTCATCCTCGCGACATCACCTCGACGATCGTGGACTTGGCAGTGCGCGGCTTTATAAAGATCGAAGAGAAGATGGATAAGGGACTCGTATTCAATCAGAAAGATTATGTTTTGCATCTGCTCCAGAAGCGTCAGGACTGGCGGGACCTTGCGCCGCACGAGCGTGTGATGCTGGAAAATATCTTCGTAGGCGACGCCACGGAGGTCCGTCTTTCCAACCTCAAGAATCGCTTCTACACTGCCGTTCCCGTGATTCGCGAAGACATTATGTCGGCACTAAAGAGCAAAGGAATTTACATGCTTGATCCGGAGTCGGCCAACGGCTATAGCATCGGCGCGGCTTTCGGTATCCCCATGATCTTCGCTGCTCTGCAATTTTTCCATGTTGCAGACTTTTTGAGCTCAGTCCCGCTGCTCATTGGATGTGTGCTGATTTCAGCTTTAATCTGGTGGCTGTTTGCGCGAGTGATGACGGCGAAAACCACGCAAGGTGCACGTACCCAGGTTGCAGTACTTGGTTTCCAGGAATTCATGAACCGCGTGGATGCCGACCGTCTCAAGATCATGCCGCCAGATACTTTCGAAAAGTTTCTGCCTTACGCCATGGCTCTCGGCGTGGAACACCATTGGGCGCAGGCCTTCGCCGGCATCGTGAAAGATCCGCCTAGCTGGTACGCGGCGCCGGGTGGGTACGTCCCGGGCATGGCCTTCAATCCAATATTGTTCTCCAGTGCGATGCATGGCATGGCCACGGATATGCACCAGACATTCGTCTCAGCGCCGCGCGCCAGTTCGTCGGGTTCTGGCTGGAGCGGTGGCGGTGGTTTCAGCGGAGGCGGATTCTCTGGCGGTGGCTTCGGCGGCGGAGGCGGAAGCGCATTTTGAAAGAAAAAGGCCCGCTGGCGAGCAGGCCCTTCAGTCCAGTTCAGAGTTTCTTATTTCTCTCCGCCCAAAGCATTGCTGCCCCAGAGGGCATTGCTACCCCACAATGCGTTGCTACCCCAGAGGGCATTGCTGCCCCACAATGCGTTGCTGCCCCAGAGCGCATTACTACCCCACAATGCATTGCTGCCCCATAATGCATTGCTTCCCCACAGCGCATTGCTGCCAGAAACTTCCGGCATTCCGCTCATGAACTCGGCAGATCCCCACACGGATGAGTATGCCCATGTACCAGAGCTGTTCCAGACCGCGGAGGGATTGTTGGAAATGTATACTTTGCCGGTGTTCGGATCGTAAGTAGCAGTGGGAGACATTGCGCTCCCTTTGGCTACGTCGGTGTTGATCAGGGCGGCCTCGAGGTCCACGTACCCCGCGCCAACGGTAAAGACGTCGTACTGATCGGTGTAAGTGATGCCGGTGGCGGGATCAGTAACGCTGCTATAGGCGGGGAACGATTTCCATGCTGTCTTCATCAGCCGGGCCTTCACTTGGTCCGGTGTCAGGCTGGGACTCTTCTGCAACAGGTCCGCCACGACTCCACTGACCACGCCGGTAGCCATGCTGGTTCCGCTCAACGTGAAGTAGCTCGAGGACGAGGCGCTGCTCCCTCCATTGACGTAGTAACTGTACGGCACGCGATTGGCGGGGTATTGGTTGTAAAGCGTAGAACCGGGTGCGTCAAGCGATACCAGAAGATTGCCGGGCGCCACGAGATCAGGCTTCACGATCCTGTCTACCACGGTTGGACCCTTGGAGCTGTAGCTGGCAATCAGGTCGTCGACGCGCGAAGGCGTTCCCATGGTCTTCATCGCGCCCACAGTGATCACATACGGATCATTGCCCGGCGAAGTCACAGTGGCGTACCCACTCGTCGGCTGATAACGTCCATTATTTCCCGCCGCCACGACCACCACGATTCCATTGTGCCAGGCCACCTCGACCGCCTTACACAGCGGATCAAGCTTGTACGTTTCATATACCGCGCGGCCAAGCGAAAGATTGATCACGCGAATGTTGTATTGCGATTTCAGAGAAATCGCCTGCTTGATGGCAGCGATCACCTGGCTGTCGGTGGCGCCGCCGTTCGCGTCAAGTACTCGCAGGTTGACGATATTTGCCCCCGGGGCAATTCCCTTGAAAGTCTTGCTGAACAGTAAGCCGGTTGAACTGAGACCATCTCCCGCGATCAGCCCCGCGATGTGAGTGCCGTGCCCGTACTGGTCACTGCTGCTCGAGTTTCCGGGGACGAAAGACTGTTGATATACGACTCGCGAGACCGGAAGAATACCTTGATTGAGGTCCAGGTTGTTGCTCACGCCACTGTCGATCAACGCAACCCCAACACCGGCACCCGTATAATTCGACTGCCAAGCGAATTCCGCGTTCACGGCGGAGGCGGCATTGTTGAGCGATGGTGTCAATGGCCGGTCTGGGCTGATGTATACGACATTCGACTGATTCGACAGGCTCACGATGCCGTTGCCGTCGAGCAAAGCGACTACGCCATTGACCAGCGGCAACTGCCCCAGGATCGTGCCCCCAAGTGTCAGAATGTTGTTTAGCGCGCAACCGATGAGACCGAACAACCCGCTGCAATTCAGCTGCGTGCTGGGCGCGTACTGCACAATCACTTGCGCCTGCTGGTTGGAAGCCAGATTACGCAGCTCCGGAGATATTTTCGAATCGTCGGCGCGGGCAACCGTCACCGCGGCCATCAGCAACAAAACTACAAGTCTTTTCATATCCCCCTCGGTCATTACCTAGATTCCCAGCACCCACTAAGGGCCAGAGATCGCACCCTGACTAGAGCAGGTACAGGTCCACGACGAGAGGAATTGCGCCGTAGGAATCAATGAGTTAGAAAATTTCACGACCTACTCCTACCGGACACTTTGTCCCATTCGCATGCCGGGGGACAAACCGTCCCGAGACTTGGCAAACACGAAGGTAACCAAACCCTATTGTTTTGGGCGGACATTGTCCTCCACTTCAGCAAGAATTTAAGGATCCGATGCTCCAAGAACGAAAATCTGGCGCAAGTGTGTTCATCGCTCTGATGGCGTTGGCAGCTCTCGTTTGCTTCGCCCTGGCTCTCACACACTGGCAGTCCAGCGACCCGGTCAAGTTTGCCTGCTACCTGGGCGCAGCATTGCTTGCGTCATCGTTAAAAGTGAGTTTGCCCAGCATCGAAGGCACACTGTCGGTCAACTTCCTATTCACATTGTTAGGAATTCTGGAACTGAGTATGCCCGAGACCCTGCTGATCGGGCTGGCCAGCACCCTGGCTCAGTTCTATTGGAGGCCCGCACGTCGCCCCAAGTCTATTCAGCTCGTCTTCAATCTGTCGCAGGTGACGGTTTCCAGCGCAGCCGCATATGGCGCATACCAACTGGTGGCAACTCACGTTCTTCATGGTCCCGGACCCCTCGCTCTGCTGGTCGCGGCGATGACTCACTTCGCCTTCAACAGCACAGCCATGTCGGCGATCATCGGGTTGACTGAAAGCAAGCCGGTCTCGAAAGTCTGGACCGAGAGCTATCTCTGGTCGTTTCCTTACTACATGGTCGGAGCCGCCATAGCCGGCCTGGTCCACTTCCTGAACGGGCACATCGGATGGCAATCCTCTCTGTTAGTTTTGCCTCCGATCTACCTCATGTACCGGTCGTATCGTCTTTACCTCGGCAAGCTTGAGACGGAAAAGCGCCATGCCGAGCAGGTTTCCAGTCTCCACCTGCGGACGATCGAAGCCCTCGCCCTAGCCATCGAGGCCAAGGATCAGGCCACGGGTGAACATTTGCAGCGGGTGCGGGTTTATGCCGTGGAGCTGGCCAGAGACCTGGGCTTGACCGAGGACGAAACCGAGGCCTTGCGGGCTGCGTCAGTTCTGCATGACATAGGCAAGCTTGCGGTCCCGGAACATATCATCTCGAAGCCTGGAAAACTTACCCCAGAAGAGTTTGAAAAGCTTAAGGTCCATCCCATCGTTGGGGCGGAGATTCTCGAACAAGTCGACTTTCCTTACCCGGTGGTGCCCATTGTTCGCGCGCACCATGAGAAATGGGATGGCAGCGGCTATCCTAGCGGTCTGAAGGGCGAGGCCATTCCAATTGGAGCGCGAATTCTCTCCGCCGTCGATTGCCTCGACGCACTGGCTTCAGATCGCCAATACCGCAAGGCGCTGCCTCTCGATGAGGCCATGCTTAAAGTAGCTTCGGAAGCCGGCACCAGCTTCGACCCGGGGGTAGTAGAAATCCTGCAGCGGCGTTACGTGGAGCTGGAAAAACTCGCACGCGAGCAGCCTCTGCAGGCTCAGCCGAAGCTGTCGACTGACATTCGAGTCGAGAGAGGCCTGGCGCCGGCTGCCGGCTTTGCGGAATCGGCGGAGTCGGCACGTGAGGTACCGGTAAAAAACCATGCCGCAATCATTGCCACTGCTCGCCAGCAAGCGCAGGCACTCTGTGATCTCTGCCAGGAACAGGGCGGGTCGTTCGCGCTTGAAGACATTCTTTCCTTGCTGGCGGTGCGGTTGAAACATTCTGTACCCTACGACTCCATGGCCGTATATTTTTCGAAGAACAATGTTTTGGTTCCCGAATTTGTGAGCGGAGAGAACCTGAAACTGTTCTCGTCTTTGCGGATTCCGCTCGGCGAAGGAGTGTCGGGCTGGGTGGCGCAGAATCACAAGCCGATTTTGAATGGGAATCCGTTGGTCGAGCCCGGCTATCTCAATGATCCAAGCAAATACAGCACATTACGCTCGGCCCTTGCTCTGCCGCTCGAAGGATCGACGGGAGTCGCTGCGGTGCTGGCTCTCTATCGGGCCCGTCAGGATGCGTTCACGCAAGACGATCTTCGGGTGCTCGAAGCGTTCGGCGCGCGGCTTGGGCCGGTAATCGAAAGTGCTGCCCGACCGAAGGCCGCGGCAATTGGGGCCGGCGCACAGTGAAGGATTTGTTCCGGCGCCCGCTCTGGACCGGACGCTGTCCGCGCCACCTCCGAGCCCTACTCCATCTCGAAGCTCTCGTACCTCAGTCCATTATCGCGCTCCACCTGCAGCGCCACGGAGTCGCCGGCTTTGAGTTGCCGCACCGCGGTCTGCAGCGCCTCCATGGATTGGATAGGAATTGTGTTCAACTGATGAATCACGTCCCCAGTCTGAAGACCGGTTTCGGGCCTGATGAGATCAGCAGCTCGGCCCACTACCAGCACGCCGGAGGGGATGCGCAAAGAGCCGACTGCCGCGTTCAAGTCCGTGGTGAAGTCGATCGCCAGAATGCCCAGACGCGGGATCAGGCTTCGTTCAGTGCTCACCGCGTCGAGAAGCTGGTCCATAGGGTCATGGTGCTCGACGGCAGGGACATAAATCGTCTTTCGTTCGTGGCCACGCAATACCTCCAGCTTCAACACTCGATCCAGCCGGTGCAGGTAGAGCGCGGCGCTAATGGACGGCAGCGTCTCGACACGCCGGTCGTCAGCAGAAAGCACAATATCTTGAATTTGCAGGCCAGCGCCCGCAGCCGGGCCATCGGGCTTGACGTCGTCGACCAACACTCCCCAGGACTGTGGCAGGTGGAGACCCTCCGCCAGCGTCGGAGTAATCTCCTGCAGGCCGGCGCCTATTTCCACGCGGTGGACGTGTCCGTACTTGCGGAGGCTGCGATAGACAAACTCCACGATGGGGGCGGGAATGGCAAAACCCAGGCCTTCGCTGCCGCCGCCCTCCGACAGAATGAAGGTGTTGATTCCGACCACCGCGCCATTCATATCTACCAGCGGTCCGCCACTGTTTCCCGGATTGATCGGAGCGTCTGTCTGCATGTAAGTCATGGGTTTGCTGGGATCAGGCTGTCGCGCTACGGCGCTGATCACCCCCATGGTGACTGAGTTTTGCAAACCTTCGGGACTCCCGATGGCAAAGACCAGCTGTCCGACATGAGGCCGCTCGCGCCTTACGAATGGAAGCGTCGGCAACTCCTTGTCCTCGATCTTGAGCAATGCCAGATCCGTCTCCTTGTGGAAACCCAGCAACCGCGCTTCGCGAATCCGACGTTTGCCGACAGGCGCTAAACCCTCAGCATCGCCCACCGGAATCGGCAGAGCAACGCGGATACGCTGCGCGCCTTCGATAACATGGGCATTGGTTACAATGTAGCCGTCTGCGTCTACGATGACTCCCGAGCCCACCGCGTGCTGCCGTACGATCAACGCGGTCTGCGAACGGTTTTCCTCGTGCGCGGGACCGTAACCGGTCACAAGAATCTGCACCACACCCGAAGAAACCTTAGCGGCCAGGCCCTCTAAGGCGCCGTTCAGCTGCACCAAAACATCCGGGGCCTGAGCGGAGGATTCACCTGTGTTTGGAGTCGCCTTCTTCTCCGGTGACTGGCTCGTCGAGGCCGGGTTGGTACTCGCACTCCCGGCTGCTTGATGGGGCGCTGATTGTGCCCCTGCGCCGGCTATTGCGATAGAGGTTAGAAGAAGCAGTGGCCAAACCGGAATGCGAATATGCCATGCACTGGTACGGGATAGACGTGGCATGTGAACCTACTTTCCGATAGTCAGTGATGATCTCACCAAACTAACACGCGCCCTTAGGCCCTGGTGTGAATGGCTGAGCCAACGCCAGTCGAATGGCGAGTCGCGGATGGTCCGCAACCACTGTCCCCTGCCCCTGGGGGGATCTAGTTCCTACCCGTAACTAATCAGTTATCAGGCTTTCTTAGCGGTTTCATCCGTGATATAACGCCAGCGTAAGCAAAAAGTGGGCGTGCGCCCGCTGGGAGCTTGTTTCGATGGCCCTGGCCCGGTCTAAAGAAGGGCGGGGATCAAGCCACGGCAGAGGAGGCATTGTGTCCGAAGCACGGACCGGAAAAAGATTTCCGCTGGAACTACCCATCAAGATTCATAAGGACAACTCCAGCAGCGACTCCAAGGGAATAACCGGGAATCTCAGCGCCGCCGGGGTTTACATTCGCGCTGACGCTGCTTTGGAGATGGGTTCGCCCGTGGAATTTGAAATCACACTGCCGTCGGAGGTTACCGGAGGCAAAGAGAATGTAACCATCCAGTGCAAAGGGCGGGTAGTGCGCACGGATGAAGCTGGCAACGAGGGCCGAGGTGTGGCCTGCGTGATCGACTCGTATGAGTTCGTGAGGAACTCCTAAAATTTTGGAGCGATGACAAAATGCTCAAACTGATTTTGGCCGATAACCAGGCAATCTTCCGGGCTGGCATTGCCAAGGTGCTGGCGGTGGAAGACGAGATGCGTATTGTTGCCCAGGCGCAAACGCCGGAGCAGATGTTCATGGCTTTGGACAAATTCCGTGCCGCGGTGCTGGTCGCGGCGGCGGGATTTCACAACGATTTTGCCGCCATCGTGCAGGCTGCGAACAAAGCGAAGACTCGCGTGATCGTCCTCGCCGATACCGGCGAGAGCGCGCAGCGGCACATGGCTAGCGGCGCCCATGGCGTGGTCTACCGCAACGTCACCAGCGCCGCCTTGGTGGACTGCGTGCGCAAAGTCGCTCGCGGCGAAACTTGGGTGCAGGACGTGGCCGTGCCCAGCGAACTCACTGAAAACGATATGGTCGGATTGCGCGTGCGCGATCGCCTTACGGCAAAAGAGCTGCGCATCGTCGCGCTCATTGTGCAGGGCTACAAGAATAAGGAAATCGCCACTCAACTCGGCACCACCGAGCAGGTCATCAAGAATTATCTACGCAATGTGTATGACAAGATCGGCGTCTCCGACCGGCTGGAGCTAGCGCTGTTCACCATTCATCACCGAATACTGAACGAGGCTGCCGCAGCCACAGCTGCCGGGAGTGTGCCGCAACCGCCGGCGGGAGTCGCGCCGTAGGAACTTTTCGGTCCATCAAGAAAGGCCGCCCAAGAAAGGCCGCCCTCGGCCTTTCTTGTTGTCTGCAACCACGGTCCTACGCTTAGCTGACTTTTTCCGCCACCGACTTACCCTGCGTGAACAAGTACAGATAATCGGGGCCGCCGGACTTGGAATCCGTCCCAGACATATTGAATCCACCGAAGGGATGCGCGCCCACCATGGCTCCCGTGCATTTGCGATTGATGTACAAATTGCCCACGTGGAACTCGCGCACGGCGCGATCAATCCTGTCGCGCGACTTGGTATAGACAGCCCCGGTCAGGCCGAACTCGGTATCGTTGGCGATCTCCAGCGCGTGGTCGAAGTTCTTCGATTTAATGACGGCCAGCACTGGGCCGAAGATTTCCTCCTGCTCGAGTTTCGATTTAGGGGGAATGTCAGCAATCACCGTGGGCCGGATAAAGTAACCTTCCCCCGCCTCGCTGGCACGCTCGCCGCCGATGATGACCCGTCCATCTTTCTTGCCCTGTTCAATGTAGCTGAGGATCGTCTTCATCGATCCTTCGTTGATGACCGCGCCCATGGTTGCGTTTTCCGCAGGATCACCAACCTTAATTTTCTCCACGCGCGATTTGAGTTGGTCGAGAAACTTGTCGTAGACGCGCTCGTCCACAATGGCGCGAGAACAGGCTGAGCACTTCTGCCCCTGGAAGCCGAAAGCAGCCTGCGCCACACCTTCGACGGCAGAGTCGATGTCGGCATCGGCGTCCACGATAATGGCGTCCTTGCCGCCCATTTCGAGGATGGTGCGCTTGATCCAGATCTGTCCCGGAACCTGCGCCGCGGCGCTCTTGTGGATGTGAAGGCCAACTTCGCGAGAACCCGTGAACGCCACGTAGCGCGTCTTGGGATGAACAACGATCGCGTCCCCGAAACTGGCGCCCGAGCCTGGACAAAAATTCACCACGCCTTCTGGCGTCCCAACTTCTTCGAGCAGTTCGACGAATTTCGCGGCGATGGTGGGAGAATCGCTCGAAGGCTTGAGGATCACGGTGTTTCCGCAAACGATGGAGGCCAGCGTCATGCCGGCCATGATGGCACAGGGAAAATTCCATGGTGGAATCACGGCCCCGACACCCAAGGGAATATATGTCAGCGAATCGTGCTCACCCGGCATCTGCGCCGGCGTCTCGGTTTTCGCCAGGCGTAGGGCTTCGCGAGCGTAGAATTCGCAAAAGTCGATGGTCTCGGAAATGTCTGCGTCGGCTTCTGCCCAGTTCTTGCTGACTTCGAAGACCAGCCACGCCATGTACTCCATCTTGCGCTGGCGCAGAAGGTCACCGACGCGGAACAGCAGATCGGCACGCTCTTTGACCGAAGTGCGGCTCCAGGACTCGAACGCCTTCAGCGCGGCGTTCATCGCAGGCTCAACCTGCTCTTTGCCGGCTTTCTGGTGGATGCCGACAATCTCGGATGGCCGCGTTGGATTGAGCGAGCGAATCTTGTCTGCCGTCTTGACGTGCTTACCGCCAATAATCAGGTCGTACTCGCGGCCCAGCTGGCCACGGACTTTTTCGACGGCAGCCCGCATCTGGCGCGCGTTTTCTTCGCGGGTGAAATCACAAAATGGCTCATTAACGAACCGGCCTTCGCGCGGCATCGTGCGCGGAGGGGAAGCTTCAAGGGTTGCCATGGCGTACCTCGTGGAGGAAATAAGTCAGATCTTCGATAGACGACGGAACAAATTATTTTAGCACCGCCGAGAGAACTCTCGCTCTGGTCTGGCTGAAGGAGGGCTCGCTCTTTGACAGGGCGCTACAATCCGAGGAGCCATACCGTGCCCAAGGTTTTCCATGCGTGGCTATGGCTGCACGCGGGATCGCTACTCTTAAGCGGCTTCAAGTTAAAAGTACCCGACGCTCTGTGTATTAAAGAACCAGGCCGCTGGATTGCCTTCCTATAATAGGGTTAGCGCCAATGGTCCCGGTCATGCCAGCGGTAGTCGTCGTCACGATCGCCGTCCCCGCCGCGGCGGAAGCCGTACACGCCATAACCTAGCTGGTACCCGTTGACGTATCCGTCGCGATAAGCATGCTTGTAGCGGCCCCGCGAACCCATCCAATGTTGATAACCGCCATCGGCATCTTCCCACTGATCGCTCTTGTAATTGTAGCGATAGCCCTGCATCCGGTCGTACCGTCCGTGGTTTATACCGTCTCGGTATCCATTCTGATAACCGTGCTCGCGAGCTTCATCGTGGCGATAATAGTAGTCATCGTCATCGTGCGCCCACGCCACGCTGCCGAATGCGAGCGACACCACTGCTGCCAGCGCGGCCAGCCTGAAGACCTGCAACATTCTCGTCCGAAACATAATCACCTCCGCTGTCGGAAGCTTCCGTGGAAGCCTCGGTTCCTAGTCTAGTGGGATGCCAGCCGTGCGCGGCCGCGATGCCCCAGCGCGAACGCATGGAACCGCATATCACTAGAGGGATTCCGCGCATATCCATGATACGCAACTTTTCTTCCGCTTGCGGGTTGATTGGCCGCTCCATCGTTGCTCCCCGTCGACTCCGGTGGTGTTAGACTCGAACGTTTTCAGACTGGCGCAGCTTAGGATTGTAAGAGGTGGACTCATGGAAATTGAACGAGTAGGAGTCATTGGCGCGGGCACGATGGGCAACGGAATTGCCCACGTCTTTGCCCGCTGCGGCTATGCCGTGATGTTGTGCGACGTGGAACAGCGATTCCTCGAGCGGGGGCTCGATACCATCGGCAAGAATCTCGAGCGCGAAGTGGTGAAGAACAAAATCACAGTCGCCGACAAGGAGTCGGCGCTGAAGCGCATCCAGCCGGTTACCGATCGGGCGAGGCTCGCCGATTGTGATTTCGTCGTTGAAGCGGCCACGGAAAAATTCGAGATCAAGACAGAAATCTTCCGCGACCTTGACCGGCTGACGCGACCAGAGGTCATCCTCGCCTCGAATACCTCTTCCATCTCCATTACCAAGCTGGCGGCATTCACCAAGCGCCCGGACAAGGTCATCGGCATGCACTTTTTCAATCCCGTCCCGGTGATGAAGCTGGTGGAGGTCATCCGCGGGCTGGCCACCGCGCAAGACACCTTCACAACTGTGCGGGAGCTTTCGATAAAACTGGAGAAGACGCCGGTGGAGGTCAACGACGCTCCTGGATTTGTCTCCAACCGC
>WNGP01001997.1_pt1 | contig 17495 bp, 10 predicted proteins | sample 5407671 | NCBI WGS metagenome assembly WNGP01 (sample SAMN13153381, study PRJNA577476) | soil metagenome | isolation source: 40 cm soil or saprolite under Garry oak tree replicate 2 | place: USA:California | collected 2016-06-15 | reverse complement strand
CGAGGAACACGACCAGGGCGTCAAGTACGCTGCCTTCAGCGACCCCGATGGCAACATCTGGACCCTGCAGGAAATGCCGTGGAGGTCGTCCGAGTTTTAAGCCAGAAGACATCACCAAAAGTGGGGGAGTTCCCACGGGATGCGCAACGAGCTAACAGCAAGCAAGCAATAAAGTAATGGAGGGGGTTACTGGAAGCAGACAGGGGTCTTGACCCTCATGAGCAGTTCAGAGGGGAGATGACACGTCATAGAAAAAGCTTCTTTGTTTGCCAGTTCCTCCTTGGTCAGTTGCTGGCGAGGAATGCAGGAACGCCAGCAACAGTGATGCGCAGTTGGGGTGGTCCCCAGCAGGCATTGCGCGCGAGCCGATCTTGCCAACTCCAGCGGTGATGCGAACGCAGCGCACGCGGTGGGCGAGGGGGAGGGGAAACGCTCTTAGGAACTTCCACGAGCGCAAGCACCTCGACGTATTGGCTGCGCCAGTGGGTCATCCAGCTACGGCGGAGCACTCGACCAGCCACATCCACCCACCGCATCGATCCGAGCATGACAGGCTTTCGCGAAACCTCGGCAGGAGGAGGCAAGAGACGGCGGACAGCGCTGACTCGGCGAGCACGATTGCCTTTGGCGCCTTTCGCCAGACACTCCTCCCGCAAGGAACAACGCTGACAATCGGTCTGGTAGGCCAGGTAGACAGCACGCTGGGTGAACGCATTTTCTTGACGGACTTCGCTCAACCACAGGCTTGCTCCCGCTGGGCAGCGCAGCGTCCCGTTCTCTTGCAAGACAAAGGCCTCTGCTCCGAACCGTCCAGTGGCGCGTCCGAACGCTGCGGCCCACTGCCACGGTCCGTACTCCTGAGGTGGATCTTCCACAGTTAAGAGCAAAGGCGGAGATTCTTTGGGTGGTGCCCACTCGATCTCGCGTAGCTCGCTGCCTTGCATCGCATGCCCAAGTGAGAGGCGCAGGTTCCATACCCATTGGCACGCAATTTGCCAGAGTTCTTGCCCACACTCGGTGTAGGAACACCATCGGTCTGGATCTTCTTCGACATCTTCATCAGCCAGCACTCCCTCGAATGCTCCACGTCCGTGGTACAGGTCCAGGACATCCTCGACCAGGAAGCCATCGGCGTCAAGTGTCGTGATAAACAATTCATAGACCCACTCATCCATGCGCTTGCCCACGCGGACTGGTTTGTCTGGATGAACAGGATGTCGAGCAACAATCACCCGAACTCGAGGCAATCCCTCCTCCAGTTCCAGCCAGCCTCCATCAAAGAGCTCGACGATCTCACCGGTGTTCATGCAAGTCACGCTTGTTGTCGGTGGATGAGCCAGCGCTTGCTGGATCTGAGGGTGCTCCAAGAGTTGATATCCTCTCCCCCGCGGAACGCCATGAACGCCTGCGAGAATGATCTGCGCAATCACCACGGCATCGCCATATTGTCCGTCGAGACGGACCAGAGCCATCTCTGCTGTGAGAGCGTAGTGCGAAAAGCGCGGTCGTGATAGCTTGTAGAGCCGAAGCAAGTTCACCGCGCTAGTCACCATTGCCCTTGCCTGCAGAGGTACCAACCCATTGGCGAGTATGCATTTGAAGTGCGGTGGTCCGTGTGCGTACCACTTCACCTCGCTTACGCCCTTCGTAGCCGGGTGCACAGACCGCACCCTCGTCGGCGTTTTGCAGCAGGCAACGCAGGATCGCACGGCAGTGCTCGAAGACGCTGCGGCCTGGCGCGTTGCATCGAGGTCAAAGACAACGTAACGACGACCTTGCCTGTCCCACACACCACCAAGAGCGTCTTTCGTCCACCCATCGATGAAGCTATACTGCTGGAAAAGCGTGCGGAACGCTTCTAAACACGGATGATCGACATCGGCAAGAAAGCGACTCAGGCTGGAGCGATGGGGAAGATCTCGGCGTCCAAAGAGTGCCATGAACGCGGTCTCGAAAGGTGCAACACATTCAAAGAAATCCGAGAGCGTCCGTTCTCCACTGATGGCGTACCCTATCAACAGCGCGAGAAAATCGATGGGTTCATATTTTCCCAAGCGTCCCCGTACCAAACGCACCTGTTGAGCAAAGGCTTCCAAGAGACCTTTTGTTGCCAAGTGGCGAGCGATGATCACCACGAGAGCCAAACCACGCAGGCACCGAGGGGCGATTTTCCGAGGTAGTTTGAACCTCAATACTCGGGTTAGATATCATACGTAAAGAGACCTCCTTCTGGGAAATTGACACATTTCTTTCCCATGAGAGGCCTCTCTTTTCGTTTTTGCCAGCAGTTTCCTTCCTGTCATCTCGTTGCGCATCCTGTGGGTAGTGCGACAGCTGGCGCTTCAGAAAGACTGACGAGCTGAGCAAGTAGTTGTTCGCGTTCTCCTAACTCTTGTACATCACTTCCGGCCACCGGGACATTACACAGTTCGCGGGCAAAACTGAGTAGAGTGGTCTCTCTTCGCCCAGCATCTAGCAACCGACGAACGGCATAAACAAGCCTCCAGTTCCTTGGTAATCTGCGCAGCAGAGAAAGAGGATCGGAATGTGCCACTGCAAGCGAGATCAACATTTCCATGCAGAGATGAGTGCATAAATTGTGTGCTTTGAAAAGCGTTTTTTGTGACGGATGCACAAGAGTTTGGCTTTCTTCGACAAGGCAACGTAGCAGGAGGTCAAGCAACTGATCTGCGCTTGGCTGTCTGAGAAAGGCAGAGGCGTGGTTGCGTACAAAGCTAGTGGTGTTAACGAAGAAAAACTGCATTTCTGTCTCGGGATAGGGTGTTTGGAGACCTTGCAGTTCCCTGGGTGACGCAAGATTCAGGCATGCAAGCCCTAATTGCGCGATAATGGCTCCACGGAAGGCAAAAAGTCTGTAATCTGCGGGAACATCTGCTATGTCTGGTACAGTAAGGCGTGTGAGTTGTTCCCGTGCCTGGGAGGAATACTGAGCACACGTCCACCAGTTAAAAGCAAGTCCTTCACTCAGCCAGGCACATAGTCGTGCATCATAGGCGTTCAGTCGCTTTGGCAGGAGCGGAACAACCCGTGTGGGGAGTAGTTGCGCGAGATTCGACAAAGTCACTAACACTGGTCCAGCCGAGAGCGAAGGTGTGGACCAATTAAGCGCAGGGGAGCCAATAAGTGCATCTAAGATCTTATCTGGAGCAATCTCAATGAGCCTGTAGGTTGCCCAAAGCAGTTGATTCGTCATGTGCTGATCGCTCTCATTCCTGATCGCATCGCAAACATCATTCAGAATGTGCTCTGGTTGCTCAAACATGATGCTACGGAGTGCTGTAGCAGCACTCCTGCGGGTATTTACCTCTTGTGAATGGAGATCGGAAAGGACGCTCTCCAACTCACTGGGTTCAAAAAGCGCAATGCACCCTCGAACCTCATCAATCCCTCGCAGGAATCGCTTGCTGGGAGGATGAGCGACATTTGTTAATAGAGATGAGTAGCGGGTCAATAGACGCTTCCCTACCTCGGCTGCTATTTTGTGATTGATACGCAAAAGAGGCATAAATGCATCACATAGCCGCTCATCGCGCTGTTCCTTGTCTGCATGAGCCAAATGCGATATCTGTGGCACACGGAAGCGCATTACAGCCCCCACACGCTCAGGTGCGAAGTCAAGTGTGACACCAAGTGCATGACTGCTGTTCAGCCGATCTTTACGTCGTCCGCTCACATAGAGCTGCACAATCCATTTGAAGGCTCGCTGCATGCACATTATGCCTTTTTTCTGGGTGGATTTGTGTGCCGCAAGCTGACCCAGAGCAGTGCAACCAGCAACTACAAATGCGTCTTCTTCATGACGAGTAAGAGTTGTGAGAAAAGCCAACACGCGATAATCCTGAGAAGAGCATTGCGCTAGGCCCTCAGCAACCGACGTCACCCACTGTGGGTGACGCTTGAGTAACGCTTCAGCGAGTGATACTGGGTCTGCGTGAGCCAAGCTGCGGAGTAAAGCACTCACGACTCCTGTATCTTCTTCCGGACGTAGTTGCTGAATGATGTTGTCCTTCACATCATCGTTTCCGGTCAGATAGTTTTCACTAAGTGTACGGGCGAACACACGCTCAGCAAGTGGTGTGTCTGCAAAGCGTACCCGCCCCCTGGTTGTCAAAATGCCTACCTGTCGCAGTGTATCCAGTACCTGACTGCTACGATTCCTCAAGAAAAGTTCCAGCTGGGCCTCGGCGTCTGCATTTGATAGGCCATGAGGGCGAGCTATCCAGAGCTGCTGGTGCAATGAATGGAACGCATCTGTTACGTCTTGTTCATCAGTATTGAGCAATGTAGCAACACGCAGAAGTAAAGCCTCGAGACGCGAATCAAACAACGCATCGATATTGACCGGAGCCAGTGCCATTTCCTGTTGCTGAAGGCTCTCCCTGTGTTGCTCTAGATACCGTTCCAGCAAGTAGGGGCGGCGGAGTGTAGCAAAGGCGGGAGAACGGAATAAGCGGCTCAAGCGGCGGCCTTCTTTAGGTGTCAATCGTTGAAGAAGCGTCATCTCCTGCTCTTCAGGAGTAAAATCCGGCAGGATAAAGCTACAAGAACTCTGTAGTTGTATGCGGATCTCGCTCTCCTTGCCTCCTTGGGGAACTTCCGGATCCAGTTGGTAAATGTCACTTGGGAGAATATCTTGACCTAATCGATAAAATTCCCAGATATGCGTTTGTGCTGTCAGGATAAGTTTAATCCCTGCGACACGGCATTGCTCGGCTATTCTTCCTAGATCGCGGCGGAAGACAGAAAAATCTCCACTTAGCTGGAGATCGTCGATTACCAGCACAAGGGGACCCTTACCCTGGAGGCGCGCGAACGCCCGTAATCTTGCCAGGAGATCCTCGTCGGATATGGGAGCCGAGGTGAGGACGCGCAAGCGTTGCGCGACCAGGCGGCTGAGCCCCCTCTGATCGACATGATCGAGGTCTGATCCGGGGATTAACAAACGCGCACGCCCTTGTAGCATGCGTCCTGTCCAGTCAGCAACGACCCACGATTTTCCAGTGCCGCTCATCCCAAGCATCACAAATACAATTTCTGGCGCTTGCAAAAAGTGTTGGAGCTCGTTTTCAACGCGGGTACGTGTTGCGGTGAGTCTCGCTTCCCAATGAAAACCGGGTGAGTCGTAGACCGCTCGCACTGCTTGATCGCAAGCGCTGGCCGGGTCTGAATCGAAAGGCAAAAGTGGTTTGAGAGGTGTTCCTACTACCTCATCGAGCCAGGCATTATTATAGACGCGAGCAACGGTTGGACCCCCAGCAGAATCGCGAAGGAGGGCTCCCAAGAGATTATTTCCAACCTGTTGGACAAGTCCAGGAACGAGGTATCGATAGGCAAGTTGGAGATCGATTTCGGCTTTTAACTGGCGTAGAGAAAGCGGCTCTTCCTGTGCTAATTGCTGTAATATGTTCAATGCAATGAGCCGAAGTCGTGGTTGATCAACCTCCTGCCATCCCTCTTCTTGCAAACGTCCAGAGACGTTTGCAAGAATCACATTAAGCTTGGAGTTGTGAGCTGGATAACGTTCAAGATCATCGGTGAACTTTTCAATAGCTTTTTTTCTGATTTCTCCCTGGGTGATTAGGCGGGTCCTCCAAGCCCAGCCGCCAGCCTCTGATGACAGTGCATTCAGTATGAAATTGAACAGCAAATTCTCATCAAGGAGGGCAGTAACCGTCCATGGATCACGGGTAGCCTTGAGTTGTATCCATTCGTCTTCTTCTAGGTCTTGCACACGAACTGCCGGTATAAGTATACTCGTCTCCTCAGGTGCTGGATTGGCGAGAAGATCATTACCTTGATAGAAGGCGACGGATTTAGCATTTCGGCAGAGAAGCAGCCAGAGAACATATACGAGGTGGTACTCTGTCCCTTTCAGATTATTCCAATCACCGCGAATTTCATCGTCAAGCGGTGAGGGCATGTATAGTGTCTCCTTCCCCGGCATCTCCCACATGACACATTATCGGTGGAAAGCCTTATTGACTAGCATCTGTTTCGCGTAGTATATACAAAGCTCCACTAGAACACAATCATTGCCCATGAGATAGATAGGACCTGTGCAACCAGGCTTCTCACCTGCAAGGGGCAAAAGGGTCCCCTTCCCTTCTCGTCACATCTCAGCCGCCATCCCTTTCACCACATACACTAGCGTCCGCAGATCCCCCACCAGAAACGTCTCATGTTCATGCATGGGCCTGGCCTGGCCCTGGCGATTGACCCAGACCGTGGTGTAACCCAGCTCGGTGGCTGGAACGATGTCGTATTTGAAGCCGAAGCCGGCGTGCCAGATCTCCGAGACGGGCAGGCCCAGGCGGTGGCGCGCCAGGAGAAAGCCCTTGTGCGAAGGTTTGTAGGCGCCTGCCTGCTGGGCGGTGATGATGTCGTCGAAGGTGACGCCGATGGTGCGCTGGGTTTCGGCGATGATCTCGTCGTCAGTGTTGGTAAGAAGGACCGTCTTCGTCAGCTTCTGGAGCTCAAGAAGGGCTTGTTGTGTGTCGGGGAAAGGCGGCCATCGGCCTATAGCGTTGGCGAATTCCTCAAGGTCCTGCTCGGCGTAGGGAATCTGCCAGGTATTGAGGGTCATGCGCATCGTCTCACGCAGCACTTCGCGATATGGACGGTACGGCTGCTGGATGGCGACAAACTGCATCTCTTCCCAGTGCTGTTGCAGCACGCGCGGGTCCAGCCCTTCGAGATGGTGGGCGGCCAACCGCTGGGCGAAAAAGTGCTGGATGCCGCTCTCCCAATCGATCAGCGTGCCGTAGCAGTCGAAAGTTATCGCCTTGGGTAGGGTGATCATGGTCTCGCCTCCGCTGGGTGATCATGCATGTTTGTAGGATCACTCTCAAGACTTCAGCAAGGCGTCCTACAGCACTAGTAGTATAAGATACTGAGTGCTGAGAAGCAAGTAGAAAGGGTGAAAATCGCCACGTCAGAGGAATCAGCCGTGAAGGGGGGTGGGTCAGGAGAAGATGGCTTTTTTGGGATGTTCTTGTCTCTCATCTTCACGAGCAAGTAGCAGTACCTTCCGTTATAATTCTGCCGAAATCCTCATGGTTCTTGAAGCAATTCTTGGCATAGTCTCAACGGCAAAACACCCGCTCTCTCACCATCCTGAATTTCGCACGTTGCAACCTGACCTCTTATCCGCAAGGCGACGCGGCAGGCGCAAAAAGGAGGTACAAAGCGTTCTTGTATGAGCATGAAGGAACTTGACATGCAGGGTAGTATGGGTCCTGGATGAGTCTATTCATGTCCTCACGAGTAGCTAACTTGCGGAGCCCTAGCCTTGTTAAAGTTCGACGAGACAAACAAAACGGCCAGGTCGTTTTTCTTTCTTAGCCTCTGTATTCTGTCCTGGGGGATGATCCCTGTGGTGACAAAGAATATCCTGGTTGAATTGAACAACCTGCAAATGCTTTTCTCCTCCGCTCTTTTCTCCTGCATGGTCATGGGCGGCATTGTCCTTTTTCAGAAAAAGATACGTGTGCTGGCTGCCTATTCGATGCATGACTACGTGAAGGGAGGGGTGTTAGGGTTTCTGGGGACATACTTGTATGATCTTCTCTTGTATGGGGCGTTAGCCCTCACCAGCGCCTCCGAGGGATTTCTTTGAGCCTACACCTGGCCGATGCTGGTGATTCTCCTGGCGTTTCCTCTTCTGAGGGAGAGGCTGACGATCAAAAAACTGTGCTCTCTCTTCATCAGCTTTTTGGGGATTGTGGTGATTGTGACGCATGGACGCCTTTTCGCTCTCAGCTTGACTAGCCTGCAAGGCGATATTCTTGCGCTTGGGGGGGCGGGTGTCTTTGCTCTTTTTTCAGTCTTGGGGAAGAAATACCGCTACGATCAAGTCGTCAGTGTGTTCATCTACTTTGTGACTGCGCTCGTTTTTATCGCGCCAACCCTTTTTCTTTTCTCCTCGCTGAAAATGCCGTCGTTTCACGTGTGGCTGTGGCTCCTCCTGAATGGCTTGGTGGTGAACGGTATTTCCTACATCTTCTGGTTGAAGGCGCTTGAATACGGAGATACCTCAGTCATCTCGAATGCGTTGTATTTCACTCCCTTTCTCTCGCTTGTCTCTATCACGCTCTTTTTAGGCGAGCAGATACTCCTTAGCTCAGTTGTCGGACTGGTGATCATTGTCGTTGGCATTGTCTTGCAATCGGTGAACCTGCGGCAAAAGGTATCGGTGAGAAAAGGGCCACAATAGGACGTTTTTTCTGATCAACTGAGCAGGAGCTCCCCTTGACTCACCCGTTTAGGATCTCCGTTTGGAACGCGCCACGTAGACTCTCAGACAAAGGCTCATGGATTGAGCCGGTGCAGGGATATCGCCAGGAATATGCAAACTTCAATGCTCATCTGGCCGTGTTGCAAAAACGCTGGCAGGAGCGCGATGGGCAGGAAGGTTCCCTTCTTGCTCAGCTCAGGCGGTAAATGGTGGAATGAAAGGGCTCTTCCCACGGGTTGCGCACCAAGATGACAGCAAGCGAACTGTGGAGTGCCAAGCGGCCTCACCAGTCATCTTAGCCACATCGTTTGCTTGGTGGCGACGGGAGCAGTTCCGCTGGAGTCGCAGAAACCATGAATGCCGCGAAGAACGATGAGAGCCCTTTTCCTTGAGAGGTGCATCTCGTTGCGCAACCGATGGGTTCTCGGACCGGTTTGGTGGAGGGCAATTGTGATGCGGGAAGAGGATTCAGGGATGTTCCTCCTGTGCGGGTCCTCTCTCTCCCGCAACACGGACTCGACCGATCTCGGCGTCTTGCGCGCTAGCCATCCATTTCTCATACGGCTTCCGATCCACACCTTTGAGGAGCGCAGAGGCCCCCCTCCTTGATCGCCAAGCTCCCGGGTGAAACTCCGCAACGCAGCCACATACCGATTGTGGGTGGCAGGAGCGAGTGATTCTTGACGCGCGAGAAATGCCTCTCCCACGGAAGCCTTAAGCGCGATTATCGGCATCTGGCCGCACTCCGCGAACAGCGGTGCCAGATCTTCTGCATACCTTTCGCGGGTTCGTCGCGCGAATGAGGAGACTTCGAGGTACTGCTCGAACGCACCTGTCGGGGTTAAAGGTTAGGAAGAGAAGTGTGTGAATTGCTCTCGTTTGTTGCTGCCTCTAAGGGGCTTAGCCTGTTGAAAAACTCTTACAAGGATGAGCTTGAACCAATATAAGCCTTCCATGTACGCTCAGATTTTCGTTTGCAAACGCAATTTGACCGAGCATTTTCCTTTTTTCAACAGGCTGGTCCGTTTGTTCTACTCATCCATTCAAGCCCCATCAGGAAGGCCGCATCCCTGTTCACATTGCCATCTGGAAATCAACGTCGAAAAATGTACGTCACGAGATGAGTTCTTGTACTCTTCTCTCTCATTGAAAAGCCTGTTCTACGACACATACTTGTAAGAAACTATCAGGAATTCACGGTTGAACAGGTACGTTGCGTCTAGATCGCGGCATCCGCCGCACTGATCCCTCCCTCACATGCACGAATTCCCTTGAGCGAGCCGACAAAGAGAGAAATCTCTCTCCAAAAAAAGTCGTGTGTTTGCGTATTTAAAGAAAGGAATACATCGGCTATTCCATCGATTCTGTATAGCTCATTGTAGTCGGTAGGATCGTAGAGCGTGCTGTTTACAGTGTACAATCCTTTTCACTTCATCAGGAGGAGCGAAGCCATGGAGTCGGACAATACTTCAAACAATCCAGGGATTACCTGCATTGTGACCATTCATGGGATTGGTTTCGAACAACCGCCAGGTAAGGATGTCGCGGGATATGCAGATGATCTGCATGCTCATCTGTATGAACACTTTGGGGATCTCCTGAGCGATGATCCCAACAAGCAAGTCTATCAACACCGCCAGAGCGTGCCAATCTATGTACAAAGCTCTTATCCACCTTCATCATCCAAAACTCGTAGCAGGGAGGAGGGAATGAAGCGACTAGGCAAATGGCGCGACGGCAATCTGAGCGAGATCGACCCGACTGGCGCAGATCTCGTACGCGAAGGTGCGTCTATAGCTCACGTCGCACTGGTGTACTCTGAGCTGGAAGGGAAAGATGTTCAGGTTGTTCCATCCGTCATTACGCTTCTGATGGCCCTCTCCTCGCTGCTTCGCGGCAACTATGATAGCATCTTTCACTTGTTCAAGATGTTCTGGGTGGATTTGCATCCATCGAAGAAACCTTCTGGGATGCAGAACGTGCAAAAGAACCAGCGTGGAGCTATATCAGGACAGAGTGGCCATCAAGAGAAAAAACTGCCAGTGGCCGAGCAGAATGATCGGCAAGGAACAAAGCCAGACGTGCCGAGCTTGAGTGTCCGTCAGGATGGAGGGGCTCAGACGGTTCTCAGGCGGCGTAGATCTCTGTTCAGGTGGCGTCAACCTGCACCTCCAGACGACCTCCATACGGTCTTCCTGCAACTGCAAAATGACGTTGCCGTCTACATTTGTTCGAATGAAATGCGAGAACAGATCCGCAGTTTCGTCCTGGACGCCTTGTGGCGGCTTGCCAGTCGTAAAGATGTGTCGAGTATCGTGATCAACGCGCATAGCAACGGGACCGTAATCGCCTTCGACGCACTATGCTCTCTCCCCCCGGCTGCCGCGAGCAAGATCAGGGCACTTGTGACTGCTGGAAGTCCGTTACGGAAATATACGACGCTCTTCACCTGGGGGCAGCATATCGATACAGTGCCTCCGATCCCGCTGTGGAAGAACTTCTGGGATGAGCAAGACCCCGTCGCGGACCGTCTAGAGCCCTGCTTCGAGTGGCTCCGACGCAAAGACCCAAAGCCAGACCAACTGACCTCTCTCTATTGGGTGCGCCACCCTGAGACTGGCGAGAAAAAACCATTGCCCGTCAAGGATATCGAGGTAGATAATGTGACCTCCATTCCTCATGGTGAAGGACTAGTGGCACACAATTATTGGGACAACAAGGAAGAGTTTATTCCACGCGTTGCTGAAATTGTGAGAAATGTAGTGAGCAACAACGTCAAGAGACCGGCAGAGTATCCCTTGCTGTATCCTTCCCCAATTTCGTTAAACTAGAGGGATTAGGGAACGTATTCCGGGACTCACGGTATGTATTCGCCGACGCACGAGAAATGGACAGCATGGCAATGTTTGAGAGGAGAGATCGTCCAGGTGTCGCATTTCTCATGCGTGGGACCCTCATAACCGTGAAACCTGACTATGACACCGAATTAGCAAATTTACACTTTGAGGTGCAACGGAACCAAGGTGCACGATAAGAAAATACAGTGGCATCGAAGGCGAATCTAACGATGGTATGCCAAGATCCACCAACTCTCCCTCCTGAAGAAAGACTCTGCTATTCTGTTTCTCAAGCCTTCGTTGAGCAAATGGAGCGGAGAAGGAAACCCTTATCGTTGTTTTGGGTTCCGTTGCACCTCAGAGGCCTTCATATAACTCTGAATTATATTCACCAATCTTCAGACAATTTAAAGTCTCAGCAAACAGTGGTTTCTTGAAACATGTCCGTTTTTGGGATGGGTTGGCGAGGGTACAGAAGAAAGCAAAGGAGACAGAAAATAGTTTGCTTTACAAGGAGCAATACCTTGCTGGAGCAAGCCTCCAGCTTGGCTCCCTATTTATGACCAAGCCTCAGTTAAGTTAGGAGAGTTGGATGGCCAACTGACCTGGGGCCGTCCGACGGAGGGAGAGTTATGAATCTGCACACTCTTCTCGCACAACGCACCGAGGCGTCCGGCCCGGTCAAAGTCGGCGTCATCGGCGCCGGCAAGTTCGCCTCGATGTTCCTCACCCAGGCGCTGAATCTGACTGGGATCCACGTGGTGGGCGTCGCAGACCTCGCTCCGGACCGTGCACGCGCGGCACTGGCACGAACTGGGTGGCCCGAGGAGCGTTACGCCGCGGCGAGCTTTGACGAAGCGCTCAAGACTGGCGGGACCCACGTCACCGACAGTGCGGACAAGCTAATCGACTCATCTGGCATCGAAGTAATCGTGGAGGTCACCGGCAACCCGATTGCCGGTGCCTACCACGCAGTCCGCAGTATCGACGCTGGCTACCACGTGATCATGGTCAATGTTGAGGCGGACTGCATGATTGGACCGGTTCTGGCCGCACGTGCCCGTCGTGCGGGCGTTGTGTACGCCATGGCCTATGGCGACCAGCCGGCCTTGATCTGCGAGCTCGTCGACTGGTGCCGGACGGTCGGCTTCGACGTGGTCGCCGCCGGCAAGGGCACCAAGTACCTGCCGGAGTATAACACGTCCACCCCCGACACGGTGTGGTCGTACTACGGCTTCACCGACGAGCAGCTGGCCAGCGGCGACTTCAACCCGAAGATGTTCAACTCATTCCTCGATGGCACCAAGTCGGCGATCGAGATGGCTGCCGTTGCCAATGGAACTGGGCTGGTCCCGCAGGACGAGGGGCTTTTCTTTCTGCCATGTGGTGTCGACGAATTGCCGATCGTCTATCGACCGGTCTCCGAGGGCGGTGTGTTGACTCGCAAGGGGACTGTGGAGATCGCCTCGAGCCTGAATCGCGACGGGACCCCCGTCTCTCGAGACCTGCGTTGGGGCGTGTACGTGACTTTCGAGGCACGGACTGACTACGCGGTGCAGTGCTTTGCCGAGTATGGCGTCAAGACCGATCCGTCGGGTCGCTACGCCTCTCTGTACCGGCCGTATCACATGATTGGCCTGGAGCTTGCCGTGAGTATCGCGTCGGCCGTCGTGCGCGGGGAGCCGACCGGCGTACCGACCGGCTTCCGAGGTGACGTCATGTCGGTGACCAAGCGGGCGCTCACGGCCGGCGAGAGGCTCGACGGTGAGGGCGGCTACATGGTGTACGGTCGGCTCGCCCCGGCCGAAACCTCTGTGGCGCAGCGAGCCCTGCCGATCGGCCTGGCCAACGGCTTCCGACTCCGCAACGACGTGCCGGCGGGTGCGGTGCTGCGGTGGGACGACGTCGACGTCGACGAGTCTGTGCTTGCAGTGCAGCTGCGCCGCGAGCTCGAGCAGTCGATGCCCACTGCTGGCCGGCAACCCCCCTAGAGGAGGTTTCGCGTGACATCTCCATCGACAGGGCCTTGGGAGCGGGTCGGCAAGGTCTGCGCTTACCAGCAAGTTTTGGCTCAGATCGTCCACAACCAGGGGCCCCAACATTTTTAGCACCCAAATTCCCCGCTAAGGCAGTACTTTATTGGCAAGCAAAAACAGCATCAGCTGGAAGAGAGGCATATGAGATGCGAATGATGGCTCTTGCAAGGCAACATGAGACGATTTGTCACGAGAAAGCACCTCGATTTTCCGGATCGAGGAGTGTGTAAATGCAACTAATCGTTAGTGTATGGCTAACCCCCCTTGGCTCAAGACTACTGAAGAATAAATGAGCTGGCAGGATTGTTGTAGGCTTGTTGTGATTACTGAGGCCGCGTTGTATACTCAAGGCGGCTCGTCTCTATATTATGTCCCCGTTATAACGTTGAGAGGAGGCCTCGCAGACTAGTGGGCACGGTCGCAGGCAAGGATTTTTTCATCAGCTATACGAGTGCTGACAAGAAGTGGGCAGAGTGGATTGCCTGGCAACTGGAAGAGGCGCAGTACTCAACCATCCTCCAGGCATGGGACTTCCAACCAGGAATGGACTTTGTGCTGGAGATGGATAAGGCCACCAGAGTAGCCCGTTGTACTATTGTTGTTCTCTCGCCTGGCTACCTCAGCGCCCGATATACCCAACCAGAGTGGGCCGTGGCCTTCAGACGCGACCCGAAAAGTGAGAAGGGCGCGTTACTGCCGGTACGGGTGCAGAAGTGCGAGGTCGAGGGACTGCTGGGGCCAATCGTCTACATCGACCTCGTAGACCTGGATGAAGCGACAGCGCACGAAAGGCTGCTGGTGGGTGTAAGACAGGGTGTACGACATGAGCGTGGCAAGCCGGAGACTGCACCAGGTTTCCCAGGTGCAGGACAGCATACGATACCCGTGTCACAGCGCTTTCCTGGGGTTCTCCCACCTATCTGGAATATACCCTATCCCCGTAACCCATACTTCACCGGGCGCGAGGACATCCTGAAGAAGCTCTATGATGTGCTCAGGATAAGCAAAACAGCGGCAATAACACAACCTCAAGCTATTAGCGGTCTGGGTGGTATCGGTAAGACGCAGAGCGCCGTTGAATACGCCTATCGCTACCATAATGACTACCAGGCTGTCCTGTGGATACAGGCCGAAACACGCCAGCTACTCATCTCGGACTTCGTCGTTGTCGCAGGGCTATTGAACCTGCCGGAGAAGGATGTGCAAGATCAGAACAAAGCTGTCGAGGCCATCAAGCGCTGGCTGAAGGAGCACAGGGAGTGGCTGCTGATCTTCGATAACGCCGATGACCTAGCAATGGTGAGAGAATTCATACCACTGGCATTTGGAGGACATATCCTACTGACAACGCGCGCAGAAGCTATGGGCAGGTTGGCGCATCGCATCGAGATTGAGAAGATGGAGCCAGAGGAGGGGGCGCTATTCCTGTTACGCAGGGCTAGCATTATTGTGGAAAGTGACTTACTCGATAAAGCCTCAGAAGCTGAGCGCAACAAGGCGAAAGAAGTCTCGCAAGAAATGGACGGGTTACCGCTCGCGCTCGATCAAGCGGGGGCATATATCGAGGAAACAGCTTGCGGTCTGGCTGACTACCTCGATCTCTACCAGAAGCATGGCGCCACGCTCCGGAAGCGACGTGGTGGACTCGTCGCCGACCATCCTGAATCCGTTGCCACCACCTGGTCACTTTCCTTCGGGAAGATCGAACTGTTCAATCCTGCCGCTGCCGAACTACTGCGCCTGTGTGCCTTCCTCGCACCGGATGCCATCCCTGAGGAAATCATTACCGAGAGCGCGCCTGATCTCGGTCCTGTCCTTCAGCCTGTTGCTGCTGATCCATTCGAGTTGAATGCTGCCATCGAAGCATTGCACAAATTTTCGCTCATCAAGCGTGATCCCGATGTTAAAACGCTGACGATCCACCGGCTAGTACAGGTCGTGATCAAGGATGGGATGGACCAGGATACACAAAGGCAGTGGGCGGAGCGAGCCGTCCGTGCCGTCTCTGAAGTCTTTCCCTCCGGAGAATTTGAAACATGGACCGACTGCGAACGATGCCTGCCTCATGCTCAGATATGTGCTGACTATATCAAGCAAAATGGGATGAACTTTCCAGAAGCAGCACAACTCCTCAATCAAGTAGGATACTACTTCTACAAGCGTGGGCAGTACAAGCAGGCAGAACCGCTATTACAACTCTGTCTGCAAATCCGTGAACAAGCGTTGGGACAAGAGCATCCTGAGACGGCTCGAATCCTCACTAATTTGGGGAGACTGTACTTTGTCCAAGGGAAGTATGACCAGGCGGAACTGCTCCTGCAGCGCGCGTTGGCACTCCGTGAGCGAGTGCTGGGACCAGAAGACTATCGCACAGCGCGTGCTCTCAACAACTTAGCAGAACTGTACCGTGTTCAAGGCAAGTATGAGCAAGCGGAACCATTGTACTACTGTGCTCTCACTATTTACGAGAAGGTGAAGGGATCCAAGGATTCGACTACGGCCCGTGTTCTCAACAACTTGGCAGAACTGTACCGTGTTCAAGGCAAGTATGAGCAAGCGGAACCATTGTACTACCGTGCTCTCACCATACGTGAGCAGGTACTCGTTTCCCAACATCCTGACACAGCCACAAGCTTTGATGGTTTAGCACAACTGTACAACGCTCAGGGGAAGTACGAGCAGGCAGAGCAGTTTTATCAACGGGCACTGACAATTTACGAACAGTCGCCAGGGCTACTTCATCCTGATATGTCTCGAAGCTTGAACAACCTGGCGGAACTCTATAGAAGCCAAGGCAAGTACGATCAAGCCGAACCGCTCTTGCAGCGGGCCCTGGTGATCGTAGAAAAGCAGTTGGGGCTAGAGCACCTCAACACGGTAACTGCTCGAGAGAATTATAATGCTTTCATCAGGGACATGAAACAAAAGGGGAAAGGGCAGCACTAACACCTCTTAGCAGTGACAGGTACACGCCTCGCCGGAGGATGATTGACACCTGTGCATCACCTGAACAGTTCGCGCAGCGCATCCGTGCCGCAAACACCATTTTCCGCATCGGCTGGGGAGTCTCAGCAAACGGCCATTTAAAGAGATAATCACCTTAGACCGTGTTTTGTTAATCGCAGAGATGGCCTCACATGATAGACTAGAAAGATGAGTACAGGTTATCCCAGCAATCGCATCTCGATGCGGAGTGGAAGTGCCTGCAAGGTTATCTCCCTCCCTTGCCCAAACGTGGCCGACCGCCAATTCACGTAGCTCGCGGGCCATTTTCGATGCGATCTTCTACGTGCTGCGCACCGGCTGCCCATGGCGCTATCTCCCCGCCAACTTTCCACCGTGGCAGACCGTCTTCTACCATTTCCGGCGTTTGCGCATCAAAGGGACCTGGACGCTCTTGTTACGGGCGTTGCACCGGGCTGAACGCGAACGACAAGGAAGGCATCCTGACCCAAGTGCCGAAAGCCGGGATTCTCAAAGCGTGAAAACGGTCGAGGAGTCGTCTGGGATCTGTGGCTACGATGCCCACAAACACATCAAAGGGCGGAAACGGCACATCCTCGTGGATACGCTGGGCATCCCCATCTCTATCTACGTGACCCCTGCCGATACACACGATACCAGAGGAGCTCGTTGTTTGCTCGCAGGGCTCAAATTCTTCGTGCCGCGTCTCTGAAAAAGATTTGGGCAGATGCGGCCTATCGCGGGCAGGAGTTAGCCGCGGGCAGGAGTTAGCTGAGTGGTGTCAAGCCACAGGAGAGTGGGAATTGGAAGTTGTGGAACGCCCATCAGGCACCCGCGGTTTCAGCGTGGTGCCTCGCAGATGGGTCGTGGAGCGAACATTCAGTTGGATTTCTCGTAACAGGAGAATGAGTAAGGACTACGAGCGAAAAGTGCAGACGAGTGAAACACTGATCCAGGTGGCGATGATTCGGCTGCTCCTCGCTCGTTTGGCGCGGCATCTACGAACCAGTTCTCAACCATCCGCACTCGGGCACAAACCGTTTCCAATGGCCTTCGGAGACAACTTCGACGACGCCATCAACCACTTGTAGAGCGGTTTGATCGTCAATCGCGTAGGACGGCACTGGCATGCCGGCGGCCCATTTTTCAGCGTGGGCCAGGGTATTGTACGGCAGATCGGGATTATCCAGGTGCGGGAATATCGAGAAATCAACCATGCCCAGCGTTCTATCGCCGCCGGTGGGCGGCTTCCAGCCGACGAAGTACTCCCCGATGTTGGGGGTCATTACCATGCTCCCGGCGCTCAGTCCCACATAGACCGTCTCGCCCCCAAGCTCCGGCAAGAGGTCGGCCAGTCCGGATTGCCGCATCCAGTAGCAGAGATACAGGGGATCGCCACCGTTC
>WNGP01005175.1_pt1 | contig 17497 bp, 19 predicted proteins | sample 5407671 | NCBI WGS metagenome assembly WNGP01 (sample SAMN13153381, study PRJNA577476) | soil metagenome | isolation source: 40 cm soil or saprolite under Garry oak tree replicate 2 | place: USA:California | collected 2016-06-15 | reverse complement strand
CTGCACGCCACACTTGACGCTGGGCATGAAGATCTCGATTACGGTCCAGTAGTGAGTTTGCGGACAGCGATGATGAGCGGCCCCGCCGGATGGCGGGGCCGCTTGCTTCTTTTAGATTCGTCGACAGAATGGACCCGATGAGAGCGGTGCTTGTCCTCATCGATGGCGCTCGCGTCGATGTCCTCCGCGAGCTGCTCGGGCGCGGGGACCTCCCGAATCTCGCGCGCTGGGTCATCGAGCCCGGCGGACTGACCACCGGAACGACGGTGTTCCCATCGACGACCGGTGTCGCGTACATCCCGTTCCTGTTCGGCCGCTATCCCGGCAGCGTCGGGATTCCCGGCATTCGCTGGCTCGATCGTCGTGGCGCCGCGGGCGGCTGGCGCGCGCAATGGCACGCCGCGCGGAGTTACTGCGGTGTTCAGGGCGGCTTGTTGAACAGCGATATCGCGCCTGCGCCGTCGCTCTTCGACCTCGTCCCCGAGAGCATCGCGATCTGCACACCCCTGACGCGTGGGCTGGGCCCAAACGGTAACCGCATTGCGCTGCGTCGAGCCGTCCTGGGGTCGGCGGCCCACTACCTGGGGACGTATCCAGCGCTCGACAGGGCCGTTGCGCAGGCTTGGCTCGAGGCCACTGCCGAACCGTGGCGTTTCCTCTTCGTGGTTTTCCCCGGCGTCGACGGGATCTCGCATCTCAAGGACCCGTGGCACCCGGCTGTGCTCGAGAGCTATCGATTGGTCGACCGCGCGCTCGGCGCGTTCGTCGCGCGGGTCCGCAACCAGGGCAAGGGGGGGGCGCTGCCGGACTTCTTCGTCGTGTCGGATCACGGCATAACCGTCATGCGCGAGCATTGTGACACGGCGATTCTGCTCGAGCAAAGCGGCGTCCCCACGTTGCGACACCCCGTGCACGTGTGGCGCCGGGGCGCGCGGGCTGCGACGATGGTTTCAGGTAACGCCAGCGTCCAGCTCTATTTCGATCCACGTTCCGGTCGTGACCGGCCGCTCACCGAGTCGGAAATCCCACCGGCCATCCTCGAGCGGCTGCTGGCGTTGCCGGCGGTCCAGCTCGCCGCCTGTCGGGGTGACGCCGGCGGGGTCGTGGTCCGAACCCAAAGTGGGCGGGCGCGGTTAACTGAGGCGTTGGGTCTCATTCGATACCAGCCCGACCGTGGCGACCCATTGGGGCTGGGCGGATATGTCGAGCTAGACGACCGCGACCTTCTCTTGCGCACCCGGGAGACCGCCGTGCCAGACGCCCCTCGTCAACTGCTGCAATTGTTTCAGGCCGCCCGCGCCGGCGACCTCGCGTTGGCCGCCGCGCCGGGAGCCGACTTCCGCGGCCCATGGGAGATGCCCGAGCATCGGGCCGGACACGGGAGTCTCATTGCGGAGCATATGGAGGTCCCGATCGCCGCGAGCGTGGCTCTTCCGGACGCGCCCATTCGTACAGTAGATCTGATGCCGACGATACTGGAGCGCCTCGACGTCGCTGTCCCGTCTGGTGTCGGCCTCGACGGCGTTCCTTTTTCCAAAATCGCTGGTGTAACGGAACCGCTGGTTCGGTGAGGAAGCCGATGCCTCCACGCGCCCTCGTGGTCGTAGCCGCCTTGCGCCTGGCCGCCGCTGTGTACACCGCGGGGGCCGTCTCCGTGTCGCCGCCGTCTCGATCCGACGAATGGAGCGGGCTCGGTCGCAGCACCATCACGCCAACCTCCCGGCGCAATGAGCTGTTGCTGGAGCTGCCGCCGGTCGATCTGCCGGCGGGCACCGTGGTGGATGAGCCGGCGTCGGTGGGGGAATTCCCCGTGAACGGGTCGATCTACGCCCTGCACGCGGAGCTCGTCGACGAGACGGGCCGTCATCTCTCGCCCGACCTGCTCCATCACATGAACGTGATGGACCCGAGTGAGCGGGAGCTGTTCCTCCCAATTTCGCGTCGGATCCTGGCGTCCGGGATGGAGACCGGCGAAATCCGGTTCCCGTGGCTGCTGTTCGGGGCGCGCGTGCGGGCGGGGGAGCGCATTCTCGCGAATGCGATGATCCACAATCCGACGGCGGTGAGTTATCGTGGCGTCCGCGTGCGGCTCGTCTTGAGCTACATACCGGAGCGTCGGCCGTGGCCGCTCTTCTCCGTGCTGCCGTGGCAGCTCGATGTCGGATTCCCGGTGGGTGACAAGTCGTTTGACCTGCCACCCGGACACAGCGAGCGCTCCTATGAAGGAAGCCCGGCGGTGGACGGGAAGCTCGTCGTCATCGGTGGGCACATGCACGAGTACGGGCGGACGATCGAGTTCTGGGACGCAACGACGGGGAAGATGCTGTGGCATGGTGAGCCCGCGTCGGCGCCCCCTGGAGAGCCGAGCGCCGTGCCGATCGCCAAGCTCTATAGCATCGGCGGCCTCGGGCTGCGCATCACGCCGACCCACCGTTACCGGGTACGCGTGATCTATGAGAATCCGACGGATCGCGTCATTCCGGACGGTGGGATGGGGGTGGTCGGCGGTCTCTTCATCCCCGATCGCAACGCGGTGTGGCCGGCGACCAACCCGACCGACTCATTGTATCAGAAGGACCTGCGGCATTTCATCGGATCGGTGGGGAAACCGGCGGTGAGCATGCCGATGTCCCACATGCACATGGGCCACTAGACGCTGCTGCCGGACTCCACGCCGTAGTCGCCCACGGGCACGCGCTGCGGCGCCGTCGCTTCAGCGGTCTGCATGATCCCCAGCATCAGCGCGGCCACCATCAAGCCGGCCAGCGCGTCCACGGCATAGTGGAACTGCCCGTACACGACCGCGAGAATCAGCCCGGCGGTGAAGGGCAGGAGCACGAGCCCGAGCGCGCGCCAAAAGCGCAGCGCCATGCCGGTCGCCACGACGGACGCCGCGACGTGCGATGAGGGGAACGCCGCGCCCCAGGAATCTCCCCGGTCCAGGAGCCAGGCCGCGAAGCGCGCCGGCCCAACCTTGGTGGCGATGTTGTGCGCGCCGTCAAACGCATAGCGCGGTCCTGCCACCGGAAAGAACAGGAAGACGACGTAGCACAGGTAGAACGTCGCCATGACGGCGAAGATCGTATGCCGCGAGGCGTCGCGGCGGCCGGCCATCCACAGTGCGAACGGCGACGCGTACAGGATCGGGTAGTAGGCGAGGTAGCAGGCGTGCAGAATCCACGACAGCAGGACGTTGGGCGACTCCCGAATCCAGCGGTAGGAGATCTGCGAGCCGAACACCCACGTCTCGAGCCGCTGGATCATCAAGTCATTCTGGAACCCGGCGCGCAGCGTGAGAATCCCGATCTCGCCGTACAGGGCAGGGAGCAGCAGCATCGGATACCAATCGCCCAGAAACCGGCCGATCGGGCCGGCGGTGCGCGCGCGCGGTGCGACGAGGACGAGCGTGAGGATCAGCGCGTGGGCCGTGAGGAGCCATGGCCACCCCGGAATGGCGTTGCCGCGGAACGCGAGCAGGACGGCGCCGCTGGCGATCGCGACGTAGGCTCCCGTCGCGACGTCGATCGCCGTAAACCCACGCCACAGCGTCTTCACAGCCATCCCACCTCCCGATACCAATTCGCGGCCCGGCGCAGGCCGGTTTCGAGCTCGATCTGGGCGCGCCAGCCGGTGTCCCGCGTCAGGGCGTCCGCCCGGCAGGTCCACGCCGGCGCCAGATACTCGTTCCCCTTATCGGCCGACAGCAAGGTGGCGCGGCCCGCCAGATGCGCAAGGGTGCCCACCGTCCAGAGCACGCCGCGCACGACGAGAGGAGGCATCGGAATAATCCGCGGGTGTGTGCCCACCGCGTCGCCGACCCGGAGCACGAACGCACGGCTTGTGATCGTCGCCGGATGGGTCGCGAAGTAGATGCGCCGCGCCGTCCGGTCCGTCGCCGCGGCGGCAATCAACGCCTGCGCGAGATCCTCGGCATGAATGACCGACAACTCCTGCGATCCGTCACCAAAAACCGGGACGACGCCGCGCCGGGCAAGCCGGAACACCGTGAGGGTGCCGCGGTCCCATTCCCCATACACCACCGGCGGCCGGACGATCGTCCATTCCATCGGCATCGCGCGGACGAGGACCTCGGCCGCGAGCTTCGAGCGTCCGTAGTCGGTGATGGGGGCGGGCGGTCGGTCCTCGTCGAGGGGATGGCCGGGCGTCGTCGGACCGGCGACCCCGCGCCGCCTCCAGCACATTGGCCGTGCCGTCCCGGTTGGTCGCCATGAACTCCGCGGGCGAGCGGGCGACGATCTTACCGGCGACATGAAACACGACGTCGGCACCCGTGCAGCCGTCCCGGAGCGCGGTCTCATTGTCGAGATCGCCGCGGACCAGCCGCACGTCATCCGTCCATCCGAGCTCCGTGGCGAGCGCCGGCCGCCGCACAAGCGCGGCGATGGAATCGCCGCGCGCGCGCAACGCGTTGACCAGGTGCGCACCGACGAAACCGGTGCCTCCGGTCACAAATACGTTCACAGCCGCTTGTCGTAAACCCGGTAGGTCTTGGAAACGTGGAATCCAAGCTGCAGCGAGGCCTTGGTCATCGGCCCGTTGTCTTCCAAGATCCACCCGCCTTCGCCGTTCGGCATGCCGTGTTTGACGCAGGCCTGCCAGACCCAGGCGTATAGCATTCCGTCGATCCCTTTGCCGCGCAATTCCGGGACGACGCCCAGCAGCAGGACGCGCGCACGGTGGATCTTGCGGGAATACCACAGGACCTTGAGGATCCCTGGGAAGAAGCGGCCCGAGCGGTTGTGCAGCAGCGCGAGATTGAAATCGGGCAAAGCGACGCCGAATCCGACGACCTGACCGGCGCGCTCGGCGAAGACAACCAGATCGGGGATCACGATCGGCTTCAGCTGTTTGGCGAGGTGATCGATTTCCGCTTCCGTCAGCGGCACAAAACCCCAGTTTTTCTCCCAGGCCTTGTTGTACAGCGCCTTTACGAGCTCGACTTCTTCGGCGAACCGTTTCTTGTTCAGCGGGCGCAGCGTGATGCCCGCGCGCTGTGCCACGCGCTGAGCCAGGCGCAGGAACCGCTCGGGCGGCTTCGCCGAGCCGCCCCCTTCAAAGGCGAGCAGGTCTTTCGCTTTCGTGAAGCCGTACCGCTCGTGGAGTGGCTCGTAGTAGGGGGGGTTGTACGGCATCATTAACGACGGCGGCATCCCGTTGTTTTTGATCAAGAGGCCGCACTCATCATTGATCGACGGGCTCATCGGCCCCCGCATCGTGTCGAAGCCGCGCTGCTTGAGCCATGCGCCCGCGGTATCCCACAGCGCGGTGGCTACGGTTTGATCGTTGATTGACTCGAAGAACCCATAGAATCCGACGCGATCCTGATGCTCCTTGTTGTGCATGTCATTCTTGATCGCGCCAATCCGGCCGACCACGCGACCGTCTGACCGTGTGGCCGTCCAGTACTGCGCCTCGGCGTGCTGGAAGAACGGATTCTTCGAGGGGGAGAGCAGTGTCTGCATATCGCGACGCAGCTGCGGCACCCACAACGGATCATCGCGGTAGTGGTCGTACGGGAAGGCGATAAAGCGATCGAGATCACGCCCGTTCGTGACGGGCGTGATCTCCACTGCGGTCAGATGACCCCCAGCTCTTTTCCGAGGCGGCCGAAGACCTCGAGCGCGAGGTCGATCTGGTCGGCCGTGTGCGTCGCCATCAGGCTGGTGCGCAGCCGGCACTGCGACGGCGGCACCGCGGGCGGGACCACCGGGTTGGTGAACACCCCGGCGTCGAACAGCTTCCGCCAGAAGAGGAACGTCTTCTCGAGCGGCCCGATCAGCACCGGAATGATCGGTGTCTCCGTCGGGCCGATGTCGAAGCCCAGGGAGCGCATCCCGTCCTGGAGACGCCGCGTGTTGCGCCACAGCTGCTCGCGCCGCTCGGGCTCGCGCTGCAACACGTGCAACGCGGCGAGCACGCCGGCCGTGTTGGCGGGCGGCAAGGCCGCGGTGAAGATGAGGGGACGCGAGTGATGGCGGAGGTAGTGAATCACGTTCTCCGACCCTGCGGCGAACCCGCCGATCGACGCCAGCGACTTCGAGAACGTCCCCACGATCAGGTCGACTTCGTCCACCAGGTCGTAATGGGCCGCGGTGCCTTCGCCGTTGGGGCCCAGCACGCCGACGGAGTGCGCGTCGTCGATCGCGAGGGCGGCGCCGTATTTCTGGCAGATCTTGAGCAGGCCGGGGACGTCGGCGATGTCGCCTTCCATCGAATAGATGCCGTCCACGATCACCATACTGCCGGTGCCCTCGGGCAGCTTCTGGAGCTTACGCTCGAGGCCGGCGAGGTCGCCGTGGTTGAAGCGCATCGTCTCGCCGTGCGACATCTTCGCGCCGTCGACAATCGAGGCGTGGTCGAGCTTATCGAGGAAGACGATGTCGGTGCGGCCCACCAGGCCTGAAATGACGCCCAGGTTCGCTTGATAGCCCGTTGAGAAGACGAGGCAAGATTCCTTGCCGAAGAACTCGGCCAGCTCGGTTTCGAGCTGCTCATGCAGGTCAAGCGTCCCGTTGAGGAAACGGCTGCCGGTGCAGCCCGAGCCGTACCGTTCCAGGGCGGCCCGCGCCGCGGCCAGCACTTCGGGGTTATGGGTGAGGCCGATAGGGATACAGCCCCGCAGCTTGGACTTCGCGCGCCCGGGTGAAGTTCTTACACTTGTCGAACAGCGCGATGTGCTGCAGGGTCTCTGTGCGCACGAAGCCTCGAGTCTCTATGAGTAAGCGGTGGTACAGCTTAGCCGTGCGTCCCCAAATTGGCAAGGCTCAGTGTGAGACGAGCCACAGCCTCCCGGGCCCGCGGGCGCTAGCCTAGATTGCGGCCGATGCGCGGATTAGGACGTTCCTTGCGGGGGTCCCACGTGCAAAAAAGTTCTGTCCGAATGCTGGTCGTTGCGAGCTTGTTGTTCCCAGTTGTGTTTTCCGGTGCATCGGCGCAAAGCGGTTTTCATCCCCGTTGGGAAATTCCCGGCTTCGACTTTAGAGAAAACGGCGGCTGGCGCGTCCGTGCGCGTCAGGTCAGCCAACTCCGACGACAGTTGTTGAGCCAGGGGAAAATCGCACCGATCAGCGCACAAGCCGTGGGGCCACAGGCGAGCGCAGTGGTGTCGGGGACGATGGTCGTGCCGGCCGTTTTTTTTGCTTACCGGAATACGGATTCGGTGCAGTTCATGACTGACACTGCGCGGTACAACGTTGCGCTCTTCTCTTCGAGTCCTCCCGGTGGAAATCCGTACACATTGCGCACGTTGTATGAGGAGCTGTCTAGCAATGCCTTGCACATGCAGGGCAAGATTCTGGGTTGGGTGCGCCTAGACAGCAACGAGACTACGTATACCGGTGTGCCAGGAACGTGCAGCGGCAATCCCTTCGGCACGACGAACTGCAACGGTCTCTTTAGCAGCGACGCCAGTTTCCGCATGCAAGCGGGTTTCAAACAGGCACTGGCGCGTGTCGATAATACTATCGACTTCGCGCGGTTCGATAACGACGGGCCGGACGGGATTCCCAATTCCGGCGACGACGACGGCTACGTGGACATGATCATGTTCGCGCATCCGACAAAGGACGGGGCCTGTGGTGGACAGCCGGTGAGCACCGATGCTTCGACGAACAATCATATCTGGTCGCACCGCTGGCAGCTGCTCACGAGCTACGTGACGAACGATCCTGCCGCACCCAACACGTCCGGCTTCGCCTTCGTTCACATCTCCGACTATTTCGTGACGTCCGCGCGCGGCGGAAGCATCGCCTGTGACACGACGCAGATCATGCCGATCGGCACCGCGGCGCATGAATTTGGTCACGCCCTGGGTCTCCCCGACCTTTACGACACTGACCCGGGGAACCCGACGGAAGGCAGTGGCGAGTGGGGCCTCATGGGTTCGGGGAACTTCACGAGCCCCCCGAGTCCATCCCGGATGGAAGCGTGGTCGCTGAACGAGCTCGGCTGGGTGTCGCTCCAGCCTCTGAGCACTAGCGGGATTTATGTCCTGGACCCGGCCGCTACGTCACGGACGGGCGTCTATATTCGACCACCCGGCCCGAATCTTCGCGGCGAATACTTCTTGGTCGAAAACCGCCAGGGTGGTACGGCGGGCTTGGCTGATTCTGCCATGATCCGCCGACACTGCCAGCGAAGCGGCCAACCAAACACCTGTGCGGGTGGACTCCTCATTTGGCACGTGGACTCGAGCAAGATCGCCACGACGGGGTTTCATAACGGGAACGCCGTGAATGCCGGTACGATCCACGGAGTCTCGCTGGAAGAAGCGGACGGTCTGCGACAGCTCTGGTGCGGGACCAACGGATGCAACCGAGGAGACGCAGGCGATCCCTATCCGGGGACGTCGGCGAACACGGCATTCGTATATCGAACCAATCCGGCCGCAACGATGACGGATGGAAGCTTCGCGGGATTCGGCATCGACCAAATCTCGCAGGTCGTGCCGGACGGGCAGATGTCGTTTCGTCTGCGGTTTGGATCGCTTACGGTCGCCCGCGCGAGCGACACGACCGCCAGCGTCCAATTCGATGGCGTGAGCTTCAAGGTCTTCCGCGACCTGCTCGATCAGGGCTCGAGTCACAGCGTGGACTTCACCGACGGCCAAACCTCGCCCAACGGCCGCACGCAGTTCCACTGGCTGTCATGGTCCGATGCGGGGCTGAAAAACCACACGATCAGCGGCAGCCTCGCCGGGGGGACGCTCACCGCGACGGTCGGCCGCGACTTCCTGCTCCGGGCAACCGCGGGCACTGGTGGGTCGGTAACCGCCGACACCGCGATCGATCTGACGGCGGGGGAATTCGTCCCCGAGGGGCGCGTGGTGCATCTTACGCCCGTGGATGGCAGCGCGAGTTTCTGCGGCTGGACTGGTGACTCCACCACCACCGATTCCGTCCTTACCCTCTCGATGTCGCACCCCTACGTCCTGACCGCCAACTTTGGGTCCAGCGCGACGATCACGTCCGCCAACACGCGCCCCAGCGGAATCATGGGGGCGACCTATGCCGACACGCTCCGCATTGCGGGAGGCAGCGGATCCGTCACGTGGAGCGTGGTCAGCGGAGCGCTGCCGGTGGGATTGTCGCTGAGCGCGAGCGGGGTGATCTCAGGCTTCCCGCATCAGACCGGCATCTCTTTCTCGTACACGGCGCAGGTCGTGTCCTGCGACACCAAGAGCCGCACCTTCTCGATGTCGGTGACGGCGCCGACGCTGGCGACGACCGACGTGACGGCGCAGCTGCTCGGCCCGACATCGCCGCTCACCGCCGATCAGGTTCGTTACCTCGACTTCCTCGGCAATAACAACGGCGGCTTCGACATCGGCGACTTCCTGGCGTGGGTCAAAGCCACGGGCGCGCCGCTGAGCGCGGCGGCCCTCCAGGCGTTGCAACAGAAGGGAGGCCCGCGATGAAACGCGCCTTGGGTCTAACCGCGCTGCTTGCGGTGATGGCTGTGGGAATCAGCTGCGGCGGCAAAGAACCCATGATGGCGGGACCGGGCACGCTGCTGGTACGACTGACATCGCCCCATTCGGGAGCGGATTCGGCGATCGTGCTCACGATCACGGGACCGGCCGCCCTGACGAGCGCCGCCGCAGGCGCCGGGCTGCGGCTGTTTCAGCAACCTCTCGGTGGGACCTCCACGAAGTTCGCCCTCATCGGGCGGCTGAACACCGGTACGACCATTCTGACGATCGGGGTGCAAGACATCAGCGCGTTGACCCAGTACACGGGGATGATCAACGCCGTCGCGCAGCCAAATTATCAACTGCGGTCGCTGGGCAGCTACGCGCTGGCGCTGACGCGCTAGTCGCCGGCTTCAGCCGCGTCCTGCGGCGTCTCGCAGGCCTGTTGCAACATCGTTTCGAGCCTGCCCTCGAGCTCCTGATACAGCGTGAGCAGTCGGCGGCATTCCTCGGTCAATGTGGTCGCACCACCGCCGGGGCCGCCGGCCCGGGACACGACTATGGGCCGGCCCAGGGCCTGTTCCATCTGTTGAATGGCACTCCACGCGGTGCGATAACTGATGCCCGCTTCGGCCGCGGCGTCCTTGATCGACTTCACCCGCTCCACGGCTTGTAGCAGTCGTGCCTCGCGCGCTCCAATGACGGACACTCCACGTCGGGTCAGCGTCACGAGCGCGCGAGGAACCAGCTCTGGAAACTGCATGCGACCTCCTACTGGGCGGCGCCCACGACCGGCACGGCGCAACCGGCGGCCAGCGGCGCGAAGGCTGCCTGACCGTCGGGCAGTCGCACCGCGAGCAACCGGTCTCGCCAGTCGGCCATGGCCCAGGCGGTAAATTGCGCCGCCGCGCCGCTGTCCAAGGCTGAGCGAATCACAAATAGCGTGTAGGGATTGCCGAGCGCAGTATCCGCCGCAAACAGGACGCGCAGGCCGAGCCCCACAAGCCGCGAAAACGTCGGCAGGTCGGCGAGCGCATAGGCGGCGCGCTCGTCGGCGATGCGCAACGTGGCCGACTGATCTACACCCGCTTGCACGTACCAGGCATTCCGCTGCGGGTCGGGTGTGACGCCCGCAGAGTTCCACAGGGACAACTCTTTGACGTGCGTGCCGGACGAATCAGCGCGCGAGATGAAAGTCGCGCGCGCGCCGGCGATACGGCGAAACGCATCGGTGGCGGTCGCGGCGGCTGCTGTGTGCGCAGGATCGGCGGGCGGTCCGACGATCGCAAAGCGGCTGGCCACGAACGGGCAACGCAGTGCGGCGTGGCCGGGGTTGACGAGCAGTCGCTGCTCGAGGCTCGGCGCGTGCGTGAGGACGACGTCGAGGTCACCGGCCGCAGCTGATCGCAGGATCGTTCCCGATGGGGCGACGACGACGCGTACGGGCGTGGGTGGTTGCAGGGAGTCGAGCAACGCCAGCGCGCCTGACTGTTCGACGGTGGTCGTCGTGCCGAGGCGCACCGGCGCCGCGTGCGGTCCCCGCGTGCACCCGATTTGCACGGTGCAGAGGAGGGCGAGTGCCAACGCGTAGCGCGTCATGCTGGGTTCGTTCCCTGTCGATATGCCCGAGCGGTGAAATCGTTCCACTCCGTTTTTGATTGTGGCACGTGCGCGACATGTGGCCTACCCCGCTACCTGTTGCGTCTCTATTTTCGTTGCCGGGGGGCGGTAGCTCAGCTGGGAGAGCACCTGGTTTGCAACCAGGGGGTCGTGGGTTCGAATCCCATCCGCTCCACTTCCGGCATCGTATTAATTCCTGCGCCCTCTGGAGAGTTGTTGCATGCGTCGTGCCTTCGCCCCCGCCGCCGTGCTCGTGCTGTTTGCCGCCTGCGTTTTGTCCCGACCATCTCGTCAATCAGCTCGAGGAAAGCGTGCGGAGCTTGCCGGGGGGCGACGACCTGGCGGCACTGCGGACCCACCTGCTCCTGATCATCCGGTCGCTGTCGGCGACGGAATAACCAACGACCCCCCGGATCATCCCGGGGGGCCGTCGTAGTTCAGTGGTTCTTTAGCCGCACGTCGATCGCGGCAATGACGTCCTGTGGGGGGCCACGCCGCACCCAACCTTTGTGGCGGCCGCGGTCGTTATCCCTGTCGTGGTCGCCGTGCTCGCGCTCTGCCTTGCGCTCACGGGCCTCCCACAGCCCGCGCACGGCGACGCGCTGCCCTGTGGGGGACGCGAAGATCCGGACGACATCGTCGTCGCCGCGGCGCGCCCAGATGATGCGGTTCGGTCCGGACCGCTCCACGCGGTAGACCGTCCAGCCGCGATCGACCAGCACCTCCCGCGTGACCACGACGACGCGGTCCACGGGGACCTCATACTCGTACTGCGCCGGCTCGGCATAGACGAAGCTGGCGCTCGTATACCCGGGCGCGCACGCGGTGAAACTCACCGCCCCGGCACCGAGCAGAAACCGGAATATCGTTTTCATCGTCGACTCCTTTGGTATTAACTGCATTTCTGAAGACACCGAAGTCCTGCGGATGTTACATTCGACAGGAACCCATCGAGGCCGATCATTGATTGGAATCCTTTTCGCCGTGCTGGCCCAGGCGCCCCAGGCTGCACCGACGCCATTGCGCATCGCCGCCAGCAGCCAGGCGACGGTGGAGGTGCACCTCAACGCACGCCGCATCGGCAACCACTGGTACGAGGAAGACGCGAGCCTGTCAGGCCCATCGCGCATCGCGATCTCGTACGGGCAGCCGCATGCGCGCGGCCGCAAGGTCGAAGGCGGCCTGATTCCTGTCGACACGGTGTGGCGGTTCGGCGCCAACATGGCGACCACGCTGCACACCGATCTCGATATCACCCTCGGCGACCTGAAACTCTCACGAGGCGACTATTCGCTGTACATCCTGTACGCGCGCACAGGCTACGCGCTGATCGTGAATCGCGGCACGGGCCAATGGGGTACCGACCACGATGCGACCAAGGACATCGGTCGTGTCGCGCTGGCGAGCCGCGCGATGGCCGAGGCCGAGCCCTCGCTGTCGATCTACCTCGTGCCGGATTCTCCCGATCCCACGACCGGGTATGCCGAGCTGCGGGGCACGCTGCGCATCAAGTGGGGCACGACGGAGTTGACAACGCCCTGGAGAATCGATCAATGACCGACGAGCGCTATCCGATCGGCAAGTTCACCCCCGTCCCCAGCCTGTCACCGCCTGACCGGAACGCCTGCATCGAGCAGATCGCCGCCGCGCCCACGAATTTCCGCCGCGCGGTGGCGGGCTTGAACGACGCGCAGCTCGACACGCCCTATCGCAACGGCGGCTGGACCGTGCGCCAGGTCGCGCACCATGTGCCGGACAGTCACATGAACGCCTACATGCGCTTCAAGTGGGGACTCACCGAGGACACGCCGGCGATCAAGACGTACGAAGAGAAAGACTGGGCACAGACGCCGGAGATGCGTGCGCCGATCGCGATGTCGCTCGATCTGTTGACGTCGCTCCACCAGCGCTGGGTGACGCTGCTGCGCGGGATGGGTCCCGCCGATTTCGCCCGCACGATCAAACACCCCGAGTGGGGCACACCGTCCCTCGACGCGATGCTCGCCCTGTACGCCTGGCATGGCCGTCATCATACCGCGCACGTCACGTCGCTGCGGCAGCGGATGGGGTGGGGAGACTGATGGTCGACTTCCCCGACGACGATCTGGACGAAGAATTCCCGCTGGGTGACGGCACCGCCGACACCGAAGGCATCGTCATCTGTCCCTATTGCGGCGAGCCCAATGAAATCGGAATCGATGCGGGCGGCGGAGCGAATCAGGAGTACGTCGAAGATTGCCAGGTCTGCTGCCGGCCGTGGCGCGTGACCATCGTCTATAACGACGCAGGCAGCGCGGAGATCTCCGCCTCACCGCTCGACGAGTAAGCCCCTAGCGGAGTGACCCCCGTCTCACTCCTAGGAGCTACATCGCCCGGGCCTTCACCCCCACGCCCGCGTCCCGTTAGAGTCACTACCGATGCGTTCCATCTTGCTCGTCGACGATGATGCGGATCTCCGCCTGGCCCTCCGGGACTTTCTCACGGCGGAGAAGTTCGTGGTGCATACCGCCCGGGACGGGCAGCATGCGCTGCATGTGCTGGATAAGATTGACCCGCCCAACCTGATCTTGCTCGACTACAAGATGCCGATCATGGACGGCAAGCAGTTTCTCTCCATGATGCGGCGCGTGCCGCGGCTGCAGACGATTCCCGTGGTGATCTTGTCGGCGGCGACCCGCGAGTGGTCGGGCGCGCACCTCGAGGTCGAAGAGGTGCTGACCAAGCCTGTCGACCTCGAGATGCTGCGGACGACGGTGAACCGGATTTTCGCTGACCACCTATAGGGCCGCGGCGTAGCGCCGGGCCACTTCTTCCCAGTTCACCACGTTCCACCATGCCGCCACGTAGTCCGGCCGGCGGTTCTGATATTTGAGGTAGTACGCGTGCTCCCAGACATCGAGGCCCAGGATGGGGGTCTTGTTGTCCATGAGGGGGCTGTCCTGATTCGGGCGGGCGGCGACCTCGAGCTTGCCGTTCGCGACGGTCAGCCACGCCCAGCCGCTGCCGAACTGGGATGTGGCGGCGTTGCCGAGGACCTCCTTGAACTTCGCGAAGTCACCGAACGCGCGCGTGATGGCCGCGGCCAGCACGCCACGCGGCTCGCCACCGCCGCCCTTTCCGGCGGGCGCCATGACCGTCCAGAACAACGAGTGATTGTGATGGCCGCCCCCGTGGTTCCGGACCGCGGCACGGATGTCGTCCGGGATCACCGTGATGCCGCGGAGGAGCTCGTCGACGCTCTTCCCGAAGAGCTCGGGGTGTTTGTTCAAGGCGTTGTTGAGATTCGTGATATACGCCTGATGGTGCTTGCCGTGGTGGATCTGCATCGTCTGCGCGTCGATATGCGGTTCGAGTGCCGCGACGTCGTAGGGGAGCTCGGGGAGCACGTGTCGCGTTTCTGCGCCCGACGGGGCCGGTTTCTGTTGTTGTACCTGTGCCATTGCTTGCATTCCTGAAAAGTGTGGTTGTCAAACCCCGCATTGCGCGGCCCGGTTCCCTCCATATTTTGCTCCGCGGAACGTGCTGTCGCTCCCACATCCGGAGGCGCTCGTGGCCGAGTTTCTGCTGCGCTGGTTTCATTATCTGGGCGGAATTACGTGGATCGGGCTGCTGTATTACTTCAACTTCGTGCAGGGCCCGTTCATGGCGGAGGCGGACCCCGCGGCCAAGAGCACGGCAACCCAGAAGCTGCTGCCCCGCGCGCTGGTCTGGTTCCGCGGCGGCGCCATCGTCACGTTTCTGACTGGATTGGCAATTCTCGGGAAACGGCTCGGCGAATCGCCGCTGGGTGCGGGCGCCTGGTCCACGCCGTGGGCGATTACGATTCTCACGGGCGCGCTGTTCGGGACGCTGATGTTCTTCAATGTCGTCCTCGTCATCTGGCCGAAGCAGCAAATCGTGATTGCGTCGGCCAAAGCGGCAGCGTCGGGCGGGCAGGCCAACGCCGCCGCGCCGGTCGCCGCCCGCCGCGCGTTCCTCGCGTCGCGCACCAACGTGGTGTTCTCGATTCCCATGCTGTTCTTCATGGGGGCCGCGTCGCACTTCACGTTGCCGGCCGGCGGCAGCCTTGCGGCGTATTGGGCGAGCGTGCTGGTTGTGGCGGCGCTGCTCGAGATCAATTGCCTCACCGCGACGACCGGGACGACGACCAAGCCGATCGAAAAGATCACCGGCGTGATCGTGACCGGATTCGTCGTGTGGGCGATCGTGTACGGGCTGGCCCGGGCGTTCCTATCGGCCTGACGGCATAACTGATGGCGTCGGTCACACTCCGCCGGTTGAGCAAGGTGTTCGACGGCGGCATACAGGCGTTGCACGACCTGGATCTCGACGTCCGGGACGGCGAGCTGCTCGTCTTGCTCGGCCCGTCGGGCTCCGGTAAGACCACCGTGCTCCGGTGCATTGCCGGATTGGAGGAGCCGACCGGTGGCGACATCGTGATTGGCGAGCGCGTGGTCACGCACGACCCGCCCGCCGCTCGCGACGTCGCGATGGTGTTTCAAACCCCCGCGCTGTACCCCCACCTCACCGTCCGCGACAACATCGGGTTTCCGCTCGAAATGCGCGGCGTGGACGACGCGCAGATCGCGCGTCGTGTCGGCGAAGCAGCGGAACGGCTGGGACTGCAGGCCGTGCTCGACCGCAGGCCGGCGCAGCTGTCGGAGGGGGAGCGGCAGCGCGCCGCACTCGGCCGCGCCATCGTGCGCGGTCCGCAGGCCTTTCTGATGGATGAGCCGCTGTCCCGGCTCGACGCGAAGCTGCGAATCGAGCTGCGCGGAGAGCTGCTCGCGCTGCACCGCGCCCTGGGCGCCACGATGATCTACGTGACGCACGATCAGACCGAGGCGATGACGATGGGCGAGCGCATCGCGGTGCTCCACGAAGGTCGGCTCCGGCAAGTCGGCACGCCCGAGGAGGTATACCAGCGTCCGGCCGACGTCCATGTGGCTCGCTTTGTCGGCACGCCAGGCATGAACGTGCTACAAGGCCGGGGACGGGGGACGGGGGGCGAGGGACGGGTCATAGAGGCCGGCAGCCTGATCGTGCCGGTTGAGCTTTCCACCTATGAGGGCGAGCTCCAGCTCGGCATCCGACCGGAGTCCGTGGGCCTCTGTGCGCTCGATAAGGGAGTGGGGAACGCCGACGTGCTGGTCGTCGAGCCGTTGGGAAGTGAGACGCTCGTACACTTGAACGCCGGTGGACAACCGCTGGTCGCGCGCCTTCCGGGCTTCGCCGAGGTGCGGGTGGGGACGCGGGTTGGCGTCAAAGTGGACCGCCGCCGCCTGTATCTGTTCGACGCCGCCGGAGTGCCGCTCGGATGAGCTCGAGTCGCTGGGCGGCGGCTGCCGGCGGCGGGGCGTTTCTCGCCGCGGTGGTGACGCTGGTGGTGGTCGCTGCGGCGCAGCGCCGCTACGAGCGCGCGTTCGCAGTGCGAATGGCGGGAACAACGGCCGCGTACGTCGCGGCGGTTGTGCCGCCGCCGCCGCCGCCCGCCCCACGGCGTCTCACGATCCCGCGCGGTCGCCGCCGCCCGCTTCGACCACTGCCGCCTCCGCCACCCCCGCCACCCCCGCCTCCACTGTCGCCGGCCGCGCGCAGCTACGACCTTGCGTCGCTGCTGACGCAGGCGCGCGCGCTCACGACGCTTCCGGGCTGGTCATCGGAGGTGGAGGTGTATTTCGGGACGGCGCCCCTGGTCGACGCGACGGCACCGCCCCTCTCGCCCGAGGACCTGTCGCGTCTGGCCGCTGGCCGCCGCTGGCGCAACGGTTTCGCGCTCGTTCCCCTCATGGACCGCGATGGACAGGAGGTCGTCGGTGCGGTCGCCCTGCGACCGCGACCGGCGCCCCACGGTCCGCTTCCGGGCGGTCTGGGGTTCGCATTTCCGGCGGCGATCATCGCGGTCGGCTGGGCGGCCGTCACCGCATTCCGTGAGCCATCGCGGCGCAGCCGCTACTTCGGTGCCGCGCTGCTACTCGCGCTCGCGGCCTACCTCGACGTGCGCGCGGCGGCACGCCAGAGCACGGACCGTTGGCTCGTCGACACACGCCGTTTGCTGCAGGAAGCGGCGACGCGGCTGCCGCCACCCCGTGTGCACGTGTCGATCACCGATCTCGCCGGCCTGGTCCGCGACGCGGAAATCGTCACCGGCGAACCAGGGGAGTCAGCGCCGCGCCGCATCCGCGTCCGCGGTGAGCCACGGGCGGTCGTCGCGGTGTTGATCGGACAGCAACGGTGGATTGAGCTGCGCTCCGTTCCTGCTGAGATCGACGCGCCGCGCTGGCTCATCTTGCTCCTGCCCGGTGCATTGCTCGGCCCCCTCTCGATCTTGGGTCTCGGCTGGGCCGAGCGCACACCGGCCCGGCGGCGGCGCGAGACAGTGATTGCGTGGGGGTTTCTCGCGCCGGCGGTCGTTCATCTCGCGGTCTTCACCGTTGGTCCCGCGAT
>WNGP01001855.1_pt1 | contig 17507 bp, 12 predicted proteins | sample 5407671 | NCBI WGS metagenome assembly WNGP01 (sample SAMN13153381, study PRJNA577476) | soil metagenome | isolation source: 40 cm soil or saprolite under Garry oak tree replicate 2 | place: USA:California | collected 2016-06-15 | reverse complement strand
CAGGACGAGAGCGTGCGCAAGTTTTACCTGGGGCTGCACGAGGGTGAAGAAAGTCTTAGTATGGGAACTGTTCGTCAACGTCGTCCCGAAAGGAAGTGGGACCTATGAGTGAGAGCAACGTTTCCAGGACGCAAAACGCGCCGAGATCAACCAGCGCGCCGCTGCTCTCCGTCGAAGATATCTCGGTACGCTTTGCAGGAGTGCAGGCGCTGGCGGACGTCTCCTTCCACGTGCAGCCGGGAGAGTTGTTCGCGGTAATCGGCCCCAATGGTGCAGGCAAAACCTCGCTTTTCAATGTCATTTCTCGCGTCTACCAGCCGGTGAAAGGACGCGTTACTTATGATGGACGCGACTTGCTGCGACTCAAAACACACCAGGTGGCGCGCACCGGCATCGCACGCACCTTCCAGAATCTTGGGCAGTTTCCCACTATGAGCGTGATGGATTATTTGCTACTCGGTCGCCATACCCGCATGCGCAGTGGCATCTTTCTCGGCGGGATATATCTCGGCCTGACCCGCAATGAAGAAAAAAGGAACCGCGCTTACTGCCTGCACCTGCTCGACCTGATGGGATTGCAGCGCCTGCAAAATCATCCACTGGGCAGCCTGCCCTACGGATTGCAGAAGCGAGCCGATATAGCCCGCGCGCTGGCGTTGCAACCCAAACTGCTCCTGCTGGACGAGCCGGTCGCGGGCATGGGATTTGAGGAAAGCGAGGATATCGCCGCCGTCATTCTGGATATCAAAGAACAACTCGGAGTTACCCAGATACTGGTTGAGCACGATATGGCGCTGGTCATGGGTATCGCTGATCACGTGCTGGTGCTCGATTTCGGGCGCGTCATCGCGCAGGGCATCCCGGCTGAGGTGCAGGCCAATCCCGACGTGATCAAAGCGTATCTGGGTGAAGAATTTGGAGGTGGAGTTGCCGCCATACCCATCTCAACTGAAGAGAATTCCGCATAGAAGGTAAGGGCGTCGCCCTGGAAGTCAAAATCGCTAGCAGGAGAGAAACGTGGCGTATTTTATTCAAATAGCCTTCGCGGGTATCGCGCTTGGCTGCATTTATGCCCTGATCGGCCTGGGCTTCACGATCATCTTTAAGGCCAGCGAGGTCATTAACTTTGCTCAGGGTGAACTATTGCTGGTGGGAGCTTATGTGGTTTCGTCAGGGGTGTACAACTGGCACCTGAACTTTATTTTAGCGGTAGTGCTGGGCGTCGTGGTGACGGTGGCGATCGGTCTGCTCTTTGAACGCTTTGTGCTGCGTCGCATGATTGGCCGACCGGTCTTCTCCATTTTGATGATCACGATTGGCCTGGATACGATCCTGCGTACCGGCGTTATCGTGACCTGGGGATCGAATACTCTTCCGGCGGCCTCGCCATTCACCATTACGAACGGCTTTAACATTGCTGGCATTCACTTTGGCTCGAATGACCTGCTGACGATTATTGTGACGGTCATTTTGTGCGCCATGCTCTTTTATTTCTTCCAACGGACCAGGTACGGACTGGCGATGCGCGCTACTGCGCTTGACCAGGAGGCCGCGCTGGCGGTGGGAATCGACATTCGCACCGTCTACGCACTGGCCTGGGGGATTGCTGCCGCCATGGCCACAATTGGAGGAGTGTTTCTCGCCATTGGTTCTTTTGCGATGGATCCAACGCTGGGCGGCGCTGCGCTGCTGGCCTTCCCTGCCATCATCCTGGGCGGTATTGACTCGATTCCCGGAGCAATCGTGGGTGGAATCATTATCGGCCTGGTACAGGACCTGACTGCCGGGTACGAAAACAACCTCACCAGCTTTATAGCTCCAGGTATTCACACGATTACTCCCTACCTGGTAATGATTCTCGTGCTGCTCATTCGACCCTACGGCCTCTTCGGTACCAGAAAGGTGGAGCGAATATGAGCGCATCTTCCAGGGACGCGATGAATCACATCCCTACATCCACCCCCGAGGACGCAATGAATCGCGTCCCTACACCATCGTCACGATTCCTGAGAGGCAAGGCATCACTGATAATTGCAGTTATTCTGATTGTAGCCCTTATTGTGCTTTTCTTCTCGGTTGCCAACGATGACTGGTTCTCGATTGTCAACTTTACGCTGATCGCGGCCATCGCGGCGCTTGCGCTCAACGTGCTTTCGGGGTATACAGGCCAGGTTTCATTGGGCATCGCCTTCTTTATGGCTATTGGCGCGTACACGGCCGCATATCTTGGCGGTGACGTGCCTTCATCTCCACTCGACCCACTTGGCCTGGGCCTGCCGTTTATTATCTGGCTCCCGGCGGCAGGAATTGTGGCTGCGCTCGTGGGCGCGCTTATCGGGCCGACAGCGCTCCGGTTGAAAGGCTTTTACCTGGGTATTGTCTCACTCTCACTGATCTTCATCGGGCAATATCTCTTTATGAACATGCGCGGCATTACAGGTGGAACGCAGGGCCGTGCTTTCCCTGTGCCAGCCATTGGCGGCGCGGCATTTGACCAGCAAAACACCTTCTTCGGGCAGGCATTCACCTCCGGTCAGCAATATTTCGTGTTGATCCTGCTCGTCCTGGCGCTGGCTGCGCTCTTTGTGTCGAACGTCATGCGTTCGCGGGCAGGACGCGCGTTCAGGGCAGTACGTGACAACGAAACGGGCGCAACCATCATGGGGGTCAACCTGTTCGAGGCGAAGATGGGGGCATTCATCCTCTCATCGTTCCTGGCAGGCATCGCGGGCGCGCTGTTCGCCTCATACAACCGCTTTATCACCCCCGATTACTGGGGGCTGACACTCTCGATTCAGTTTGTGGCAGCCATCATCATCGGCGGAGTTGCCAGCGTCTGGGGATCAATGCTTGGAGCAGCTTTCGTGTTCGGATTGCCACTGGTCATCGATCATTTCAACCTGCTGCCTGTGGCAAGCGGTTCGGGAGGAATCAGCAGCGGCGATCTGAACGCTATTCTTTATGGCTTGCTAATTGTTGTCTTCCTGCTCTTTGAGCCGGGAGGCGTGATTGGGCTTGTGCGCTGGGGCCAGGCGCTCGCCCGGAAGTTGAATGCACATTCAGACGAAGGAGGTGAACCAGTCGAGATCACTGATCTGCCGCAAGGTGAGGACGCGATGAAGCGCGTCCCTACAGAGGATCCCGAAATGTGAAGGCCGGGGCAGGTCAGACACAACAGGATTTTGGAGATGTTGGTACTATCCGTCCTGCCAACGCGGGCGCGATAGGAGTAGCGATGTTGCATATTTAACCGTCGTCATCTCGAATATTCCATGAAGAGGTGCAATCCATGCTTACCAGGAAGACGCTCTCTATGTGCGTAGGTTTCATTGTAGTCTGTGTGATGGTACTCACCGGGTGCGCCAGCAGCAGCCCAAGCAGCAATGGCAACGGGAATACGCTAAAAGCGGGTCCGGGTGTCGATATGACCAAGAAGACCATTACGCTAGGTATCATTTCGCCCTATTCGGGTCAGGTAGCGGCACCGATTGGGGATCCACTGGCACTGGGCGTGAAAGTGTTCTTTGACCACGTCAATGATAATGGCGGGATCAACGGCTTCAAGGTGAAATTCCTCGAAGAAGACTCGCAGTACAATGCGCAAGTCGCGGTACAGAAGTACAATCAGATTCACAACCAGATTCTCATGATCGCTGACAGCCTGGGAACGCCCCCGACGGAGGCCATTAATCCCCTGGCGACTGCGGACCATATGCTGGTATCGGCAGCCACGCTGGCTTCCTCCCTGGCGCGCCAGAAATATATTATCCTGGTTGGAACCCCTTACCGGCTGCAGGTCGAGAATGCCTTCGACTACGTTGTCAATACCCTGAAGATCAAGAATCCGGCAACGGGCATCATTTATCAGAATGATGAGTACGGCCAGGATGGCCTAGTCGGCTATAATGAAGCCAAAACCGCCTACCAGTTAAATGATGTAGCCCAGGCCAGTTACGCGCCCACCGATAAGGACTTTACCTCGCAAGTATCGCTGATGAAAGCCAAGGGAGCCAAGTATGTCTTCCTATCCGCGCTGCCACTCGTTACGGCTACCATCGTCGGTACGGCCGCTAAACTGGGCTACTTCCCGCAGTTTATTCTCCAGAGTCCCGCCTGGGCGAACGGTCTGCTCGCCGTTCCCCAATTGAAGCCACTGCTGACCAAGCTCTGGGTGGTCGGCCAGGGAGCGACCTGGGGGGATACCAGCAAACCAGGGATGGCGCAGCTGGTCCAGGATGTGCAGAAGTACGCACCGACCCAGCAGCCTGATGGGTACTTCGAGTTCGGCTATACCGAGTCCTACATCACCTATGCCATCCTGAAGAAGGCCGTGGCCAATAACGACATCACGCGCGATGGTCTGTTCAATGCTTTCAATTCTTTGGGGAGTGTTGACCTGGGAGGGTTATACCCCTCGGTGACCTATGGCTCGTCGCCTGACCAGCGCGTGCCAACGCGCGACAATGTCGTCTTCCAGATCGACCCGACGCAGCCCAACGATGTCAAGGCGCTGACCGGTGACTTCACAGGGACAGCCGCTAAACAATCGAGCTTCTAACAGTTCTGAAGCAAGGATTCCCAGGGCTGGGCTTGCCCAGCCCTGGGAATCCTTGCTTCAACGCATTCCTTCTCGCAAAAAACGACGCCCATTCTGCCCCATATCCTCTATTGATTTCGGATGATACAATAGCTCAGAAAAATATCAAATTCTTCTTGTATGGAGATAGCATTTTTGTCAAGAACCCAATCCCCTAAAGGGAACGGGCTTGTCACTCCTCTGAGGAGGGCAACGAGAGGCCGCTTGACGGCGACCCACTTCCCAAGGATGTACCGAGGGAAGCAAGAGAAGCGATGTACTTCTCTCGGATATTCTTGGCGGCGTTATAGTCTGCATTGAGGCAGTAGCCGCATTGGCGGCAGAGGAAAAGGCTTTGAGAGCGACGATTGTTCCTGGCTTGATGCCCACAGCGAGAACATTGCTGCGAGGTGTGCCTGGGGTCAATGCGTGCCACGCGTATAGCGCGTTCTTGCGCTTTGTAGACGGTGAAGTCATACAGTTGCGCAAAGGACCAGCCGTGCAAGCGTCGCTTCTGGTCCACATGCTTGTTCTGTTTGCCGCGTCCCATCTTGGAGGTCTCTCGAATATTGGTCAGATTCTCAAAAACGATGGTACCGCCTACGGAGGCAGTTTGCACCAGACGCCTGGAAAGCACGTGGTCACAGTCCCTGTGGAAGCGCAAAGCCTTGCCCGCCACCTTTTTCAAGTGACGTTTCGCACTTTTTGTTCCTTTAGACTGCAATTTTCGCTTGAGGCGGAACCGGCGACGGTCAACCTCTTTCCAGTGCTTGCTTCCCAAGAAGTGACGCTTGGAGGTGACAGCAGGACGGTTGAGTCCCAAGTCGACGCCCATGACTTCCGTTCCCTTGGGGATCACCGGTTCAGGTACATCGACCACGACATGCAACCAAAACTTCCCTTTCCGGTACATCAGGTCTGCGGTGGCGACCTTGTTGCCTGCATACTGAGTACTGAAATGAGGCACGGTAAAGGGAATAGTCAACCTACCAGCACTACTAGCGAGCCGCACCGATTGCGTCTCCCAGTGAAGCGAGTAGGTATGGACATTGTAGCGGATAGGACACAACTTGCTCTGAGGCATCCTGACAGGCTTGAACGCAGGTTCGGGCTTGCCACGCTTTTTGGCCTGAGCGACCTGCTTCTGATAGGCTTGTTCATGCTTCTTCTGCCATGTCAAGGCACTTTTGAGAGCCTCGGTAGCCTTGACACGTGCTTGAATGAGCAAGTCACTTACCAGGCCAGGGCAAGCGGCTTTCGTTTGGTAGTACAGGGCATGATGCAGCTTGACACCATTCTTTTCGCGGTGTTGCCATCCATAGACACACACGGCATTGAACGCTTGGGTAAACTGCACAAGCGTTTCCTGCAAGGCTGCTGCTTGCGCAGGAGTGGGATGCAATTGTATTCTCACCGTTCTGTCCATGCACAAAGTCTACCATATATGTCGAGTTTTTGCAAGTTCGAGAAAGGAGAGGCGGCGTTTCCTCTCACTCCCCTGAAGGGGAGGAGTATCCACGCCGCAATTTTCTATGGATTTCGCTACATTACCGAAAATAGAACTGCATCTACACCTCGATTGCTCATTGAGCTACGCGGCGGTTTCTCGTATAGACCCCTCTGTCACACTGCGAGAGTACCAGCAGGAATTTAACGGGCCGACCAGCTTTGCGAACCTGGAGGAGTTCTTCAAACGCGCGCCCAAGGGTACGGCCTTGATGCAGACAGAGGAGCAGATACGCCTTGTCACATTTGATGTCTTTGAACAACTTCGGCGCGACAACATACTTTACGCGGAGATACTGCTCGTGCCATTCATGCATACCAGCCAGGGACTCTCCGCGGAGAATGTCGTAGAAATCCTCGATGACGCGGTTGCAAAAGCAAGTTCAGAAACAGGTGTCGAAGCGCGCATTATCCTCAGCACCTTGCGTCATTATTCGATGCAGCAAAGCTTAGCAACGGTGAAACTGGTAGAACGCTTTCGGGGAACGCACGTCGCAGGCGTCGACCTGGGAGCCTACGAAGCCGGGTTCCCCATTTACGCGCATATTCCCGCCTTCCAATACGCGGCACAGCAGGGGATTCCACGCACAGTGCATGCTGGTGAGGCGCGTGGGGCAGAAAGTGTGTGGGAGACGCTGAAACACCTGCGCCCGTCACGGGTTGGACATGGTGTGCGCAGCATCGAGGACCCTGCTCTGGTCGAACACCTGCGCAAAGAACGCATCCACCTCGAAATCTGTCCTACCTCCAATGTGCAGATCAATCTCTTTGAGAGCTACGCGCACCATCCCATCAACACGTTCTACGAATCCGGCGTCTCGCTGGGCGTGAATAGCGATACGCGCATGATCGCAAACGTCACGCTGACCCAGGAATACGAGAAGCTGCACGAGGTGTTCGGCTGGGGCAAGCGCCACTTCCTCCAGTGCAACCTGAACGCTATTGAGGCCGCTTTTCTGCCTGAGGATGTGAAAAAGAGGTTGGAGAAGCAGGTACGCGCTTGCTATGGAGTGTAAGTGAGCAGGTTACTCACTCATCACTGGAGCCTTCTCCTCAACCAGCTCCCCGCTCTCCCCGGCTCGCTTCGCGGCTTCAACTGCGGGATCGCAACCAACGAACAGCGCCAGCGCTACACACACGGCGCACACAATCAGTACCAGCACGAAGGTATCGTTCAAGGCCATCGTGGATACCTGCTGCCCAACACACGCCTTGAGAACCTGGGCGTTCTTGCCAGCCGCTGAGGCGCAGGTTGCTGCGACACCGGTCAATGGTGATGTGTGCAGTGCAGCCAGCACATCGTTTGCGTGAGCCGCCGCCTGTTGGGTCAGGTAGGTGGTCAGCGCCGATACTCCCAGTGCCCCGAAGACCATACGCGTCACGCTTACCAGCGAAGATGCACGCGCCATGGCCTTATTGCTCACCACAGACAGCGCAAGCGTTTGCAGCGGCGTATTGATGAAGCCCAGTCCCAGTCCGCGCAAGATCAGCCAGATCTGGAGGGACAGCCCCGTTGTCCCAACATCAAGACGTGTAAAGCCGATCATCGAGATCGCCATGAGCACCAGCCCAAAGGTAGCCAGTATTCTTGGACCAACCCTGTTATACAATCTGCCCGATATGGCAATGCCCAGTGCTGCCGCCAACCCCTGGCTCATCAGTATCTCACCGGTCGTGAGCGATGACAGTCCCTGCACATTCTCAAAGAAGAGCGGTATGAGGAAGATGCTGCCGAAGAGCACCGCGCTCACTACCCACATGAGTACATTCGAAACTGAAAACGTGTAGTTCAAGAAGAGGCGCATATCCATCACCGGGTCCTTGACCAACAGCTCTACGATCACAAAGGCAGCAAGCGCGACGCCGCCAGCGACCAGGTACGGTATAACGGCTGCATCACCCCAACCATGTGACCCTGCTTCTGTGATGCCGTACACCAGCGCGGTAAAGCCGATCATCGAGAGCAGTAGTCCTAACACGTCGAATCTCTTCCGTTCTGGCTGTGTCTCACCGTTTGCCTCGCGCTCCAGGACGCGCCCGCGTAGTAGAACGAGCGCGAGCAAAAAGGCCACTATTCCAATGGGAATATTGACGATAAAAATGGCGCTCCAGTCAAACGTTGTGCTCAGGTAGCCACCTATCGTCGGCCCAAATGCTGGTGCCAGCAGCAGCGGCACGCCAATGATTGCCGTTGCCGGGCCGCGCTCTGTCGGAGGAAAGATGCGGTATATAATGGCAAACGCAATCGGCAAGAGTGCTCCACCGCCGATACCCTGGATCACACGGAAAGCGATCAACAGTTCTTTGGTTGGCGCAAAGGCACATAGCGCCGATCCTACCGTAAACAGCGCTAGCGACGCGAGAAAAACAAACTTTGTGCCGATACGATCACTCAGGTAGCCCACTATCGGAATGACTGCCGCCTGCGCCAGGAAGTAACCCGTCACCACCCAGGTGATCGTTTCAAAATCAGTATGGAAGGTAATCACATGCCAAGAGTAGTTCACTTTGAAATCCACGCGGATGATCCACAACGAGCGGTGAACTTCTATCAAAACGTATTTGGCTGGCAGATTAACAAATGGGAAGGGCCCGAGGATTACTGGCTCGTTACGACCGGTGCGAACAACGAACCGGGCATCAATGGAGCCATTTTGCAGCGCAGAGGACCCATAAATGGTGATGCTGTCATCGCCTATGTTTGCACCATTGATGTGCCAGACATCGACGAGGCCATAACAAAGGCCACATCGCAGGGCGGCACAGTGGCTCTCCCGAAGATGCCTGTTCCCGGCGTTGGCTGGCTCGCCTACTACAAAGATAGCGAGGGCAACATCTTTGGCATGTTGCAGACTGATGCGGCGGCCGGGTAAAATCGTCGAGCTTGCTACAGGAAGAGGAAAGCGATGAGATATAATATTGTAGTGCTGCCGCTACTCTTCAATAAATAAACGGTACGTCGGGATAGCGTGGTGTTGCAGGTTGTTCAGATAGTTGCTGAAGCGGTGATGGCACTCCCAAGAGGTGCGATAATGACCAACCGCGCAGGACAACAACGGAACAACCTGCCAGCTCAGCTCAGTTCATTCATCGGACGAGAGACAGAGGTGAGAGCAATATGTACACTTCTGCAACGCACCGACGTACGCTTTGTAACCCTTACAGGAGTAGGCGGCGTCGGCAAAACGCGCCTCAGTCTACAGGTTGCAACTGAGCTGCTGAACTCATTTGCTGATGGGGTCTACTTCGTTTCCCTGGCTTCTATCAGTGACCCTGCCCTGGTTGCTTCCACCATCGCACAAGTATTTGGCCTCAAAGAGTCTAGAGATCGACAGTCGCTCGACCTTCTGAAAGCGTTCCTACAAGAACGGCAGCTGCTATTGCTGCTCGACAACTTTGAGCAGGTGGCGATGGCAACACCAATACTCTTAGAACTGCTAACAGTTTGCCCTGGCCTCAAGTTATTGACAACCAGTCGGACCATCTTGCATATTCGCGGTGAGTATGTGTTTCCTGTATCCCCACTGGCTCTCCCCGATCTGAAACATCTCCCGGATAGTGAAGCCCTAGCACAATTTGCGGCAGTCACTCTCTTCCTGCAACGTGCTCAAGCAATCAAACCTGACTTCCAAATGACAAGGGCAAATGCCAGTGCCATTGCCGAGATATGTACTCATTTGGATGGGCTACCGCTGGCTATTGAATTAGCGGTAGCTCATATCAGGTGGCTTCCACCACGAGGGCTGCTTGCTCGACTAGGGCATCGGCTGCAGGTATTGACAGGTGGAGCAAAAGACCTGCCGGAACGGCACCAGACACTGTGGAATACTCTCACCTGGAGTTACGATTTGCTCAACGCTGATGAGCAGCGGCTTTTCAGGCGATTATCTGTTTTCGTTGGCGATTGCACATTGGAGGCTTTAGAGCGCGTTTGTGACACGGTGGATGGTCCGGGGCTTGCTATCTTAGAAAGAGTTTCATCACTACTGGATAAGAGCCTCATACAACAGGTAGGGTACCCGGCGGAGCAAGAGCATGATGAGCCACACCTGGTGATGCTAGAAACACTTCGTGAGTATGGGCTGGACAGACTGGAGAAAACGGGAGAGCTTGAGGTTACGCGGCAAGCTCACGCACTATACTACCTGGCACTGGCAGAGGAAGCGGAGCCAAAACTGATTGGCGCGGAGGAGCAAAGGTGGCTCGAGCGGTTGGAGGGCGCCCATGAAAACCTGCGGGAAGCGCTCATCTGGACATTAGAGGACAGCGGCGAGCAGTTGGAATTGGCTCTGCGGTTAGGTGGAGCCCTCTGGCGATTCTGGTGGGAGCGGGGTCACCTCAGTGAAGGGCGAAGCTTCCTGGAGAGGGCGCTGAGCAAAAGCGAAGGGATGAACCTCAAAACATCTATCAGGGCAAAGGCACTCAATGCTGTTGGAATGCTCGCTGCCCTCCAGGGCAACTATAGCCAGGCCGAGAAGCTGTGTGGGGAGAGCCTGGCACTTTTCCGAGAAATAGGAGAGAAACAAGGAATCGCCATCTCTCTCTACTTGCAGGGTCAAATAGCCGGGTGGAGGAGTAATTACGAAGCGGCTCGCTCACTTACCGAGGAGGCTCTGGCAATCTTCAGAGAGTTGGAGGATAAGTGGGGCAGTGCCTCTTCGCTCGACACCTTAGCAACGGTGGCCTTAAACAAGGGTGATTACTTGAAAGCTTTTGTTCTTGCAGAGGAAAGTCTCGCACTCTCTCGAGAGATCGGCGACAAAGGCAGGGCTGCACATTCGCTCTGGCTGCTGGCCGTACTCATTTTTTTCCAGGGAGATCATGCAAGAGCGCATTCCCTTATTCTAGAGAGCCTCGCACTCGCAAAAGAGGTGAACGACAAGAGAGGGATCGCCGACGCACTTGTTATATCAGGATATGTATCTTTTTTCCAGGGTGGGTACGACGCAATGCGCTCACCACTTGAGGAGGGATTAGCACTCCATAGAGAGGTAGGAGATCAGCGAGGGATGGCGCTGGCGCTCTATGGTCTTGGGTGGCTGGCTCTTGGTCAAGGTGATTATACAGCAGCGCGTGATCTATACGAGGAGAGCCTGGCTCTTCTCAGAAAGCTGGGGCATCAATGGTTCGTTGCTCTCTGCCTGGAAGGATTGGCATGCGTAGTTGCAGAACAAGAGCAACCTGCCTGGGCAGCGCGGCTGTGTGGTGCTGCCCAGGCAATACGCGAATCCATCAATGCATCCCGGCCACCTGTTGGGCGTATGATATACGAACGAGCAATAGCTGCCGCCCGTGGGCAATTAGGTGAGGATGTTTTTACAGCAATGTTGGCTGAAGGACGAGCCATGACACTGGAGCAAGTCCTCATGGCACGGGGACCGGCAATGGTGACTGCACAGGTTCCCATAGTATTTCAGCAGTCGAAACCTCCCACAAAGGTGCCAACTCAGTATCCTGATGGGCTCACATCACGCGAGGTTGAGGTGCTGCGCCTGGTAGCGATAGGATTGACCGACATACAGGTGGCTGAACAACTCGTCATCAGTTCTCGTACTGTTAGCACGCACCTGACTTCCATCTATGCGAAGATCCGTGTCTCCACACGCACTGCCGCCGCCCTCTACGCTATTGAACACCACCTGGTCTGACCTACCCGGCTTCTGCTCAAAATGGACCATATGAGAGTACCTGTTGCGCATAGACATCCCACAGCTTCCCGAGGAAGAATACACCAAAACGGGCGAGAACTGCTGCCTTATCAAAGCCATTTTGTGCTTCAACTCGAAATGTCGTCAGTTGCTTGAGGAAGTCAAGAAAATGAATGCGGATGATACCTGATGCAACTATCTCGGCGTGCGCTTCATCTTCGGACTCTACATGTCCCCGCAAGATTCTCGTAAAAAGCGTGGTGGTGTCGTTCAATACGTCAAAACGATGATCATCCCGAATCAATTTGAATCCACTCAACGTCAATGGGCGTCCAGTGCCATCGCGGAAGTAGAGACGATAGAGCATTTTCTTACTAGTCGGGTCTCCTTCAGAGATGAAGAGATTGAAGACTCCTTTCTCTACCAACAAGTTCCCGCCAAGCTCTTCACATTCCACATGGCCCTCTACAGAGGCAACATGTTCTGGCTCCGTAATAAAGCGATCTACCCCGTTCACTTTGACGGTGAGATCTACCATGAGGAACGTCCCACTTGTACTTCCATGCTTGAAGCCAGAGTCATAATCCGTTTCACCGAACGCGATGAATCCCTTCATCTCCTCGGAGAAGGTCAGCGTGGTGAAATCGGCCTGGTAGGGTTCACTGAGGTGGCTCAGCTCAATTCCTTGCTCCATACACCACTGTCGCGCTCTCTGCACTCCAAGGTTCACCGATTCTTTGATACGATCGGTGCTAATGTTGATGAGGTAGTGAAGCGGAACTTCTGCCCGAAGGATCCTCAGATCAATGTGACGCCCGAACTCGCCAGCTTTTCCTGCTGTTAGCGCGGCGTTGTTCTCCTCTATGCGCTGCACCATGCGCCTGAAATGTCCATTAGAGCTGGTCTCGATGATTTGGAAGTAGTTGGCGATGAAACCAGGATTCCACTCACTTTTTTCACTCACTGTCCAGATGACCCAGATCTCATCGGCACCACGCCGTATAGCTTCCTCGAGATTAGCATCAGTAATAAAAACAGCATCGATGTAGATGTCTTCATGAATGATGACCGGTGGGAACCACATCGGGAGCGAGCTACAAGCGATTAGATAGTCTTCCGTCATCATGTCGGGAGTCAATGCTTCTAATTCGTGCTTGCTGAAGTTGTAGACATTGAATGTCGCCTCCTGCTTCGAGGCCCGAATCCTGTCCCAATCAAGCCCCCATCCAGGGAAGACTTGCTCCCGAAATCGATCAAGCTTCAGTATTGAATCTGCATAGAAGAGCTTTGTATACTGCTTCCAGTTGAAATCGGCGAAGAGGGACACAGGAAGATTGCGCCAGTTGTTGGCGATTTGGGTACCGCTCATTCCTTGACAGTACATTGACAGGTTGAGGGTACCTCCGCTTGCGCCATCTACATGATCAAACGTAATGCCTGCTTCGTCGAGCCAGACTTGCAGCACGCCTGCCTGGAAAGCAACTTTCACCCCCCCTCCGGCTAATACCAGGGAACGTCTCTTCTGATGATTATCGTGATTGTCAGCTTCACTCATAAGTTCGTTGCTTTCCAGGACGACCGCGAGGATCGCCCTTACTTGCCTCTTTTCTGGAGAATGCCCTCAGCAAAGCGATCAGCGAGAGCTGCAATGGTCAGGCTGGGATTTGTTCCGACCGGGCCAGGCATCACCGATCCATCCGCTATGTAGAGATTGGGATAGTTAAAGACCTCCCCATACGAGTTTACTACTCCCTCTGTGTCATTTCGTCCCATTGGACAACCACCGAGTGGATGCACCGTGATCAGACGATTGATATTCCAGAGGGACTCATCAACAAATGTTGCCCCCAATTTGGAACAGATAGCCTTCATCGTTTCCCTGACTCTCTCATAATACGGACCAGATTCATCCTGATGCCATTCGACGTCGAGCATGTTGTTATGTAACTTCATTCTTCCATTTGGAATATCGCGCCCCATCCCATCCAGCGGGAGCAGATCTGCAGAGAGTTCACATTCGCCAAACAATGCAGAGACCATTCCGCTCAGGTCGCTCATCGTCTTTCCCTTTAACCTATCTTGAAACAATCGTCCAGCAATCCGAACCCATTCCTTGAACGCGCTGAACACTTCAGGTATCTGCAACATCCAGTTCACGAACTCGGGATATCCTGCATCCTGTATATAGAAGCCAGGTCCATCACCGCCATCTACCGTGTCTGGAACGCGGATAGTACTTGTAATAGCAGGCCCGTGAGCAGCATCAATCACAAGTCGTTTTCGTTCGCCATTGGTACTATCACTACATTTGAGAGCGAAAGCAAGAAAATCTCCATTGCCGCTCAAGCGCGATCCGAGGACTTCTTCACGAATGTGTGGAAAAGCCGCCCGATTTTTTAACAGGAGATAGGTGGAACCAAAAACTCCCGCGGAGAGGATCAGTCGATCAGCGGTCAGGGTCTTCAGAGGAAGAACGCCCGTGTCGTGAGTAAGAGTTGGATACCCCTCGCGCGCGAGATCATGCTCAATGTAGGAGACGGAGTAACCGCCCTCTTGTGGCTCAAATGAGCGCACTTCACAACCGGTTTTAATCTCCGCTCTATGCCTCTTTGCCTCTGAGAGGTAGTTGTAGTCAAGTGAGTTCTTACTCCCATAATTACAGCCGATGTTACACTCGCTACAAAGTCGGCAGGTAGAGCGTGCGCCATTCGGGCCATGTAAGTTTGTATGCTCTTCCCAAATTGGCATACCGGGCACAGGAGTCTCACCTTTATTCCCAAAGGTGACAGCGAGCTTCGGCAGGTACCAGTCCAGACGTAGCTGAGTGGCAGCAGCTTTCAACGCCTGGGTTCGCTTCGTCTGATTATATGGTGGCTGGTCGAATGGATACTGTTGTACATTCAGCATCTTCTCAACATGATCATAGTGAGGCTCAAGATCGGCACGGGTAACCGGCCAGTTTTCATAGTTGTGTTGAGAGGGATCTTCCTTTACAAACCACTTCTCATCCTTGCGAATCATGACATTTGAGTAAATCAATGAACCGCCACCAAGCCCGCTCGAGACCAGGGCATTGAGACCCGAAAATGACCAGACGTTGAACAGACCATACTTTCCTTTACCAGGGTCCCAGAAATTGTCTTTCATCCGGTATGGACTACGAGGAAATGAACCGGGGGGATACGCTTTCCCTCGCTCCAACAAGCAGACGTGTAGGCCTGCTTCTGCAAGTCGATACGCCATCACGGACCCCCCAAATCCTGAGCCAACGATGACCGCGTCAAAGTGCATTTCGTTCATAATTACCACCTATGCATCTATCTATTTGCACATCCTTAGATAGTGCCAAGTTGCCAGCGAATGTATGCCGCATTACGCAGGAGCCGCTCGAGAATGTTACGACGTAGACGATAGATTTCTTGCACACAGCTGAACTCATCAGGGCAGTAAAGGAGAATCTGCCTGGGCTTCAGACCACAGTGGAAGAGCAAGTAGGCTAATCGACGCTCGCGAACGTTAGGGAGCATAGTTTGTATAAGCTCCCACAACACGCCGCAATCTACCTGGTCCTCCACCTGTAGTTCTCCAGGGTCACCAGATTCGGGCAATGGAGCTTCTTTTGGTCCCGAATATCTTCGTAGTGTATCAAGAATAACGCCATTCAAACTCGCTTGCAAATACTTTAAAGCAGCAGCAAGTGTGTTGAATTGCAGCGTCTGATTATGGATTGTTGCTTTCCAGAAGCGTTCAAAGGTCTGTGCTACATAGTTCTCTTCGCTATCAAAACGACTGGCGATTTCTATTCTGGGGTGACGACGTAGCCAGCCACGCACAACCTGGCTGAAGTATTGCTGAAACCATTCCCAGGCATATTGATCCCTTTGCATTGTAGCTCTATATAACATCTCCACGCAATACTGATCATCGTAAGGGGCGCCTCGGCGGTAATTGTTGATTTCCCTGATGCAATACTGCGCGAGCGCGGTCATACTGATCGTACTCATCGCAGATTCTGGCACCATAGGGGCAGGGAACGAGCACTCGAGAGCCTCGTCCTGTAGAGCAGTAGTCTCCTCTTCCCCGCCTGTACAGGCATTGTACATCGATTTATGCATTGTGCCATTTCTCCTCTTAAGAAACGGTCTCCCAGAGAATTTATCCACTATTGAGAGTTTACCGTGTGAGGCTTTATAGCACATCCGATAAATTACGTATTTGGTTACGTATTTGTAAAGTGTGGGCACACTTTACAAATACGTATTAGTACATCATCAAGCTGCTTACCGCAACTTCCTATACCGCCGGATCAGCGTATTGGTCGAGCTATCGTGCTTTAGCTCAGGCTCTTCGGCGCTGGCAAGTTCTGGGGTAATGCGGTTAGCCAGCACCTTGCCAAGTTCGACGCCCCATTGATCGAACGAGTTGATATGCCAGATGGTTCCCTGCACGAAGACTTTGTGTTCGTAGAGCGCGATCAGCTTGCCCAACGTTTCCGGCGTCAAACGCTGTGCGAGGATGGTGTTGGTTGGCCGGTTGCCCTCGAAGGTGCGGTGCGGAACCTGGAACGCGGGTACGCCGTCCGCCGCGACCTCCTCGGCTGTCTTGCCAAACGCCAGGGCCTCGGTCTGCGCGAAGAAGTTCGCCATCAGCAGATCGTGATGGGGCCCCAGCGGATTGAGCGACTCGCAGAAGCCGATGAAATCGCAGGGGATCAACTTAGTTCCCTGGTGGATAAGCTGGTAGAAGGCGTGCTGCCCATTCGTTCCTGGTTGGCCCCAGATGATCGGCCCGGTCTGGTAATTGACCTGCCTGCCCTCCAGATCAACATGCTTGCCATTGCTCTCCATATCAAGCTGCTGCAAGTAGGCGGGCAGGCGCCCAAGATAATGGTCGTAAGGCAGGATAGCCACCGTCTCGGCCCCGAAAAAGTTGTTGTACCAGATGCCAATCAACCCTAGCAGCACTGGCAAATTTTGCTCAAAGGGAGCCGTGCGGAAATGCTCATCCACCGTGTGGAAACCGGCCAGCATTTCGCGGAAGCGGTCAGGGCCAATGGCGATCATCAGGGAAAGCCCGATGGCCGAGTCGTAGGAGTAGCGGCCACCAACCCAGTCCCAGAACTCGAACATATTGGCGGTATCTATGCCAAACTTTTCCACCTCTTGCGTGTTTGTTGAAACGGCGACAAAGTGTTTGGCGACCGCTTGCGTGCTGCCCAGAGCGTTGACGCACCACTGTCGAGCCGAGCGTGCGTTGGTCAACGTCTCCTGTGTGGTGAAGGTTTTAGAGGAGACGATGAAGAGCGTTTCCGCGGGGTCAAGGTCGCGGGTGACTTCCACGAACTCGTTGCTATCCACGTTGGAAACAAAGCGCACCGTCAGATTGCGATCGCTGTAATACTTCAGGGCGTCGTAAGCCATGGATGGGCCGAGGTCTGAGCCGCCAATACCGATATTGACGATGTTGCGCATACGTTTACCGGTATAGCCTATCCAGGCGCCGCTGCGCACGCGCTCGGAGAAGTTCGCCATCTTATCCAGCACGGCGTGGACTTGCGGCACGACATCCTCGCCATCAACCACGATATGCTGATCTCTTGGTGCGCGCAGGGCGAGGTGAAGGACAGCGCGATTCTCCGTCACGTTGATTTTCTCTCCACGGAACATGGCGTCGATACGCGCGCGCAGGCCCGACGATGCGGCCAGTTCGAGGAGCAGGCGCATCGTTTCCTCGGTCACGCGGTTCTTCGAGTAGTCCAGGTAGATACCGGCAGCTTC
>WNGP01005372.1_pt1 | contig 17510 bp, 21 predicted proteins | sample 5407671 | NCBI WGS metagenome assembly WNGP01 (sample SAMN13153381, study PRJNA577476) | soil metagenome | isolation source: 40 cm soil or saprolite under Garry oak tree replicate 2 | place: USA:California | collected 2016-06-15 | reverse complement strand
GCTCAGGATTTGCTGGGTAAAGTGAAGACCGGCAGTGGGCGCGGCAAGCGCGCCCGGCGCATCGGCAAAAATAGTTTGGTAACGGACGTTATCCCGCTCATCGCTTTCGCGCCCAATGTAGGGCGGCAACGGCATCAAACCGCCTGCGTAAAGATCGACATCGTTATCGAGCGAGACAACGCGCTCGCCCTCCGGTAAGATTTCCTCGACGCGCAAAGTTACATTGTCGATCGTCGTCGTTGCGCCGACACGCATTTTTCGGCCCGGTTTAACCAGGCATTTCCAGCGCCTTGAGGCAATCCTTTCGATAAACAGGAATTCAATCGCCCCATCGCTGGACAACTTTTTCGCGGCAAGCACTCGCGTATCGTTCAAAACGAGAAGATCGCCCGGGCGAAGAAACATTTTCAACTCGGCAAATCGTCGATGCTCGATTGATTGCTCTTCCCGACGGAGTACCATCATCCGGGAATCCTCGCGGCGCTCGGGCGCGCGCTGGGCAATCAATTCTCGCGGCAGATCGTAATCATAACCGCTTAGTGTAGAACTCATGCAGTGTCATCATGAAAGAGTTTGCAGGCGCGCGCAAAACTTTGGATGATTGGTTCAATGAACGAGCCGGCTCTCGATTTGGTTATCGCAGCGCTGGAGAAGATTCGCGAGACGAGTGACCGCTTGCCATGCGCCTCACGACTCTCGCTTGAGCGATTACAATTCCTTGCGCCGAATAAAGCGAATCTGCTCGCGCCGATTCGAGAGCGCGTCCGCGTCTGCACAAAATGCCCACACCTCGCTTGCTCACGGACGCAGACGGTTTTCGGCGTAGGAAATCCGGATGCGGAATTAATGTTCATCGGCGAAGCTCCCGGCGCTGATGAGGACAAACAAGGCGAACCATTTGTTGGGCGCGCAGGTCAATTGCTCACGAGAATTATTGAGACGATGGGCCTCGGCCGCGAGGAAGTTTACATTGCCAATATTTTGAAATGCCGGCCCGACACACCGTCGAGTTCATTCGGCAATCGGCCGCCAACGCCGCGTGAAATGGAGACATGCCGGCCGTATCTCCTCGAGCAGATCGACGTCATTGAGCCGAAAGTTCTGGTCGCGCTCGGAGCTGTTGCTGTCGAAGGCTTGCTCGGCACGCGAGGAACGATGCGCGAATTGCGCGGCAGATGGCATTCCTACAACGGAACACCGTTAATGATCACTTATCACCCAGCCTACTTGCTTCGAAATCAGGCGCCTTCAGAAAAACGAAAAGTTTGGGAAGACATGCTGCAGGTGCTCGAGCGACTCGAGAAGCCAATTACCGAAAAGCAGCGCAATTATTTTTTGTAGCCGCTTCACTTTGCGAAGTGCATCCCAGACTGCGCTATTCACATTACACATCGCGTCGTTCACGGGGCGACGGCTACAGCAATCGACGAAAGATCGCCTCGAGCTTTCTTCGCGACCCAAATGCAATCGCGATCGACGCAATAATCCGACGCACTTCGCGACGCGAAACTTTGATCCGGCGATGCAACGCGCTTGCGCCTGCCTCGCGCAGAAGCGCAAGCGTGCGTGCCCCAATCAAGGCCGGCAAAACCGTCGCCGCGCGAACACGCCTATTCCTGATCGCACACGAGTATTGCATCCCGGATTCCAGACCGCGCTCAGCCTTCTCGATCCAATTTCGATAGATTGGCTGAAAGCGCTCCGGTTCCGAGAGAATTTGCGCCGGACTCAGACCTGCGGACATCAATTCGTCGTTCGGAAAATAACATCTGCCAGCTCGGAGATCAGCTCCGGCATCCCGTAGAATATTAACTAACTGAAGTCCCATGCCGTAGGATTTCCCTAGGGTGAGCATTTCGTTTTCTGGCCGTGCGGCAAAGTTGCGAATGTGTCTAAAGCAAAGCCGCGTCCAAAATCCGCCGACGGAACCTGCGACGAGAAACGTGTATTCATCGAGGTCGGCTCCGGTGGAAAGTGCGGTAATTTCTGTCGTTTCACTAAAACGCTGGAGGTCGAGCATTTGACCTTGCGTGATTTCTTCCAAAACCGCGCGCACATCAAGACAGTCCCTCGTCTCCAAGCGACCGAGCCATTCCAAACAATCCGACAACAATTCAACAAGTGTTCGTTCGGCCTCATGCTCCTGCAACGGTGCAAATGAAGCGACAAGATCGACAACCTCACCCTGCGAGGCTTTGCCTTGAATTGCTTTCGACAACGTTTGAAGAGTCTCCCTTCGGAAAGTTCCTGAAATTCGCGCGGTGTCGGCAACTGTGTCGGTTGTCCGCGCAAGCGAATAAGCCAGCGCCACGGGTTGACGCAGGCGCACCGGCAAAAATCGGATCGACAGATAGAACGACCGCGAAACGGAGCGCAGAATTGCCGTCTGCAACCGAGTAGCGGCGCTGGATCGGTCGCTCATGACCTCTTGCGTCGGCGCGATTTCATCGTCCGATACTTTTGATTTCGATCCGATTCGGCGCCGCGTTGCCCAGACCGAGCGCGGCGGCAAAGCCAACGTAATCTGCCGTGTGACCGATGGCAGGCAGACTCGCGCGCACGCGCCATTGCTCCAGACGCTTCAACGCAACGGCATCCAAAGCCACCGGATCTTTGCTCGCATACAGCGTAGCGTGATGCACCGCATAATTCGGCTGCGACTGCGGCCCGCCGGCGTATTGCGCGACCAAGCCATCCATCAAATTGAAAACGACTTTCTTGCCGATGAGCGGGTTGCCGTAAATTTCCGCGACGCTCTCCGCGCCGAAGCGAGAGCCCTGGGCGAAACGACGCCAGTTGTCGATGTTTGGAATTGTCACATTGTAAAGGCAACCGGCGATGCCGTTCATTTCACTGCTGCTCATTACCGGCACGTTGATAATTTTCGTCACCTCAGTCGAAACGATGCGCGAGAAATGACTGACATTGCTTGTGTTCTCAGTGTCGGAAAGGATCGGCATTTTTACTTGGTTGCTCCGGTAATCAAAATCACCCCAAATTAGTTTCCCAATTAACGGCGCGGAAAGAGTTGCCTTCGGATCATATCCGTCGCGCGGTGCGATTGCTTTCAATTGATAACCATCAATTTGTAGTCGATATCCGGCGTCTTTAATTCCACCAAGAGAACGATCCCAAACGATGATACTGCTGCGCGGATGTCCGGCCGCGACGAGGCCATCGACAATCGCATTCACGACGTCATGGTGCGTTGTGAAAAGTTCGCCTCCCGCCGCGGAAATTTTAATTCCGATCCTGTCGTTCGGAGAAACGAGCGACGCCCATGCCCTCGCTACATCGGGCTGCCCCGTCGCAGTAAGAACGAGCCGATTGACCATCGCGCGTACGACGGGCGGATTCGTTTTGTAATCCTTGATCGCATTGGAATCGTGGATCGCATAAATAATCGACGGAGTTGGAGCCAGATGCGGACCTTGACCGGGCGCGGAAGTGATGGCGCAGAAAAAAACAAAGGCTACATTTCGCATCGACAATGCACTTTTCAACGTGACGACGAACTTATGAGTGAGCGTGCGAATAACAACTGCGCAACTGTTGCCATGATTCGTCACATTTACGTTCACATTCCGTTTTGCGCGCGCATCTGCCCATATTGCGCGTTTTACAAGGACTTGCTCGATCGTTCGGAAACAGCGCGATTTTGTGAGGCCATCCTGCGCGATCTCGACCAGCAATGCGCCGCTTTCGCGATAATGCCCAGGTCAATCTATTTCGGCGGCGGCACGCCAACGGCCCTGAGCACTCCACAAGTGGAATTCCTCCTCGGAGGTTTTGGCCAGCGCCTCGACCTCTCGGCGTTAGAAGAATGGACAGTCGAAGCGAATCCGGGGAGTGTTTCTGCCCGGAAGGCGGCATCTTTGCGTAAACTCGGAGTGAATCGCATCAGCCTCGGCGTGCAATCCTGGGACGAAGATTTGCTCAAACTTCTCGGACGCGAGCACAATGCGCCCCAGGCCGAGAAATCATTTCAAATTCTGCGCGGCGCCGGATTCTCAAATATCAATGTCGATCTCATGTTCGGATTGCCCGGCCAGACGATCGAGCAATGGAGAGTGACACTGCAAAAAACAATCGCGCTGCAGCCTGAACACATCTCCGCCTATTGCCTAACTTATGAAGAAGACACGGAATTTTTCCTGCGTCAGTCACGCGGCGAGTTTCGCCAGGACGCGGACATCGATGCAGAATTTTTCGAGACGACGATGTCAATCTTGGAAGACGCCGGTTACGAACATTACGAAATCTCAAATTACGCGCATCCCGGTTTTTCATCGAGACACAATCGCGCATACTGGTCGGGCGACGATTATCTCGGCATCGGCCCCAGCGCCTTTTCCACCGTCGGAATGCGGCGCTGGCAAAATCTTGCGGATTACCGTGCCTATGCCGATCAGGTTCTCTCAGGGCAATCGCCAATTGGATCGAGAGAAAATCTGACAAAAGAAATGAAACGCGCAGAAAGAATCTCGCTTTCCTTGCGAACGTGCGAAGGAGTCCCGGCCGGTTTGTTGACCGATCGATCCAAAGCAATCGAAGAATTTATTGGTCTCGAATTGCTTCGACAATCGAATGGCCACTTCATGCTAACACAAAAAGGCAAATCTCTTGCCGATTCAGTTGCGGAAGCGCTTGTGTAACATTGGTGCCCGGGGTCACCGATCCCGGCTACAAAATTATTCGACCGCGCCGTAGCGGCGTTGCCGCCGGCCAAACTCTTCTACTGCGGCAAACAGGTCTTTCTTTGTGAAGTCCGGCCACAATTTCGGCGTGACATACATCTCGGTGTACGAGAGTTGCCAGAGAAGAAAATTCGACAAGCGCATTTCTCCCGAAGTGCGAATAAGCAAATCGGGATCGGGATAGTAGCGGGTGTAAAGATGTTTGCTAAACATCTCGACATCAATCATTCCTTTGTCGATGTGACCGAGCTCAACTGCGCGAAGCAAGCTTTTGATGCCGTCGATGATCTCGAGTCGCCCGCCGTAGCTCAGCGCCAGAATAAGAGTGAGTCCGTTATTACCGGCGGTTTGTTCGATCGTTTTGTGAAGTTGTTTCTGCGAGCTCTGTGGAAGATCGGTCAAACGACCGATCGCCTGGAGCCGAACATTCTTCTCCACCAACTCCGGCATCTTTTCTTTCAAAAACTTTTCAAGCAAACGCATCAGAGCGAAGACTTCGCTTTTGGGACGCTGCCAGTTTTCCGCCGAGAACGCGTAAAGGGTAAGATACTCGACTTTCAAATCGCCGCAGCCTTCCACGCATTCACGAACGGCCTGGGCTCCCGCTTCGTGACCTTTGATGCGCGGGAGACCCCGCGTTTTGGCCCAGCGGCCGTTGCCATCCATGATAATGGCGATATGGCGCGGAATGATCTCGGTCGGGGGCATGACTACAGAATGATTGTGTCACCACGTTCCGGACCCACACTAATCATAGACAATTTTGCGCCCGTTATTTCGGAAATGTATTTAACGTAATTCTGTGCCGCCAAAGGTAACTGAGAAAATTTGCGCGCGGAACGCGTCGATTTGTTCCAGCCGCGTACTTGTTTGTAAATCGGTTTGCAATTAGCGAGCTGGGCTGCGTCGGATGGAGGGACGTTCAAGCGTTTTCCATTCAATCGGTAGGCCACGCAGACATCAATCGGATCGATATCGTCCAACCCGTCAAGGTTCGTAATCGCGAGCTCGTCGATGCCATTAATCATGGTCGCATAATGGGTTGCAACGGCGTCGAACCAGCCGCAGCGCCGTTTACGACCGGTGGTGGCTCCAAATTCGCGTCCCAAACCATGGAGTCTTTCGGTGAATTGTCGATCTTCGGTGGGTAACGCTCCCTCACCCACACGCGTCGTGTAAGCTTTCATTACTCCAACCACTCGGTCCATTCGATGCGGTGGCACGCCGGTGCCTGTGCATGCGCCACCTGCGGTCGTGTTTGATGAGGTGACGTAAGGATACGTCCCATGATCGATATCGAGAAATGTGCCTTGCGCTCCTTCAAAGAGAATTTCTTTGCCGCGCTCAAGGGCACGATGAAGGTAGACCACCGTGTTCCCGATGAATGGGCGCAACTTTTCTCCAACCGCGAGATAACTTTCGTTGACTTCACGAAAACTAATCGGCTTTGCCCCGAGCGCTTGGAGGATTCTGTTATTTTCGAGCACCTTGGCTTGCAGTTTTTTTGAAAAAACAATCGGCTGCATCAAATCGGACATCCGTAGACCGGTGCGCGCGGCCTTGTCTCCGTAGGCCGGGCCGATTCCGCGTTTTGTTGTGCCAATTCTGGCCCGGCCTTTATGTAGCTCGCGTTGCTCGTCGAGCAGCCGGTGGTAAGGCAAAACCAAGTGAGCGCAATTGCTGATCAGTAAATTCCTACCAATCTTAACTCCCAATTTGCGTAGACCGTCGATTTCCCCAATGAGCGCGAGAGGATCGACAACTACGCCGTTGCCAATCACACAAATCTTTCCACTCCGGAGTATTCCCGAAGGAATAAGGTGCAGGATGTATTTGGCGCCGCGATGAATGACCGTGTGCCCGGCATTGTTGCCGCCTTGGCTGCGGACAACAATGTCAGCCCTGGCCGTGAGCACATCGATGATTTTGCCTTTTCCCTCATCGCCCCACTGCGCGCCGATTAAAATCGTGTTCGCCATCGAAATTGGAAATGGGCAAAAAATTTTCCCGATGCATCCACTAGGACACACTCGGGACTGCTGCCGAATAATATGTTGGCAGTGCGTGCCTGCAAGAGATTTTCAGAAAAACAGGCGGCTGTTCTCAACCGGAACAATGGTCTGCGTCCATTCCTTTTATGGGCTTTCCCTGCCTGGCCATATAGCACCGGATGGGGTTATTATCCGAGCGGCGGACTCGGTCTGATCCTATTGATCGTGCTGATCCTTATTTTGATGGGCGTAATTTGACTTTGAAGCCCTAACGCGTCGAACAATTAGAGTTGACCGCTTCGAGTCTGCGACGCTTCAACAGACGTCAGGGCTCCGAGCGAGCGAATCAAACAACTTGTGATCAGTATTCATTTGTCTTCGCGCAATTGCGCATGCACGCGAAGCAGTAGCAAACTCACAAGATCGAGGTTGCCGAACAATCCAGTCGGTTGAGGTTCGTTCCGAAGTTGGCGGGAAACTACAACTTCGCGTAAACGCCGAGCAAAGGACGGGGCGATGGCGTTTTCGAATAGAAGTCGCTGACAAAACCGTCCCGGGTGCGGATCTCGACGTGACCGGCGGCACGGTTGGCGCCGTAGACGAGGACCGAGCCGACAGGTGCGGCAAATGGATCTCCCACCGGTAATCGCTTGAATCCGTAATTACTGACGAGGTCCTGCGCGGCGTCTTTCGCGAGCTCGCTCTTCGGACGCGAATCGATAACACCGGAAGCGAGCAATGCCTCTTTTACATAATGCCAGCACATCGAGCGGGAATGCGCATGGGCGCGTTCCTGGGCGATCGTCGCCGCCTGCATCAGCTTGCCATCGATGTGCCGGTCAATCTTGGCAAATGGGTAAACGATCCGCTTTGGATAATACTGCGCGATGACGGGAGCTGTTTCTTTCTTGCCCTCTGGGGTTTTGTAGCTGTAATGGGCAACCGTTCGTGTCCTTTTGACTGTCTCTTCTTTCGTGATCTCCTGATCGCGACTCGGAAGATGTAATTCTGAATGGGCCGATTGAGCGGGAGTGGGAGCGGAGTCGCCATCAGGGCTATTCGCTCTGGAAGCGATTGGTTCTTTCTTCCGCAATGCCCGGTTTGCCGACTGCGGCACGCCTGCTTGCCCGCCGCGAACCTCAGTTTTTTCCCGCTCAGAAGCGGCTGGTTCCTGCTTTCCAGACTCGATCATCGTCGGCCGAACCGGGCCGACGGCTTCCGATTTACCGGTCTGCGACCTGGATGGCCGTGGTACGCTCGGCTGTTCCAAGCGAATTGGTTTTTTCTGTTTCTCAGCGGCGAGCGTTCCTCCGAAAGCTTTCGGGGCTTGCCGCCTGGGGCCGCCTGTTGCGCTCGTTTGTTCGACCCGAGCTTGGTTTTTTTGTCGCTCGGCAGCAAGTGCTCCCGCCATTCGCATCTCCTCTACCGTGAGCACGGTGGAAGCCGATTTCTTTTTGCGAGCTTGAGTGTCCATTCTGGTTGCGGTCGCCGATTCTGAATCCGTTCTCTCAGAAACCGGCGTTGCTCGCTCGGAAACACTTGGTTTTTCCTCGCGAGCGACAACCACCTCCTGCGCGCGCATTTGTCCCGCAACAGCAAGGCCGCAAAGCAATGCAGTGAAAAACTGTTTCAGCATTGAAAGCGCCGTGATAAATGAATTCAACGCGATTGGCAAGCGCTTAATCTAGCGCGAAGTCAGCTGTAAACGGGGGTTTCCAAAAAACCGCCTTGCTCGCGTGATATGAGATTCCCCGCAGCGACTGAGAGCCTGTCCTGAGCGAAGCCGAACGGGTCAATCGCCCCCTACTCAGTTGGACGCGTGATCTGAACCACCGGCAAGGGAAAGCGCAGCCGCAATTCGTCTTCGAGATAAATCTCGACGTGATGCATCCCGTATTGTTGAAATTGCACGCCGCCAAAATAATGGACGTTGGTCGCGTGGCCTTCCATTTCCTTTAACACAAAGTCAACTTCGGCCTGCGCGATTACCTGCTGTTCATCAACGCCCACTATCCGCGATTTTTGCCGAAATTTTCCCGTCCCACTACACCAACGCGTCCAGATGCATAACCGCATGCAATTCACCGGCAGCGCAGGCGCCGGGATGACGTTGAGCACGCCCACGAGCGTTTGCAGTCCATTGAATTCGCAGCGCACATCTTCACAGATAACTGCACTCTGCAGATCGGGAAGAATAAAGTCCGTTTCCATGACCAATTAATCAGATCATTCCGCGCACCAGCAGTACCAATATTCCGATCCCGAGCACGATTCGGTAAAGAGCAAACGGGACAAATCCTCGTGCCCGCACCCAATGCATAAACCAGGCGACCACTCCCAGCGCCACGAAAAACGAAACGACAAATCCAATTGCAAGAACGATCCAGTCATGGCCATTCATTGTGAGTGGCGCGAGGTTCGTTTCGTGACGAGAGGGCATCACCGTCTTCACGAAATCATACCCAGTGGCCACGAACATTGTGGGCATTGACAGAAAGAACGAAAACTCCAGCGCGGCTGGGCGCGACATGCCCGCGATTTGCCCGGCAGCGATCGTGCACATCGATCGTGAAGTCCCAGGAAAAATTGCGGACAGAATTTGCGCTGCGCCAATCCAGACCGCCTGCGGCAGACTCATTTCCTCCATGTGCGCGACACGCGGCCGCGTAAAAACGGCGTCCACCACCCACATGATTATTCCACCAATGAAGAGCGCCCAGGCCATCACCCAGAGATTTTCCAGGTTCTTGCCGATCTGTTTCGTTAGCACCCATGCCGGAACCGCAGTCACAACAAAGGCAATCAGCGTGAGACTCAACGGATGCGTCAAGATAGTGCGGTCGCCCCGCTCGCCTTTCGGAAATGTGCGAAGAAGATTCAGGATGCGTTCGCGAAAATAGACCGGTAACGCCAGAATTGCGCCGAGCTGAATGACGATGGTGTACATCTTCCAGAAACCATCGTGCAGATCGATTTTCAGCAGCGCTTCCGCAATGCGCAGATGCGCGGTTGAACTTACAGGAAGAAATTCGGTGAGCCCTTCGACGATACCGAGAAAAACCGATAACAAAAAGTCGTGCATTTGTGAGAGGTTCTAGAAGATGAAGTGGTTAACAGTTAGAGCGCCTCCACACCGCGTTCATCCGTTCGGATCCGGACCGCTTCTTCCACTTCCGCGACGAAAATCTTTCCATCACCGATCTTTCCAGTTCTCGCGGCGCGCAGGATTGCTTCGACGGCGCGTTGTGCGCGATCGTCAGGTACCACCATCTCGAATTTCACTTTCGGCAGGAAATCCACCGTGTACTCGGTGCCACGATAAATTTCGCTATGCCCTTTCTGCCGACCAAAGCCTTTGACCTCACTCAGAGTCATTCCCTCCACTCCCACTGCCATGAGCGCTTCTTTTACCGGCTCGGTTTTAAAGGGCTTGATGATCGCTTCGATTTTCTTCACCGCGCCAAACTAGAACTGGCACTCCAAATGGCAAGCTGCGTTGCTATAGTGGTAAGAGCGTTTCCATTTATCGCGGACTTGAACGTCTGCCTCTACAGCTCACGCCGACTCGGTTGCCCCTGAATCGATCGCCGCGAACTCCGCCTCCACCATCTCATCCACCAACTGCCGAAAGGTTCCAGCCGGCGTCCAGCCCAGCGTCCGGCGAATCTTATCCGCACAACCAACCAGCCGTGCCGGTTCGGTCGGCCGATCAAACGACTCATCGTGTTTCACATATTTTTCCCACGGAAGATCGACAACCGCGAAAGCCGCTTCAACAAATTCGCGCACCGAATGTGTCTCTCCAGTCGCCACCACGTAATCATCGGCAGTTTTGTGTTGCAGCATCATCCACATCGCTTGGACGTAATCATGGGCGCGACCCCAATCTCTCTGGCTCTCCAGATTCCCGAGGACAAGCTCGTCGTCGAGGTTTCGCGCGATCCGCGCGGCCGCGCGCGCAATCTTGCGTGTAACAAAGTTTTCTCCGCGCCGCGGCGATTCGTGGTTGTAAAGAATGCCGTTACAAACAAACAATCCGTACGATTCCCGATACACTTGCGCCTATTGCGTAGCAAAGGCCTTGGCACAGCCGTATGGACTCGTCGGGCGCAGTGGTGTGTTCTCGGTTTGCGGAATCTCGGATGCATTCCCGAAAATTTCCGAGCTGGAAGCGTGATAAAATCTCACTGGTTGTGATTGAGAACGGGCGATCTCAAGCAACCGAAGTGTCGCCATTCCCGCTTCCTCGCATGTCGATTCTGGAATTTCGAAACCCAAACCAACATGGCTTTGCCCGGCAAGATGATAGAGCTCCGTTGGTCGAACATCGCTAATAATGCGACGCAAAGTCGTGCTGTCGGTAAGATCGCCATAGTGCAAAAATAGTCGCCGATCGTAAATTTCTTCGTTGCGTCGGAGATGCTCGATGCGGGATCGCAACATATTGCTCGTGCGCCGCACAATTCCGTGCACTGTGTAACCCTTCTCCAGGAGCAGCTCGGCCAAGTAGGAGCCATCCTGACCAGTGATTCCTGTAATCAACGCGATTTTATCGGAATCTTTCATTCAACATCCGTGACTCATCCTCAAACTTTACGGCCGAATTTCTTCTCCAGTTCGGCAAGTGAAATCTGAATCATAGTAGGTCGCCCATGTGGGCAGCAGTAGGGCAGATCGCACTCAAGCAAATCTTGGACAAGTTTCTCGACTTCGAGGTACCGCAGTGGGTCATTAGCCTTTACAGCGTGACGACATACCGTCTTGGCGATCATCTCTTCGCCCAATCGCATGGCCGAACTGCTGTTGCTCGCGCTTTTGAGGTCATCGATCACTTTGCGCATGAACTGCGTCGGATCTGAGACGTTCAAAAAACTCGGCAGACTGTCGATCTTGAACGTATTCGGACCGAAGCTTTCAATCCCGATCCCCATCTTCTGCAGGATCGACATGTTGCGGTCAATCCAATCCGCGTCGCGCGGCGGCAGATCAATAGTCTGAGGCAGTAAGAGTCTTTGCGCGGGGACCCCCTGCTCTTCCATTCTTCGCCGCAATTCTTCGAAGAGAATGCGTTCGTGCGCCGCATGCTGATCGACGAGGACGAGCCCGTCCGCGTTTTCCATCAGGACATAAAGTTTGTTGAGAACCCCGATGATCTGAAACTGTTGCGGAACGGTTGCAGTTCTGCGGGTGGTATCGGGGTCAATGCTGGCGGCTGCAGATTCTCTGTGATTATCCGGAACGAAATGCGGTGGAGGAGCAAATTCGGCCGGCCTGTAGCGGCCCCCTATATTTTCTGGGCCGACCGCAGCTTCAAGTTGCGGTTGGGCCATTGCTGGCGCTGGAATTTTTATTTCTGTCAGCGATGACGATGCGGGTGCACGAAATTTTTCCTGCCACTCGATCCGGCCGCGTTCCAATGTTTGTCGAACAGAGAAGACGATTGCGTCACGTACTGCAGTCGGGTCGCGAAAACGCACTTCGCGTTTTGCCGGGTGAACGTTCACATCGACTGCGCCCGAATCGAGGGTTAGAAAAAGAAACGTGACCGGGTACTGTCCCTTCATGAGCGCCGTGTGATAGCCTTCGCGCACGGCAGCTGTGATGAGGCCGCTTTCAATTGCGCGGCCATTCACGAAGAAAAGCTGTTGGGCACGCGTTTGCCGGCTAAGGCCCGCTTGCCCAATGAATCCGCTGGTCTGAATCTTGGACGAAGCGTTCCCGCTTATCTCAAGCAACCGTTCCAATAGGTTGTCCCCGTACAGATCCCGGATTCGATCGCTGAGAGTTGCCGTGTCTGGTAGTTGAAGGACGAGCCGATCGTCTCGCACCAAAGTAAAGCCTATCTGAGGATGGCCGATCGCTTGCAGGTGAATTTGATGCTCGATATTGCGGCTTTCGGTGTTTTCAGAGCGGAGAAATTTTCGGCGCGCCGGCAAATTGTAGAAGAGCGAGCGCACTTCCACTTGCGTTCCTGGCGCTTCACCGCCATCGCGCACGATGTCGATCTTGCCGCCGTTCACGATGACTTCCGTTCCGGCGATGGCATCAGGCTCGCGAGAGGTCAATCGAAAACGCGAAACACTAGCGATGCTCGGCAACGCTTCGCCGCGAAATCCAAGTGTCCCAATCGCTTGCAGGTCCGCGGCCGAACGGATCTTGCTCGTGGCATGACGTTCAAGTGAAAGGAGAGCGTCGTCGCGATCCATGCCCGATCCGTCGTCAACCACGCGGACGAGCGAAATTCCTCCACGATGAATCATAATCTCAATCTTGCGGGCGCCAGCATCGATGCTGTTCTCGATTAGCTCTTTCACCACTGAAGCAGGACGTTCCACCACTTCGCCGGCCGCAACCTGGCTGGCAACCGTGTCTGACAGCAATCGAATCCGGCTCATTCGCTTTGATTTTAGATTTCAGCCTACGAATTGCGAAGAAAAACCGAGTCCGATGCGTTTGCAGCTTTTGACTTGGTGAAGCCGCAGCTATATTTTACGCACTGATGATTAATGTAACCGACAGCGCTGTTCGACAGCTCCGAACTTTGCTTGAGACGCAGTCAGAAAGCTCCGGCAAAGGTTTGCGCGTGCAGATTGCAAAGGGCGGCTGTTCTGGACTTCAATACGAGATGGCGCTCGATGCAAAGAAAGAAGGCGACATTGTAGTGGAGCGCGATGGGATGCAATTTCTTGTCGATGGCGAAAGTGTTCCACATTTACGCGGCGCTACTTTGGATTTTCGTGATGGTTTGACCGGCGTTGGTTTTCATATCGTGAATCCAAATGCCTCTCGAACCTGCGGATGCGGATCGTCGTTTGAAACGGCGAAGTCAGCTTGAAACCGGCGGATTCTGTCGTTCCCGTTTAAGTGAATTACGGCACTTCTCGCTACGAAGAGACGTACTCGCCTCCACGGCGACGGATTAACTATTTTGGGTGGACAGTCACCATTCTTCTTTTGACCGGCTTCGCGTTCGCAGCATGGCTGGGCAGTTTTTATATTTTCGATCAGCCGGAGCGCCCGGAGAGCTACCGCATCTTACAAAAGCTGCACAAAATCGATCCGCCGAAGCGTTTCGAATTGACCGCCGCACCGGCTGGCGAATTCCTGAACGCGAAACAACTCTATGATCGCTATGTCGGGATGGGCGCCGCCGAGTTGGCCAAGACAAACGCAGAATTGACGCGCAACTATATTCGAAATTTTCAGCAAGTGCGCGGTCTGGTGCCTTACATCGTTGGCAGATATACGATTGTGGAAGCGCGTGAACTCAAGCCTGGCGATGTGTTTACGTCCGGGATGGTCGCCCTGACGAACGCCATCGATAGCGGCGAATTACTCATGGAACATCTCTATCCGGCCACCCCTGAAGTCCTGCCGCTCATGAAGCAGACGCTTTATGTTGGTTTGGAAATCAAACTTGAACGCACCCACGATCTCTCTGCCGTGATTCATGCCGAGCGATTGGCCGACGGTCGTATAATGGTTACTGCAGTCCCACTGCTTTATGGGAGCTATACGGTGACGCGCGGCTTGGGGACATTCCGGCTTGAGCCGCCGCTTACTCTCAACCTCGTCGCAGGGTGGCCATTATTTAAGGAGCAGGCGCGGATCAAAGCCGAAGAACGTTACGCCGATTATCGGCGGAAAACGGCGGCACCCCAAATCCCAATCACTGTAGGGCCTACCGGTGCACCCCCACCTGCGCAGAACGAGCTCGTGCGGGTCGAACAAGCCAAGCCAGTTGAGGCCCCGGCGGTAATGCCGACTCCGCGTAAGGGTGAAAAACTTGCGAGGGCAACGCCGTTGCCAAAAGGCAAAAAATTGGCGAAGAAACAAAAGCTCGAATCTCCGGCCCCGACATCGACTCCTGCTCAGCCGATCGTCGCTCAAAAATCGGCCGCGCCAACTTCGACGCCGTTTGCTGTTGCATCGTTGCCGACGCCGCCGAAACCTCCCATTCCCACGGCGGCGCCAACGATTGCTGCTGCGCCCAGCGTGCCCATTGCTCAAGCTTCACCTGCCCCGATTGCCACACCAGTTCCAGTGTTGCCCGCGCAACCTGTTCCAGCTGATGCGTCCGGAGTGGCCCTCGCTTCAAACGCGGGGGGAGGCAGCTGGAAAACTTTTTCACCCGGGAAAATGCCGCTCGGACGGCTCATCGGCGCAAGCGATCTGCGAGACGTTGCCGAGCGCGGACTTGCCGGCGAACGCGTTTATTTAAAAGGACAATTTGTCGTGAATTTCTCCGATGCCAATCGCGCCGTGCTGCGTCCGCGCACCAAGTTAACGGATAAAGTGCTGCACTTTGGAGCGGGTTCATCCACGCGCATCATTGTAGAATTTCCATCCGGCTACACTCCGCCGCAGCAGGGCGCAGTTGTTAGTCGAGATGAGATGCGGCCTTACGAAATAACCGAGGTACGTAAACAGGAAGACGGACAGCTCAACGTCTTCGTGCGGGAAATTATGCAGTCGAATTAATCGGTGCGCGATCGCAGAATCAATTTCCCGTCGCGGATTTCGATCTTCCCGATGTCGTAACTGTTCCGGTACTCGGCGATGTAATCTTGTAATCGTCTGGAACGATATTTCCAGTTCAAAAGATTCCTCGGCACGGGATTACTGTTTACGGCAATCCGGTTCAATTGCGGATGCTCCAGAGATTGCGCGCCATTTAATTGGATCATGATGTCCCCGTTAAAATAACCGGATCGGCCCAAGAATTCGCCAAGCGGGACACTCGTTTGGAGGCGCAATCGATTCTCCTCCAACGACACAAAAGCTTTCCAGCGCTTGTCTCGATGCCCGGCAATCAAACTGTTGACATCATCCGCCGTCAGTTCGATTTCAGCCTGCTGCCCTGCTCGGATTTTCTGTTCGAAATCTCTCCAGCGCTCTTGCACGCGTTGAATCTGCTCCTCCGAAGCGGCGAATTCAGGAACCGGCGCCGGCGTTTCCGCAAGCGAATGCGTCTTCGCCAGCCAGTAAACACCGTGCACTATCGCCGAGTGCCCCTGAAAACCCCAATACAAACCGGCGACACAAGCGATGGCCAGTACAATACCAAAGACCGCAAGAATGAGGCAGCCCCTCGCGAAACATCCCAGTCCCCTCTTCGGCGGTGGCGCTTCAACCCACCCGTTCATGTGCTTCGGCGCAATTCTGTGTCGATCTTCGACTGCGCATCAATCAATTTGTCATAGAGAGCGCGCAATCCCTCCGATAGCATGCGTGTGCCGGTAAGGATCGGCATAAAATTCGTGTCCCCACTCCAGCGCGGAACGATGTGCACATGCAAATAATCAACAATGCCCGCACCCGCGCACTCGCCGAGATTCAGACCGACGTTAAAACCTTGTGCTTTTGTCGCAGCGCGCAGAAGCGCTTGCGCATGCACCACCAAATTCCAAAGCTCGACAATTTCGTTTTCGCCAAGCGCGGAAATGTCGGCCGTTTTACGGTACGGCACCGCCATTAGATGACCGACCGCGTAGGGATAACGGTTCATCATCAGGAACGCATCCTTGCGCCGCGTGATCACCAGGTGCGCGGCGTCATCGCTGGCCCGTGCTGCCTCGGAAAGAAAATCCGCATTCGGTTTTTCGCGCTCGAAATATTCCACCCGCCACGGGGCCCAAAGCGTTTCCAGTTCTCGTTTGGGGAATTCGTTAGACATCCAATATCCGTTTTGCTGTAGGGGAAGCTGTCAGCTTTCCGCTGACGAGACTAGGATTACGAACGGGAAAGTCGAGTCAGCATTTCACCCTTGTGCTGTAGCGGCGGTCTATGAGGGTCGCACGAAAGTCTCCGCTTCTGTAGCGGCAGCCGTGTCGGCTGCATTTGTCTCAATGTATGAAGCGGCTGAACGCCGCGACAATTGACTTTATCCAATCAGTGCCATCCGCGGAGATAATTTGGCCTTGAGCGGCGCCGCCCGCCGCTGGCAGACTGTTCGAGATGCTGGGTAGTTTTCCCATTCGCACGAAGGCAGACAAGCGGATTAGACTGAATTATTCCGCCTCTAAATGCCGAATAATTCGGCACAATTCTTGTTAGACCTGTCAAAGCTTTCTCCACTAGTGAGCCCCACACATCTAATCCTTTTTGCGATCACGGCTCTTATTCTCAGTCTCTGTGTCAAAGTTGGAGCCATTGCAGTGTCTGCACCGAACTCGTCTTATGCCACAGCAATAATCTATACTGCATTCTCCACAGTAATATATTTAGCAACAGAGTTGCTTGGTCTGCAAAAGAGGCCCCAGTTTTTCTCTCCTCTCTTTTCCTTAAGTGGATTCTGGTTTTTAGCGTGCCTAATTAGCCTCCTGGTTCTAAAATTTTTGGTCACGATGCGCCTTTTTGATATAGGCAAGCTCCGTGCTTTGTTTCTTATGATTGCTATAACGACGCTGATGACACTCACTATTAGGGTATTAACATCCGGTCTAAAGAGATTATAACAGTCCTAGCCAATCGCTGCAGTTAACCACTTGCCGACGCGCCCAGCTTTGGACTTATGAGATACATTGTCTATGTTGCGGCCAGAATGGACGGGACCGACCGATCCGCGTAAGACCGCTCGATGCGCAGGCTAAAATGTTTGCGCCGGATCACGTCCCGAACCTGATCGAGCACTTTCGGCTTGTTCCGGGCTGCCTGGACCGGTAAAGTAACTGCCATGTCCGGCATTTTTGCCAGCCTCACGCCCGAAGGCAAGCGGATTAGGCCGGAAAAACCCGTAATTAAAGGCGGGATTTTCCCGCCGAATTCTCGTTAGGTCCATGGCACGCACACCTTACGATAGAATTGAGCCAGTGGTGCTGAT
>WNGP01002902.1_pt1 | contig 17517 bp, 17 predicted proteins | sample 5407671 | NCBI WGS metagenome assembly WNGP01 (sample SAMN13153381, study PRJNA577476) | soil metagenome | isolation source: 40 cm soil or saprolite under Garry oak tree replicate 2 | place: USA:California | collected 2016-06-15 | reverse complement strand
AACTTTCCGAGAACCGAAAAGCAGGTCTACGGAGACGTTGCGATCCTGTACTCGACCTACGTAGCGGAGCTGGAACAGAAGGGTCGCAAGTCCGTACAACGCGGCCGGGCCACAGAGGTCTTCGTCTGGCGGAACGGCGTGTGGCAAAATGCCGGCTGGCATTTGGATGCGGGGTGCTGAGGAAGGGCCGCGGTAACGGGCCTCAGCCTCCGCAGCGCGGCGCCGCGAGCGCTGCCTGCTTGAGCTGATGCTGCACCAGCACCGCGTTGAACGTCGTGACCGCCTTCGCCAAATCCTTGCACGCCGCGGCATACGCCGCCTCCATCGCCGGCGTCGGCGCGAGGTCACCCGTCTCGAGCGCGTTCAGTTGGCGGCCGAGCGTCGCGTTTACCGCCACGAACGTTGGCGGTGGAGGCCCTCCGGGCCGGAACCCGCCCCCGCCGCCACGACCGCCTGTGGGCTCGCCGCCGACGGCCACCAGCATGGAATCGAGAGCCTTATCCGCCGCGACTGTCGCGCGCGCGGCCGCCACCTGCTGGTAGCCGTCCCACGCCGTTTGCATCGCGGCGACGACGCGCGTCTCGAGCGCGTACTGCGCGCGCACGTCGGCCACCGTGGCCGGTGAGCGCGGATCGTTCACCACTGTGACGGGCTGGGTGTAGGTCTTGCCGTCTACCGTGAGCCGCAGCGTGTAGTCGCCTGGCGGCACCAGCGGCCCGAGGGGCGAGGGCGGCGTGAGTCCGGCGTTGGCGTTGATTTCGAACGAGTGGGTGAACGCACGCGGCGCATCGGCCCGCAGGTCCCAGTTGCTACGGTTGCCACCGGCCTCGGCAGGCAGCTGGAACGGGGGCGCGATCCAGAAATTCGGCTCAGGCGGCCGCGCCGCTTCCTTTACCGGTTCGATGGGACCACTCGTCATGTGTCGCACGACTGTCCCCGCGGCGTCGAGCACGTCGAGTGTGATTGGGGCTTGGGCTCTCGCGGCGAGGGAGTAATAAATGATTGCGCCGTCCGGCGGATTCAGCGCGTGCGGCACCTCGGGCGGAAACGGCGTGTCGTTGCCGACATTGCGGCGCAGCCGGACTGCCTCGCCCGGAGCGAAAAGGTGCACCGGCTCGCTGGTCGTTCCCCTCATCATCTGGCGGAGCGGCGAGATGTCGTCTAGCACCCAGATCCCGCGGCCATACGTCCCCAGCACGAGGTCGTTGCCGTGAATCACCAAATCGCGGCTCGACGTGTTGGGAAGATTGAGCTGCAAGGACTGCCAGTGGTCGCCGTCGTCGAACGAGACGTACATGCCGCTCTCGGTGCCGGCGAACAACAGCCCGCGCGTCTTCGGATCCTCCCGCACCACCCGTGCGAACGAGCCACTCGGCTGTCCCGTCGCGAAGCCGTTCGTGATCAGCGTCCACGTCTTGCCGTAATCGCGCGTGCGGTAGACGTACGGCGTAAAGTCACCGCTGACGTGCCACGAGAAGACGACGTACGCCTCGCCCGCGTCGAAGTGCGACGCTTCGATCGCCAGCACGTCGCCCGGCTGGTTCGGGATGCTCACATCCTGCCAGGTCTTGCCCTCGTCCTGGGTCAGCTTGATGAGGCTGGTGTTGGTGCCAACCCAGATCTCCCCGCGCTTCACGGGCGACAGCGCCATCGATTGAATCGTGCCGCCCACGAGCAGCCCGGGCTTGCCGCGCAGGCTGTCCGGCGTGGGCACGGTGTCTTTGGGATAGCCCAGGTCGGGCGAGATCCTGGTCCAGTGCGCGCCGCCGTCGATCGAGGTCATCACAAACTGGAAGGCTGCGACGAGCTCGCGCGGATTCCAGGGCGCGAACGCGAGCGGCTGCGAAATCGATTGGCGGGCGTGCAGGGCCGGATCGAGCTGCGGGCTCACGTCGATCCACTGCTCGCTCGGATAGCTGATCTTGAAGACGCCGATCCCGCTCGCGTACACGATGTTCGGGTTCAGCGGATCAGGCGCTTCGCTGCCCCATTCCCAGCCCGGCACGGGGTTCCAGTCGAGCGGCGTGATGGCGCCCTGGTTGCCGCGCAGCCGAGTGCGAATGGCTCCCGCGTCCTGTTGCGACGCGTAGACGAACGGCGGCCACGAGTTGTCGACGGCGATGTGATAGACCTGCTCCGTCGATTGGTTGTACCACGACGACCACGTCTGTCCGCCGTCGAGCGTGACGATGGCACCCTGATCGTAGCCGAACAACATGCGTTGGCCGTTGGTCGGATCGATCCACAACTGCTGCGGATCGTCCCCGCCGGGCGCGCCCTTGAAGCCGGTGAACGTGTTGCCGCCGTCGGTGGATTTATAGCTCGCGGTGTTGACGGTGTAGACGATGTCGGGGTTCTTGGGGTCCACGTAGACGCCGCAATTGTAGCCGCCCTGGCCGTTCCGGATACGCGTGTCGGTCGAGTCCATCTGGCGCCACGTGGCGCCGGCGTCGTCGGAGCGCCACAGACCGGCGTTCTGGATCAGGAACATGCGCTGCGCGTTCGTGTTGTTCGCGATCGCGACTGACGTGCGGCCGGCGAGTCGTGGCAAACCGCCGCCCGTGATTTCTTTCCAGGTCACGCCTTCGTCGGTCGACTTGAACAGATGCGTCTGGCTGCTGGGCCCGCCCCCGGCCCCAGGCCCCACCCCCGGAGCCCCAAAACGCGGCAGACCCGTGGGGAGCGAGGTCCAATGGCGGACGGTCGTCGCGAGTAAGACGTCGGGATGGTCATCGGCCCAGGCGATCTTTTGCGCGCCGGTCGAGTCATCCACGTAGAGCGTCTTGGTCCACGTGCGGCCGCCGTCGGTCGAGCGGTAGACGCCGCGCGTGTCGCTCTTCTTGTGCACGTCGCCCTGCGCGGCGAGCAGCACGATGTCGGGGTTCTTGGGGTCCACCAGGATGGACGGGATCTGTTTCGTAAGGTCGAGTCCGAGATGTTGCCACGTGCGGCCGGCGTCGGTGGACTTGTAGACGCCGTTGCCTTCGCTGATGCCGCCGCCCGCGATCAGGTCGCCCATGCCGACGTAGATGACGTCGGGGTTCGAGAGTGCCACGGCGATGGCGCCGACGGAGGAGGCTTCTTTGACCGAATCGAAGATCGGGTACCAGGTCTCGCCCGCGCTCGTGGTTTTCCAGACGCGGGAAGCCGGCGTAGAACACGCCTGGCTGGCCCCCCCCGGTGGCGCCCGATACCGCGGACACGCGCCCCGCGCGGAACGGGCCGAGGTTGCGCCAGGAGAAGCCCGCGAGCAGCGCGGGCGGGACGGGGCCGGTCCTCGTCTTCACCCGATGTCCCCCGCTCCCACGGGAGAGGGGGAATAGGATTGCGAGTACGAGCGCGGCGCCGGCGAGCCGGTGGGAAGTAGACGTCCGAGCGATCATGGGCAGGGCTCTGGGGTGAAGGATGTGGCGGCGTAGTAATGATAGGGCCGTCAGCGCGCCCGGCTAGAGGCCCCCGTCCCGTTTCACTCGCCGAACCGCACCCTCCGCGTCTCCTGCTCCTGCCCTGTGGGACGCGTCAGCGACTCGTACAGGTCGGGCCGGCGCGCTCGCAACCAGCGCCTGCCCGATGACGTGGGCAGGATCGACGCTTCGAGATCGGCCACGACCATGTCGTCACCCAACGCCCGCGACTCCGCGATGACCTCACCATAAGGGTCGAGCACCATCGCGTTGCCGGTGCGGATCTCATCATCGTCCGGGCCGATGCCGTTGGCGAACAGCAGGAACATGCCGTTGTCGTGCGCCCGGCTCGGCAGCCAGCGCATCAGCCACGCCCGGCCCTTGGGCCCGCACAGCTCCGCCTCGCACGCCGCGGGGTCCTCATGGCGACGCGCCCAGACACCGGGATCGATCGGTTTCATGCCGCGCGGGCTCAGCGAGTTACACCCGCCCGTCTGGTGCGGGGCGAGCAGGATCTCGGCACCCAGCAGCGCCGTGGCGCGGGCGTTCTCGACGATGTTGTTGTCGTAACAGATCAACACGCCCACGCGGCAGCCGTGCGGGGTGTCGAACACGGTGTAGCGGTTCCCGGCGCAGATGTTCGGGTGCTCAAAGACGTGCAGCTTGCGGTGGACGGCCCACGTGCCATCCGGCATTGCGACGACATAGGCGTTGTAGACGCCGCCATCTGCCGCGCGCTCGAGTAACCCCGCGCCGATGGTCATCCCCTGTTCCCGGGACAGGTCCAGAAGGTCCCGCGTCGACGGCCCATCGGGGACCGGCTCGGCCAGTGCCTCGAACGCCGCGCGCGAGAGCTTGCGCACATGCCAGTAGCCCGTGATGCACATCTCCGGGAACGCAATCAGCTCCACGCGCGCGCGGGCGGCGCGGGCGGCGCGGGCGGCCTCCGTCACGAAGTGGCGGATGCGGCCGAAGTTGTACGCCTTGTCGCCCGCAGCGTGTTGAAACTGGACTGTCGCTACACGGATATCGCGCATAGAGCAGTTTCGCTTACTCCTCCTCGTGCAGCAACATCCACGACGTCCCAAACCGGTCGCGCAGCATCGCGAACCGATTCGCGAAAAACTTCTGCTCCATCTTCATGAAGATCTGGCCGCCCTCGGCAAGCAGCGCGTAGAGCCGCTCCGCCTCCTTCGCGCTGTCCACCCGCAACGTCAGATACGCACTGCGCATCGGCTCGGCGCCCGGGATGTCCGCGCCCATGAGGATCGCGTCCCCGATCTCGATGCGCGCGTGCAGGATCGCCTTCTTCCAGTCGGCCGGAACGCCGGGTTGATTCGGCTGGTCCTCGTGCGTGCGCATCATCGTGATCTTGCCGCCGAGGTGGCGTTCGTAGAACCGAAATGCGGCTGCGCACGTCCCGGGATAGTTGACGTAGATGTCGAGCTTCATGTGGCTGCTCCTGATCGTCAGTTGAGGGTCGTCGTGTCCTACACCCTAACGACGAACAGAGCGGGGGGAAATCGACAGATCACGTCTCCGCGCAGTGGGACGCGGTCAGGAGGTGGCCAAGGCCGCCTCCTTCCGAGGGGCGAGCACGAACAGCAGCACGGCCGACACGACGGCCACAGCCACGCCGGCCAGCAGCTCGCCGCGTTTGGTGGGCAGTTGAATCGCCATCAGCGTCATGACCGCCGCATGCGCGAAACTGGACCATACGGTGTACGCGATCAAGCTGCGATACGCGGAGGGGTTGCGTGCCGCGAGCACCAGGAAAACGCCGAGCGCCGCCAAGATGGTATAGAACATCGGCGCTGTCGTCCCGCCAGTCGGGCGCAGCGCCAGGAGAGAGTTCACCAGCGCAAAGATATTGGCGCCGGCCGTCCCCAGACCAAACACCACCAGAACGACCTGCAGCGCGCGTTCTCGCTTAGACGTCACGGCCATTGGAGCCTCCCCGCGTTTGTTGAGCTGCGCCGTCGTGCGGACGATGAAAGAGAAAGGAACCGCCGGTTGACGGGTAGTTGACGTCCATCACCAGTTTCCTTGCGATGCCCGCCGAGCATGTGTACGTTCCGAACATGACGCCGCTCATGACCGCGGAGGACCTGCTGAAGCCGGGTGTGCCTGAGCGCGCAGACCTGGTCCGGGGTGTCCTGGTGGTCCACGAACCGCCCGGTTTTCGACACGGCGAGATCAGTGTGCGGCTCACAATCGCACTCGGCACCTATGTCGACAGCCGCCATCTCGGTCGCGTGGTCGCCGGGGATGCGGGATTCAAACTGCAATCGGATCCCGACACGGTGCGCGGTGCCGACATCGCGTTCGCCAGCTGGGAGCGACTGCCGGAGAAGTCACCCGTGGGTTTCCCGCCGCTCGGCCCCGACCTCGTTGTCGAGGTCCTCTCACCCGAGCGATCGACCCGGCGAGACGCTCGCCAAGATCGCGGATTGGCTCTCCGCTGGGACTCGACTCGTGTGGGTGATCGATCCCGAGCGGCGACTCGCGCGGATCTATCGCCAGGACGGGTCGGAATCGATTCTTGGCGAAGCCGACTCTTTGGAAGGTGAAGACATCCTTCCGGGGTTTGCCTGCAAACTCGACGTGATTCTGGAACGATCGTCTAGTTAGGCCTCTCAGATCGCGGATCCTTTCGGAAGCTCCACACGAATCGCAACCCCGAGCACGATCAATGGCACTGTCGCAATCGCTGCGACCAACGCCAGGACCGGATATCCCCAAGCACTCACCACCACACCCGACAGCGCGCCGGCGGAAGCGCCCGCTAAGCCCATGATCAGGTCCGATAACCCTTGCGCGGACGCGCGCCGCTCGAGCGGCACCGATTCCGTGAGCAGCGTCGAACCCGCCACCATGGTGCACGACCAGCCGAGTCCCACCGCAAACAGTCCCGCACCCAGGCGTACGCTGTCGTAGCCGGCGCCGCCCGCGAGCACGCACGCGGTCACCAGCAACGCGATCCCAGCGAAGATCAGCGGCCGGCGGCCGAGGCGATCGGTCAGCCAACCGATCAAGGGCGCAACGGCGTACATGCCCGCGATGTGCACGCTGATGACCACGCCGACGATGCGCAGCGTATGAGCCGCGTCATGCCCCGCGCCGCGAATGTGCACCGGCGTCATCGCCATAATGCCAACCATCACTATGTGGCCGACGGCCATGGCCGTGACACCGAGGACCGCCGGCGCGCGCGCGATAATCGCGGATAGCCCGGCGCGCAGCGAGCGGTGCGCCCCACCATCGGCCCCCGCCGTTCCGGCGACCAGCGCAGGGTCGGGGCGGAGCAGGGCGAACACCGCGATTCCCGTGATGACGAAGAGCAGCGCCGAGAAGAAGTACGGCGCGGCGAGCGTCGGGATGCCGAACTGTGACAGCGCGACGCCTGCGGGAGCGGCGAGGTGCGGCCCCCCCACCGCGCCGATCGTCGTCGCCCACACGATGAGCGAGAGATGCCGGCCGCGTAGCGCCGCCGGCGCGAGATCCACGGCGGCGTAGCGCGCCTGGAGATTCGCCGCCGTCGCGCCACCGAACAGGAAGAAGCCAAGAAATAGAAGGGGAAGGGAGCCGTGTACCGCCGCGAGCACCACGAGCAGCGCCCCGACCGCGGCGATGCCATACGCGGCCGCGAGGCTCGGTCTGCGGCCGTGGCGATGCACGATCGCGGTGGCCGGGATCGCGGCGAGCGCCCCTCCGATGACGGTTGCGCTTTGCGCGAGACCCGACAACCCAACGCCGGCCAGGTCAGCGGCGAGCAGCGCGCCAACGGACGACCCGATCGCCACGCCCATCCCGCTGACGATCTGGGTCGCAAACAAGAGCCGCAGGGTGCGGCGCTGGACGATATCTTCATCCCACATGAAATCCGCTCTCGCCATCCTGCTGCTCGGCGTCCCCTGTGGCCAGCTCGCAGCCCAGCATTTCCACCGGCTTCCCGCCACACCGCGGACCGTCGCCTACGGCTATTACAGCGCCGCGGCGACGCCGGTGCTGCGCATCGCCTCGGGTGACACCGTGGAGGTCGAGACGCTCATCACCAATCGGCCCGACCGCCTCGAGGCGGCGGGCGTCGCGCCGGCCGACGTGCAACAGTCGCTGCGCGATATCGTCACCCAGGTGACCGACAAAGGGCCCGGCGGACACATCCTCACCGGTCCCATCTATATAGAAGGAGCCGACTCGGGCGACGTGCTCGAGGTGCGCATTCTCCAGATCGACCTCGCGATCCCGTACGGGTACAACGGCTGCAGTGGGTTTCTGCCGGCGAACTGCGACAGCACGCACCGCACGCGGATCATCCCGCTCGACCGCCGCCGCATGGTGGCGCAGTTCGCGCCGGGGATGGAGATCCCGCTGCATCCCTTCTTCGGCAGCATGGGCGTGGCGCCGCCGCGCGATTCGGGCCGAGTGAGCTCGAACCCGCCCGGCATCCACGCCGGGAATATGGACAACAAGGAGCTGGTCGCCGGAACGACGCTCTTCATTCCAGTCCACACCGCCGGCGCCTTGTTCGAGGTCGGCGACGGTCACGCGGCGCAGGGAGACGGGGAAGTTGATCAGACCGCCATCGAGACCTCGCTCGTCGGTCGCCTCCAGATTGTCGTCCGCAAGGACATGCATCTCGCCTGGCCTCGCGCCGAGACGCCGACGCACGTCATCGCGATGGGAATGGATAAAGACTTGAAGACTGCGACGCAGATCGCCGTACAGAACGCAATCGACTTCGTAGCCGCCCGCCGCGGGTGGTCGAAGATGGAAGCCTATCGCTTGGTCAGCGTGGCGTGCGACGTGCGCGTAACAGAACTGGTGGATGGCAACGTCGGGGTGCATGTCATGATTCCGAAATCGATCTTGGGGAGATGATTCATGCGTAGACCGCTCGTCATTGTGCTCGTTGCCCTCGTGACTCCGGTTACCCTCGTAGCTCAGGCCGACTCGGCCCCAGCACCCGACCGCGTAGCCCAGCTGGTAGCGCGCCTCGACCTGGAGCGCTACAAGGCGACCATCAAGGGACTCACCGCCTTCGGCGATCGGCGCCAGGGCACCGACCGCAACCGCGCCGCCCTGGACTGGATCGAGGCTCAGTTGAGAAGCTACGGTTGTGGCGGCGTGGCGCGGTTGCGGTATGAGTATCAACCGACATCACCTGCAGGGCCCAGGCCTGCGCGCGACACCACGCATGCGTCGGGCGGCGGCCGCTACCGCGGGATCCGCGCGCGGACTGGCGTCAACGGCGATTCGCTCAAGCAGCCCGACGCGCGTGTACGGGCGCTCGACGCCCAACCTTCCACCGCGGGCGCGCGCGAAGAGGTCTACTGCACCAAGATCGGCACGACGCACGCGGACGAGATGTACATCGTCGGCGGCCACATGGACGGCATCGGCTGGGGCGAGGCGGCAAATGACGACGGCTCGGGTACGGCGCTCGTCATGGAGCTGGCCCGCGTCTTCTCCAGCGCCGACGTCCACACCGATCGCTCGATCCGGTTCGTCCTCTGGAACAACGAGGAGACGGGGCTCAACGGCTCACGCGCCTACGTCGAGCAACGCCGCGCGCTGCAGGGCTCGAAGCAAGAGCCGAAATGGCTCGGCATGATCCAGCACGACATGATGCTGTTCGACCATGGCATGCCGCGCGCCGACGGGACGCTCGCGGCCACGCAGCGGCCGGAAGCGGACGTCAACATCGAGTTCCAGGCGAGCGCGAAATTCGCGGCCGAGGCGCAAGAGCTCGCCTGGGCGTTCGAGCGCGCCAACGAGAAGTATGCGACCGATTATCCGGCCTCCGTTGGCTCGCACATGACGAACACCGACTCGGCGCCGTTCCAGGATTACGTGCCGGCCATCAGCCTGCGCGAAAACGAGCGCGGCACGCAAATCGGGTCAGGGTGGGACCCGAACTGGCACCAGCCCACCGATCTCTACGCGACCTATAACGACGCGGACTTTCGGCTCGGGCTGAACGCCGCGCAGACGACGCTCGCGGCGCTGGCCGGTCTCACCGGAGCGACGCTCAAGTAGCCCGTGCAATGCGCAACACAGGGGTTGCGTATCGCTCGGCCCCCCGGTTAAGATACGCAACATGACGGTTGCATATTACACACGGACGGCGCTCGCGGCGACCCTCGGCCTCGCCGCCGCGGCCTGGGTCGTCACGGTCCACCAGATGTACGGCATGGACATGGGCGTCGCGACCCAGCTCGGCTCGTTCACGTTCTTCGTCGCCCTGTGGGCGGTCATGATGGCGGCGATGATGCTGCCTGGCCTGGCACCGGCCGTGTTGAGTCGCGCGCGCACGAGTGGTGCCGTGCGCGCCGTGGTGCCGTTCGTCGCGTCCTACCTCGTCGTCTGGACGCTCGTCGGCGCCCTCGTCTACGCGCTGTATCGTCCGCACGGCACGTGGGCCGCTGGTCTCGTCGTGATTGCGGCCGGTCTGTACGAGCTCACCCGGCTCAAACAGCACTGCCGCCGCTGCTGCCGCGCGCGCACCCGCTCGGGATTTGAATTCGGGCTCTACTGCGTCGGCTCCAGTATCGGGCTCATGGTGATGTTGGTGGCGCTTGGCGTCATGAGCATTCCCTGGATGGTCGCGATTGCCGGCCTAGTGTTCGTGCAGAAGCTGCTGCCCGCCAAAGCCGCCATCGATGTGCCGCTCGCACTCGCGATCGTCGCATTCGGAATCCTGATCATCGCCGCGCCCGGGTCCGTTCCGGGCCTCATGCCTCCGATGTAAAAAACGTACGGGCGCAGCATGCTGCGCCCCTCCTAACCCCAACCACGCAACTCGAAAGACACGACATGCCGAAACCGACGATCGTATCGCGAGACGAATGGACTGCCGCCCGCAAGCGCCTGCTCGTCAAGGAGAAGGAGTTGACCCGTCAGCGCGACGCGCTGAGCGCCGAGCGTCGCAAGCTGCCGATGGTGGCGATCGAGAAGGAATACGTGTTCGAGGGGCCGGACGGACGCCGCACGCTCGCCGATTTATTCGGCAAGCAAGCTCAGCTCATCATCTATCACTTCATGTTCGGTCTCGCTCCTGATTGGGAGGACGAGGGCTGTCCCTCCTGCTCGTATGTGGTCGACAACCTTTCTGGCAGCCTCGTGCATCTCGCCGCGCGCGACACGGCATTCGCCGCTGTCTCACGCGCGCCATTCGCAAAAATCAAACCCTTCAAGCAGCGCATGGGGTGGACATTTCCCTGGCTGTCCTCGTTCGGGACCGATTTCAACGAGGACTTTGGTGTGACGCTCGACAAGACGCACACCGTCTACAACTACGCGCCTGTCTCCGCGCAACCCGAGGCCCGGCCGCACGAAGGCGAGCGGGAAGGCTTGAGCGTGTTCTTTCGCGACGGCAAGCGCGTCTTCCACACCTACTCGACCTACCAGCGCGGCCTCGACCATTTGCTCAACACGTACAACTTGCTCGATCTCGCGCCGCTCGGACGTCGGGAAGAGGAGGGCATCATGCACTGGCTGAAGTACCACGATGAGTACTGACCGGATCGAGAAGCGCGTGGTGCTCCGCGCCCCCCGCGCGCGCGTGTGGCGCGCGATCAGCGATGCGAAAGAGTTCGGCACGTGGTTCCGCATCAGCCTGGACGGCCCATTCGCCGAGGGCAGGACAGTGCGGGGTAGCCACGGCAATTTCAAGGTCGAAATCCAGGTCGAGCGGATCGAGCCCGAGCGCTATTTCTCGTATCGCTGGCACCCCTACCCGAAGGATCCAGCGATGGACTACTCGGCCGAGCCAATGACGCTGGTCGAATTCACGCTCGAGGAGGCTGAGGGCGGTACGGCGCTCACGATCGTGGAATCGGGGTTCGATCGGATCCCGCTCACGCGCCGGGCCGAGGCGTTCCGCATGAACACCGAGGGGTGGGGCGGGCAGATCAAGAACCTCGCGGCGTATGTCTCGTAGCCGCAGTGCGGCGGTGCTGTTCGCCGCACTCGGAGACGCGACTCGGCTCAGCCTGCTCAGGCGCCTCTCTGTCGACGGACCGCTCTCGATCACGCGGCTCAGCGAGGGCACCGGGGTGACGCGACAGGCGATTACGAAGCACCTGAACACGCTCGGCAACGTGGGCTTGGTGCGCTACGCGCGTCGTGGGCGCGAGCGGGTCTGGGAGCTGGAGCGCAAGCGCCTGGAAAAGGCGAGAGCGTACCTCGATCGCGTCGCCGCGCAGTGGGACGCGGCGGCCGCACGCTTGAAAGCGTTTGTGGAGGAGGAATGAGTTTCCGAGAAGCAGGTCCTTCGCGTCGCACGCGTCCCGCGTGCTCCGCTCAGGATGACACGCCGCTCGCTCCGTGGGGATAAGAGAATAGGTGCAGGGCCGGGTAGGGGCGCAGCATTGCTGCGCCCCTACATCATGACTCAGGGCGTCGGTGGGTTCTGCTTGCCGATCTCGTACTCCCGCGGCGGCTCCGCGCCGAGCAGGTTCCGGACGAAGTAGTCCCAGCGCCGCCGCATCATGTAGAGCCCATCGCGCCCGTAGCCGTGACGCGCGTTGGGCAGGATCAGCAAATCGAAGTCCTTGTTCGCCTTGATCAGCGCATCGACCACGAGATACGTGTTGTAGGGCGGGACATTGTCGTCCATCCCGCCGTGCGCCAGCAGCAGCTTGCCGCGGAGATTCGCGGCGTGCATCTGATTGGCGTCCGCGGCGTAGTTGTCGCTCTGTCCGCCCTGGACCAGGAGTCCCTGATACCGCTCGCCCCAGTCGTCCTCGTAGTTCCGGTTGTCGTGGTTGCCCGACTCCGAGATGCCGACCTTGAACACGTCCGGATAGTTGAACATCGCGGCCGCCGTGGCGAACCCGCCGCCCGAATGCCCCCAGATCCCGACCCGATCGCGATCGATCCACGGGTATCGCGCGGCGAGCTGCTGGATCGCGGCAACCTGATCGGGGATCGTGTTCTCTTCCATCTTGCCGTACGCCGCGTCGCGAAACGTCTTCGACCGGCCGCCCCGCGTCCCCATCCCGTCGATCGCGATGACCACGAACCCCAGCTCGGCGAGCGCCTGATGATCGCCGCGCGCGGGCACGAAGCTGCGCGGCCCCACGCTCCCGCTCGGCATCGGATAGATGTAGTCCACGAGTGGGTACTTGGCGGTCGAGTCGAGCCGCGACGGGGTGAACATCAGGCCGTAGATGTCCGTCGTGCCGTCCCGCGCCTTCAGCGTGATCTGCGTCGGGGGATGCCAGCCGGTGGCGACGAGGCGCGAGATGTCGGCGCGCTCGAGCGAGACCACGACGCGGCCGTTCCGGTCGCGTAACACGGTCACGGGCGGCGTGACCGGCGTCGAGTAGGAGTCGATGAATGACCCGCCGTCCGGCGCCATCGCGACCTGATGATCGGCATCCTCGGGGGTGAGGAGCGTCTGCCCCCGCCCGTCGAAGCCGATGCGATAGAGGAAGCGGTAATAGGGGTCGCGGCCTTTTTCCATTCCCTGTCCGCTAAAGTAGATCGTCCGTGCCCGCTCGTCGACGTACGCGATGGATTCGACATTGCCATCGCTACTCGTGACGCGATTCTTGAGCTGCCCGGTGGTGAGATCGTACAGGTAGAGGTGAACCCAACCGTCGCGTTCCGACCACCAGATCAGCTCGTTCGAGCGGGGCAGCACGCGCCAGTTCTGCGCGATGCCGACCTCGCCCACCTGCGTCTTCGCTTGCTCCTCGAGCAGCGTGCGCACGGCGCCGGTGCGAGCATCGGCCACGCGCACCCACGCGTGCTTGTGATCGCGCGAGCTCGAGACGAACGCGATCGCCGAAGCGTCGGGATACCAGAGGAGGTCGCAGATCCTGCCGCCGCAGGCGACGTGGTCGCTGACCATCGAGCGATGGGCGTCGGGCGGCATCTGGAGCCGCACCAACTGTGGTGTCGGACCGCTCACGTCGATCACCACGCGCTGAATCCGGAAGATCACGCTGTCGCCGGGGAGCGGGTAGCGCCACGCTTGCAACTCGGGCGCGCCGACCTTCGTGCGAACCAGGTACATGCGACTCACCCCGCGCCCGTCGTGCTGGAACGTGGCGATCTTGCGTGAGTCGGGAGACCACGTGACGACCGGCTCGTCGCTCTTGACCCAGCCGGCGTTGTTCGTACCGTAGCCGAAGTCCTCGATGCCGTCCGTCGTCAGCGCCGTCTCGGCACCGCTGGTCAGATCCTTCATCCAGAGGTTGTAATCGCGAATGAAGACGGCTCGCGTGCTGTCGGGCGACAGGATCGAATTGGGCGGCGGCGCGCGGCGCGTGGTATCGACCACCGAGCAGCGATAGGTGGTAAGATCGCAGCGCCAGCGCTTCTCGATGTCGAAGATGAGCTGGCCATTAGGCGAGAGATCAAAGGAGGAGAACGGCAGGCTGTCGCCTGTCACCCGTCGACCCAGGGCCGACGACACGCCCTCCGCGAGCCGTGCATGATCGAACGCCGCTGTCCGCGTCCGGTGCCGTGGATCCACCAGCACGAACTGCGACCCGGTGGCGGTCGAAACCCGGTAGGATGCCCGTCCGTCCACCAGCCAGCTCGGCCGGCCGGGGATTCCACTCACCAGCCGGCCGGTGGCGGGGCCGAGGGCGCGCTCGGCGCGGGCGTAGTCGTCCGCGCTCAGCGCGCGTCGTGCCTGCGGCCGCGCGGCGGAGGGGACGATGTTGCAAAGCAAAACGGCGACGAGTGCTACACGTGAAGGGCGCATCTCGAAAGACTGCTGCGCCGATACGCGAAAGGCAACTACTTTTTTGTCGCCGGTTCGTACGTGTTTACGATAATGCCGTTCGCATACTCTTTGGAATGAGCCAACCGCAGCGCCTTCCGGTCCTTAAAAATCCGCATCCCGCGCCCGATCGCGACCGGGTTCACGAAGATGTTGAGCTCGTCGATGAGATCGTGGTCAATCAAGGCGCTCACAAACGTCGCGCCACCGTAGACGACGAGGTCCTTCCCGGACTGCCCCTTGAGCCGGTTCACCGCCTGGACCAGATCGCCGCCTTCCACGCGCACATTCTTGCCTTCGACACGCTTCAGGGTCTTGCTGAACACAACTTTCGGCGTGTCCACCATCCTGCGCGCGAAAACGTATTCGGGGCTCTCCGGTTGCACGGCCTCCCAATACTTGATGAAGCCGTCGGTCATCTTTCTGCCGAGCAGGATGGTATCGCTCGAGTCGGTGATCTCGACGATCCGCGCGATCGCCCCCTCGTCGAGATTGCGCGTCATCCAGTCGAGCTGGCCTTCAGGACCTGCCACGAAGCCATCGACCGTCATTTGCACTTGCAGCTTGAGCTTTCGCATGGGACTGTCCGTTTAGGGTTCACCGAAGCGTCGAATCAGCTACCCCGAAATCGACATGGTTCACCGCGGCACGGACATGTTCGCGTACTGTCGGCCGTCGCGCCAATCGACGAGCTGGATCAAACTGGGGCAGGGGAGCGGGTGATCCGTGTTCTCGCACCGCTTGCCGTCGAAGGTATTGAATGCCCGCCAGCGGCCGACCCGCATCTCCGCGACGCCATACGGATTCTCCTCACTGACCCCGTGGGGGTCGAGCCGCGCGCCACGCTTGCGAATCCAAGCGCCCTGCATCCGGGTGAGGGCAAGGTCGAAGACGATGTCTCGTGTTGCCGGGGCGAACGCGAGATACACCACGCGGCCGTCGGCAGAGGCGACCATGTCGAATCGGCCGGGAGGCCTTACAGTCTCCCGCGCGCAACGCTTCGCGCCGGCGTCCACGGGAACGCACCGATCCCAGACCTTCGCGCGCTCCCGCAGCCCGTCATGCTCAATCCAGAACTGTTCCAGGCTGTCGAGCGGCATGCCGGTCCGGATACCACCGATTGGCCTCCAGAATTCGTCCGTATCCCACCACAGCACGAGGGGGGACGTGGCGGGACCGCCACACGCGGAGAGCAGTACGACGACCCCGGCGATGCCGGCAGCACGGGTGAACACGACGCCTCCTCGGCAGGGAAAGCATAATATTCTGTACCAAGGAGCAATCGGCCATGTCTCGCATCCAGCTCGCGCTGCTCACCGGGGGCGCGCTCGTCATCGCGGGCGCAGCGTTCATCACGTGGCGGACCCGGCAGGGAAGGGGCTCGCCCCTCGAGTCGCTCCAGCAGCTCGAGCACGCCGTACGGGCCAAGGACCGACCCGGGATCGAGCAGTTCCTCGATGTCCGCCGCACCGCCGAGTCCGTCGTGGACGAGGCGAACTCCACCGCCGGCGCGCTGGGGGCCGCGGATCCGTCCCTGAAGCCCTCGCTGATCATTGCGGTGCAGCAGAGCATCTGGACCGCGTTGCTCGACTCGCTGCCGACTCTTGAAGGCCGCTACCAGGGCCTCGCTGGTATAGAGGAGCGCGGCGGCGTCGCCCGGGTCGGCGTTCGCATCCGCGCGGTAGATGCCGAGTCGGCGTTCGTCGTACACCTGCGGATGGAGCGCGCCGCCGGGCGCTGGCGTGTGGTCGGCCTCGAGGACCTCGGGCCGTATCTGCAGGCCTCGTTGGGGCGGAGGCAGGAGCGCGCGTACGAAGCGGAGATGCGGTCGACCCTCCGAAACCTCGTCACGGCCCAGGAGATGTACTTCGCCGACCATGGGTCCTACACCAGCTCGCTTGGCGCACTCACGTATTACACGCCCCCCGGCGTCAGCGTGGAGGTCATCGACGCTGGCCGCGACGGATGGAGGGCCGTCGCGCGTCATGCTGATGCCAGCGTCGAGTGCCGCATCGCCGTCGGATCTGCCGCGACTCCCGGGGACATCGCGCGAGAACCGAGGTGCGTGCGACTCTCATCGTTGATGCCCCGTTGATGCACTCGTGCCATCATTGCTTGCCATGTCTACCGAGCCGGCCTACGTTCTCGGCATGCTCCCGGCCGCCGGCATGACCGCCGATGATCTGCTGCACGTTCCCGACAAGCACGCCGAGCTCGTACGTGGGGCGCTGGTCGTCCGCGAGCCACCCGGTCTTCGGCACGGCCGAATTGCGATGGAGATCGGCGCGGCCCTCGCGGCCCACGTACGCGCAAATCAGCTCGGCCGCGTCTATGTGGAGAGTGGCTTCAAGCTGATGTCGAATCCCGATACCGTCCGCGGCCCCGATGTCGCCTTCGTCAGCGAGAGCCGCCTTCCCGAGCCTGAGCCCGTTGGCTACCCCGCGCTCGCGCCCGATCTCGTTGTCGAGATCCTTTCACCCGGCGATCGGCCGGGGGAGGTGCTCGCCAGGGTGGGCGACTGGTTGTCCGCCGGCACCAGGCTCGTGTGGCTCATCGATCCGGAGCGTCGCCTGGCCCGTACTTATCGCGCCGACGGCGGTGAGGAAATCGTCACCGCCGAACAGACCCTTCAGGGCGAAGACGTCGTGCCTGGCTTCGTCTACCCGCTCGTGTCGATCTAAAACTTCGACCACAGATAATGGAGGTCATAGGCCGTTTTTCACCCAAGTCTCTGACGACCCCAACGGGGAGAACCGTCGTGAGCGCCAAACGAGCCGCCACCTGGTATCGCTGGGACGACATGCCCCGCGAGGAGCTGCACGAGAAGCTGTCGCGTCGCCTGATCACCGGTGACCAGCTGATGCTCGCGCACGTGTACCTGAAGAAGGGCTGCGTCGTCCCGAAGCACTCGCACATGAACGAGCAGCTCACCTACATCCTGGAAGGTGCGCTCCAATTCTTTGTGGGTGACGACGACCGCGAGGAAATCGTGGTGCGTGCGGGAGAGGTGCTCCATTTGCCGGGCAACGTGCCCCACGAAGCCCACGCGCTCGAAGACACGCTCGACGTGGACATCTTCTATCCGCCGCGCGAGGACTGGCTCAAGAAGACCGACAGCTATTTGAGGAAGTAGGGGGTCCCGACATGACCGCGCCGCTCCTCACCGCTGAAGCCTTCTCAAGGCGAACATTCCGGACAAGCGCACCGAGCTTGTAGGGGCGCAGCATGCTGCGCCCCTACCCATCCATCACGCTGGAGCCCCCGCCACGCTAGAGCCCCCGCCCGAACACGACCCGATCAGGTGGCCTCTCCGCGCCGCCACGCCGCGACGATCTCGAGAATCCCCTCCGCCGGCTCGGCCCCGGTCTCCCATGC
>WNGP01001851.1_pt1 | contig 17520 bp, 18 predicted proteins | sample 5407671 | NCBI WGS metagenome assembly WNGP01 (sample SAMN13153381, study PRJNA577476) | soil metagenome | isolation source: 40 cm soil or saprolite under Garry oak tree replicate 2 | place: USA:California | collected 2016-06-15 | reverse complement strand
TGTTATGTTTAGTTTTCTGATGACTTCGTTTCCTTATCCCGCAGCCACGCGCGCTCTCGCTCGCGGCGGCTGATCTTGTTCTCGTTAGATGCGTACGCGCGGCAACCAAAGCGCGCGGATTTGATCCGAATCCAGTTTGATTTCGACCTGAGCTCAGCTTCTCGCTGACCGATATTCGTCAGCTATCATCCGAACGCCCCAACACACGGGCCACCCACATCCAGTGCTGTTCTCTGCCAACCTCGACGCCTTTCATCGGGCCGTCTGCCAAACAAAGTTAGAAGCGCGACCGAGCCAGGTTCGCAAAAAGGTAATGCGACTTTTCGGATCGCAACAGATTTTCGGTTGTCGATGTTTAAGTGTTTCGTAAAGCTCTCGTCATGCGTACTCGATCTCTCATTTTTGCATTTGCACTAGTGTCACCGTTCGGTTTTTTCGCGGCGCCGATACACGCGCAGGATCCGGCGGTTGTTAATTCCAAGACGATCAAGGTGAAGTTCGAGAACGATCGTGTCCGCGTCATGGAAGCGATCTTGCCGCCTGGCGTCAAAGAACAGGTGCATTCGCATCCCGCGTACGTGATCTACGTTTTGGAAGGCGGCCGTTATCGCAACTACGCGTCAGACGGCAAGGTTACAGAGGGTGAATTGAAAACCGGCGAAGTTCTGTTTCGCGAGCCGCTGACTCACGCCGCGGAGAACATTGGCGATAAGCCTCTGCACATGATTTTGGTCGAGCTTAAGGGCGAGGCGGCCAATAAATAGATTTTTGATTGTCGATCGTGCGCGCGAGGCGTACGTTGAAACAGCCAAGCGAACGCGCTTCTGCGTTCAACCAGATGGAGGATCTAGTTATGAGTAGTGCTGTTGCCGAAGAAAAAAAGACGAAGCTGAATCAGCTCGAGCAAATTAAAAAGTTCACCAAAGTCGTGGCCGACACGGCCGATTTTGAATCGATCAAGGATTTCAAGCCGCAGGATGCCACGACGAACCCAAGTTTGGTTTATGCGGCCACCCAAAAAGAGCAGTATGGGCATTTGCTGGATGAAGTTTTAAAGGATCGAAAGAAATCCGGCCTGAGTGGTCACGATCAGATCGAAGACATTTGCGATCATCTGCTCGTCCAATTCGGCACCGATATTTTGGAAATCGTGCCGGGACGCGTTTCAACCGAGACAGATGCGCGATTATCGTATGATGTCGAAGGTTCGATCGAGAAAGCGCGGCGATTAATCAAACTTTACGGGGATCGCAAAATTCCACGGGAACGGGTGTTGATTAAAATCGCCTCGACGTGGGAAGGACTTCTTGCCGCCGAGCAACTGCAAGAGGAGGGAATTTTTTGCAATCTGACGCTGATGTTTTCGTTGCCGCAGGCGGTGCGTGCAGCCGAAGCGAAAGTGCAGCTCATCTCGCCATTTGTCGGCCGGATTTACGATTGGTACAAGAAAGAATGCAAGCGCGATTACACAGGAGCAGAAGATCCAGGAGTGCAGTCAGTTGACGAGATTTATACGTATTATAAGAAATTCGATATTCCGACTGAAGTGATGGGCGCCAGTTTCCGGAACACCGGCCAGATCCTCGAACTGGCGGGGTGCGATTGCTTAACGATCAGCCCCGAATTAATGGAGGAGCTCGCGAAATCGAACCAACCCGTTGAGCGAAAGCTCACTCCGGAGAAAGCCAAGTCAGCGAACATTGAGAAGTTGGAGCTGGATGAAAAGAAGTTCCGCTGGATGCTGAACGATAACGCGATGGCGTACGAAAAAACGGGTGAGGGCATTCGCAGATTCGCCGCGGACGTAGTGAAGCTGGAAAAATTCGTTGCGTCAAAGCTGTAGCGAATCCCTCTACCGCTTCCTCTTAATCTGAATTATCGCGCAGAGCAGACTAAGATTCAGAGGAAGAGGAAGAGTTGATGTTCAATGTTGTTCTGATCGAGCCGGAGATTCCGCCGAACACGGGCAACATCGGCCGGCTTTGCCTGGCGACACGATCAACACTGCACCTGGTCAAACCGCTTGGCTTTTCGCTCGACGATCGAGAATTGAAACGCGCCGGTCTCGATTACTGGAACGAAGTGCGCCTGCAGTTGTGGGATTCTTTCGACGCGTTGCGGAACGCGCAGCCGGCGGGGACGCGTTATTTTTTTCTGACGACAAAAAGCAAACGCCCTTACTACGAAGTGAGGTTTCAGAAAGATGATTTCCTCGTCTTTGGCCGGGAAACCAAAGGGCTGCCGGAAGATTTACTCGCCGCGAACCCGGATAACTGCATCACTATTCCAATGCACGGGACGCGAAGTCTGAACCTGGCCACGGCGGTTGCAATCGTGTTGTTTGAGGCTGTGCGCCAACAGCGCTGAGGACTCGAGGGCTGGGCGCAATAGCCGGCGCGTTTTGTGGCAGCGAAGGCATCCAAAAACCGACGCTGCAACGTTGAATAAATGAAGTCACTAAAATGTCTAATAATCCCGAATGAAAAAACTTATGAGAATATTTGTTGTTTTAATTTGCAGTTTGTCGCTTGCGCTCGTCAACGCCACAGCGCAAGAGCCGCAGGGGACAAAGGAAAAGAAAAAAGCTGCTCCTACTGGACATGCCCAGCCCGGAAAGCCGACAGGTAAACCCGGGCAAGTTAGTAGGCCCGCAGGGCCGCCAGGAAAACCAGCCGAATATGGGAAGCCGAAAGGTAGCGCTTACCCGAGCCAAGTGAATAAGCCGGCCGAATACGGCAAGCGAAAGGGACAAGGCCAAGTTGTCAACGCTAACAAGCCGCCCGAATACAAGGCAAAGGGCAAAGGTCAAGTTGCCAACCCTAATAAGCCCGCAGAATACGGTAAGGCAAAGGGTCAAAAGCAACCCTACGCTGCAGTTGCTGGCAAACCGGGCAAAGCTGGTGTCGCGGCAGGAAAGCCGTTTAAGCCGCAGCACTTCAATGTTCCGAAACAGCCAAACACAGCAAAGGCTCCGCCTGTGAAGTTCCAGCAGGGCAAACACATTGAAGGTGCCGAGCACTGGCAGGGACAACAATATGCCGCCTTTCGCAACTACCACTCTGAATGGCACGACCAGGGCTGGTGGCACAATCACTACCACAACAACATTACATTCGTATTTGGCGCCCCTTATTTCTTTAACGCAGGTTACTGGTATCCGGCTTGGGGCTACTCTCCCAACGCGTATTATGCGTGGGATGGACCGATCTATGCGTACAACCACCTGCCGCCCGACCAGGTAATTGCCAATGTGCAGACCGCATTGCAACAGCAAGGTTATTATCAAGGCGAAGTGGACGGTCTGATTGGTCCGCTTACGCGTGCTGCGATCGCAGGTTACCAACGTGACCACGGACTTTACGAAACAGCTGCAATCGATCAACCAACGCTGGAATCGCTGGGAATGACCTAACGACAATTTCCACGAGCAATCTGTGGATCTGCAGGGGAAGCTCTCAGCTTCCCCTGCAATTTATGATGAGGTTGCGCGATGCCGATCTTAGCGGGAGATAGTTGCTCGTGCAGGCGCCCCAATTAATTGCCCGCGATATCTACCAGTCATTTCGAATGGGCCCGCGCCGGATCGAGGTCCTGCGCGGTATCTCCATGGACATTGCGCATAACGAGGCCGTCTTCCTTTCGGGCGCGTCCGGCGCAGGCAAGACGACGCTGCTTTACACATTGGCGGGACTGGAGCGTCCTGAGTCAGGAAGCGTGGAATTCCAAGGTCGCCGATTATATTCCGGCAGCTCCTCCGCCGAGGCGCGTCTGCGGAACGAAAAAATGGGCTTTGTTTTTCAAGGTTATTTTCTCTTACCTGAACTTACCGCCCTGGAAAACGTGCTGCTGCCCGCATTGATCGGGCATCGAGCAACAACGGATGAGGCTGAGGAGAGCCTGGCGGCCGTTGGACTCGCTGATCGCATGCATCATTTGCCGGCAGAGCTTTCAGGAGGAGAACAGCAGCGCGTGGCGATCGCGCGGGCGTTGACGAACGATCCCGATATCATTTTTGCCGACGAACCGACGGGGAATCTCGATTCGAAAACAGGCGACGCCATTATGGATCTGCTGTTAAATCTCGCGCGCGATCGAACGAAGACGCTCCTTGTGGTGACGCACGATTCTCGTCTGGCAACACGCGGCGACCGGCAGTTGCATATCAAGGATGGCCTGTTGCAGCAGGCCCCGAGCTAAAAAGTTTAAAGCGTTACAAAGTTTAAAACGGATTCGCGTTTCAACGCGCTTCATTTTGCTGCTTGAATTACGCCAGTAAACGTCGAACATTTTTTTTGCCATTATGAAAACCACCGATGCAGCGGTATTAGACGAACCCAAAATTCATGAACCTACTGCGGATGCAGTAGTCGAACCGGCAATCGAAGGTCGTCCGCGGCCTACCGCAGTGGGCATCAAGGACGCGAAGATTTACATTGACGGGAAATTTTATTCGGAAGCGGACGCAAAAGTCTCCGTCTTCGATCATGGTTTGCTATATGGCGACGGAATCTTCGAGGGCATCCGGTTTTACAATGGGCGAGTGTTCCGGCTTGGAGAACACCTCGATCGTCTATGGGATTCGGCCCGCTCAATCTGCCTGGAAATTCCAATAACCAAGCAGCGCATGACGGGGGCGGTCCTTGAGACAATCCGGAAAAATCATATGCGTGACGGTTACATCCGACTGCTGGTCACGCGCGGGATTGGCAATCTGGGTTTGAATCCAAAGCAATGTAAGACCCCGAGCGTAATCATTATTGCGGCAGCGATCGCCCTCTATCACGAGAATATGTATCGAAAGGGATTAACTGTCGTAACATGTGCAACGCGTCGCTGCAGTCCAGGCGCGCTGAATCCGGCAGTTAAATCGCTCAATTATTTAAACAATGTGATGGCGCGTATCGAGGCCGATCTGGCTGAAGCGGACGAAGCGCTCATGTTGAATGACGCGGGCAACGTTGCCGAATGTACGGCAGACAACATTTTCGTCATCAAACGCGGTCAAATCGTTACGCCGCCTGTTACCGCGGGTGCGCTTCGTGGCATTACGCGGTCGGTGGTGTTCGAGATCGCCGCCGAACTCGGCTTCAAAACGCTAAAAGCGGATATCACGCGCCATGATGTTTTCGCCGCTGACGAATGCTTTCTCACAGGAACAGCCGCAGAGATTATTCCGGTTGTGAAAGTTGACGGGCGCTCGATTGGAAACGGGAAACCGGGACCGATTACTGCGCGCATCATAGCGCGATTTCGCGAGATGACCCGCGAAACCGGCACACCGATCTTCGACCAGGATTGAACGCAACCGCCTTGCGACATCTCCAAATTATCCCGGTTGAATCTTCCGATACCTTCGCGGTCTAATTAACAGAGATGTTGTGCGACGTTTGCAAATGCAATGATGCGACGGTCTTCCTGACACAGATTCAGGATGGCAAGATGCAGAAAGTAAATCTGTGCGAAGCCTGTTCGAAAGAAAAGGGCGTCGAGGACCCCAAGAGTTTTGCACTTGCGGATCTCCTGCTTGGCATCGGAGCAGCGGAAGAGATTGAGAAGGGCGGACCCAGCCAAAAATGCCTGGTGTGCGGTTTTAGCCAGGCTGACTTCAAAAAAACTGGCCGTCTGGGGTGCAGCGAGTGCTACGTCACGTTTGCAGAGGCCTTGAACGCGCTTTTGAAAGCAATGCATAAAGGGACCGAGCACGTGGGGAAACTTCCGGAACGCGCGCAGCGCTCGATTGCGCTCAGTCACCGAATGCGCGCGCTGAGCGAAAATCTACAGAAAGCGGTAGCAGACGAGAACTACGAAACGGCCGCTTCGTTGCGCGATCAAATTAAACAGCTTGAAAGCGATCTCTCCAATTCGTTATGAAATTTTCAAACATGCTTTCCACTGCGGGAGAATGGCTGCGGGGTGAAGGGCCGCATCACCAAATTGTAATCAGCAGCCGGGTGCGGCTTGCGCGCAATTTGCGCCACCGTCCTTTTCCGGGCTGGGCAAAGAAAGCGGAACGCAGTTCGATTCTCGAATTGATCAGGTCGAATGTGGAAGCGCTTCCAGAAATGCAGGAATCGTTCTCCGAAAGTTTGCAGGACCTTTCGGCATTGGACAGGCAGGTGCTCGTGGAGCGCCACCTGATCAGTCGTGAGCATGCCGCCAAGGGCGCAGGCAGCGCGGTGGTGGTGAATCGGCGGCAAACTCTTAGCATCATGATCAACGAAGAAGATCATCTGCGGATGCAATCGATTCGTTCGGGACTGCAGTTGAAACAGGCATTCAAGCTCGTGGACAAAATCGACAGCGCACTTGAAAGCAAACTGGACTTCGCTTTCGATGCGCGGCTGGGATACTTGACCGCGTGCCCCACAAACGTCGGCACCGGAATGCGGGCGTCCGCTATGCTCCACTTGCCGGGACTTGTCTTGAGCGAGCTGATTAATCAAGTCATTCAAGCGGTGAGCAAAATCGGTCTCGCGGTGCGCGGTCTTTACGGCGAAGGGACGGAAGCAATGGGCAACCTTTTCCAAATTTCAAATCAGACCACGCTCGGCGAGAAGGAGGAAGAGATTATCAATCGCCTGAGCAAGGTGATTGAAACGATTATCGAAAAGGAACACGACGCGCGGCAAATTTTGCTTCAGAAAAAACCGAACACACTTTGCGACCAGATTGGTCGCGCGTATAGCGTTTTGACGTATGCGCACGCCATGCCGTCGAAGGAAGCGCTCAACCTGCTCTCGATCATCAAACTCGGCATGGACTTGGGCGCCTTTCCAGAAAACCAGCGCCTGCAGATCGATGAATTATTTATCGACACGCAGCCGGCGCACTTGCAAAAAAGCTCGCAACAAAAACTAAATGCCGAAGAACGCGATCACTTGCGCGCCCAAATTATCAGGGAGCGTTTGAAACTCTTTCCCAAACCTGATATTAGTAAGATGGCGAAGGAGTCGGGGAATGGCTCGACTACTGCGCCATCGAAGAATGAATAATTTCACCCCACGGGCTCAACAGGTTCTGGCGCTTGCTCGCAAAGAAGCGGACCGATTTAATCACAACTACGTCGGCACCGAGCATCTGCTTTTGGGACTGATCAAACTGGGCCAGGGAGTGGCGGTAAATGTTTTGCAAAAGATGGGTCTCGATCTTGAGACCGTGCGCATGGAGGTAGAGAAACAGGTCGGCTCGGGACCGGAGACCAAGATTGTCGGCAATGTTCCCTACACGCCGCGCGTGAAAAAAGTTTTGGCGCTGGCGGGCAAGGAAGCCAAGGCGCTCAATCATTCCTACGTCGGCACGGAACACATTTTGCTTGGGCTTTTGCGCGAAGGCGAGGGCGTGGCCGCCAGAGTGCTGAAGAGTCTCGAGCTCGACATCGAACGCACGCGCAACGAGATTCTCAAAGAGCTTGATCCAAACTTCACACCGTCTGAATCTGAGCAGGAAAGCCCCGAAGCGTCGGGCGCTAGAAAGGACGTCAAGACCCCCGCACTTCGCGCATTTGGCCGTGATCTGACAGAGTTAGCGAGGAAAGGAGAACTCGATCCGGTGATTGGCCGGCACAATGAAATCGAGCGCGTGATTCAAGTGCTTTGCCGGCGGACAAAGAACAATCCAGTTCTGATCGGCGAAGCAGGTGTCGGCAAAACGGCCATCGCCGAGGGACTGGCGCAGGAGATTGCAAACGGCAACGTGCCCGAATTGTTGCACGACCGGCGAGTGATCACACTCGATCTGGCGCTGATGGTCGCCGGAACAAAATACCGCGGTCAGTTCGAAGAGCGCATCAAAGCGGTGATGGACGAAATTCGCCGTTCCAAGAACGTGATTCTTTTCATCGATGAGTTGCATACTATCGTGGGGGCAGGTTCGGCTGAAGGCGCGATGGACGCGTCAAACATCATCAAGCCCGCGCTGAGTCGTGGCGAGTTGCAATGCGTCGGCGCGACCACGATGAATGAGTACCGCAAGTACATCGAAAAAGACGCAGCGCTCGAACGCCGGTTCCAAACGATAAAGGTGGATGCCCCGACGGTGGATGAAGCCATCCAAATCTTGAAAGGCCTCCGGCCCAAGTACGAAGCGCACCACAAAGCAAAACTCACCGATGAGGCGCTGGAGACCGCCGTTCGATTTTCCGATCGTTATATCACGGGACGGTTTCTTCCCGATAAGGCGATCGATGTTATGGATGAGGCCGGCGCACGCGCTCGCATCAACTCGATGACGCGTCCGCCTGACGTAAAGGATATTGAAAAGGAAATAGAAGAGATCCGCTTGGAAAAAGAAGGCGCAATCAAGGCGCAGGATTTTGAAAAAGCCGCTGCGCTTCGCGACAAGGAGAAGCAAACGAAAGAAAAACTCGATACTATCCTGAACAAATGGCGCGAGGAGCGGGAAGAGAAAGAAGTCGTCGTGACAGCCGACGATATGATGCACATCATCTCGAAGGTCACCGGCGTTCCTCTCCAGCGGATGGAGCAGGAAGAAACACAAAAGCTCCTCATGATGGAGGCCGACATGAAGCGGCGCGTCATTGGCCAGGACGAAGCTGTTACCGCCATTAGTAAAGCGTTGCGCCGGTCACGCGCGGATTTGAAGGATCCCCGGCGACCGATCGGTTCATTTGTGTTTCTCGGGCCGACCGGAGTCGGCAAAACCTTTCTGGCGCGCACGCTGGCGGAGTTCATGTTTGGCGACGCCGATGCGTTGATCCAGATCGACATGTCGGAGTACATGGAAAAATTCACCGCGTCGCGTTTGATCGGCTCACCGCCCGGCTACGTCGGATACGAGGAGGGCGGCCAACTTTCCGAGGCTGTGCGGCGCCGGCCGTACTCGGTTGTATTGTTTGACGAGATCGAAAAAGCGCACCCCGACGTGATGCATTTGCTCTTGCAAATTCTCGAAGACGGCAAGATCACCGACTCGTTAGGTCGCAAAATCGATTTTCGGAACACGATCATCATCATGACTTCCAACGTCGGTGCCGATTTGCTTAAGAAACAAACTGTGATGGGCTTCGGCGCGCCGGTGGAAGGGCACGACTACGAATCGATGCGGGACAAAATCCTTGATGAGACCAAGCGCGTCTTTAAGCCCGAATTCCTCAACCGGCTGGACGAGATCATTGTGTTTCATTCGCTCGGCAAACCGCATTTGCTGCGCATTGTCGATCTGGAAGCCGACAAAGTGCTCACCCGCATCAAAGCCAAGGACGTTCACATCGAGCTTCAGCAAAGCGCGAAGGAATTTCTCATCGAGAAAGGATACGATCCGCAATATGGCGCGCGGCCCATGCGCCGTGCCGTGGAGCGTTTCCTAGAAGATCCGCTGGCGGAAGAATTGCTCCGCGGCAACGTCAAGGCCGGCGACAAAGTCGAGGTCGTGGCCGTCGATGGCAAGCTGTCATTCCACGTTCCCGAATCGCAACCACAGAGCGGGGCACCTGCGCCAGCGAGCTGAGGGGGCGCCACAAATCATGCCCGCGGATGAGCGTCCGCGTAGGCTTTTTTTAGGCGTTCGACGGTGACGTGTGTGTAGATTTGCGTGGTCGAAAGGCTGGCGTGGCCGAGCAACGCCTGCACACTGCGCAGATCGGCGCCGCGATCGAGCAGATGTGTGGCGAAACTGTGCCGCAATTTATGCGGGCTGATTGAGATCGGAATTGATGTGTGGCGCACATAACGTTTTAACACGAGCCAGATCGAGCGCACCGACATTCGCTTTCGCGCCTTGTTTATGAAGAGCGGCCCTGCATGCACGTTGGCCGCGGCGCGATACCGCTGGATTGCTTCCAGCGCGGGCAGGCCGACCGGGCAGACGCGCTCCTTGCGGCCTTTGCCGAATACGCGCGCCGATTCTGTGTAAGGATCGAGATCGGCCACATCGAGCGCGGCCAGTTCGCTCAATCGCAAACCACTGCTGTAAAACAATTCCATGATTGCGACGTCGCGCAGCGGCATCCAACCGGGCGCCGCGCGGTTCTTGTCAACTTTGAGCGGCGCTGCGATCAGCTCCTCGACTTGATGGCGCGTCAGCACGAGTGGCAGTTTCTTTTCGAGTTTTGGCAATTGCACTTCACGCACCGGATTGCGTTGCAGCTTTTTTCGGGCTGCGAGAAACTGATAAAAAGTGCGCAACGCGGAAAATTGCAGTCGCACGTACGAACGAGCTTGCCCACACTTCATCAGCGCAAAGAGATAATCGCGAAAATCATTGGCTGTGCATTTTTTCCACGAGGTTTTATTCTCCGCGCGGAAATCGGCCAGCGCCTGCCGATACGCCTTGAGCGTGCGCGCCGAAGCGTTTCGCTCGTTCGAAAGGTAACGCAGGAATTCCTCGACGAGAGGATCTCGCTTTTCGGAAGTGGCTGCGAGCTTTGTCATGTCGAGAGGAGTCGAGACATCTTTAAAATTTTTAAGTAACGCGCGACAAGCAACAGCCAGAGATTCCTCGACTTCGCTCGGAATGACAACAGCGAATGCTATTCCGGCTTTTCGACCGTGTAACGCAGTTCCGTTGGGGTCGGTCTCCCATGGATCTGACTTCTAAAAATCGGCGGCGGATTGGTCGAAATTAATTCGTAGCCTTTCAAAACGAACTCGGGGTAAAATCCATTGCTCGCTGGTTCGTAAACGGTCTGGCCACTGAAGGAGCCGTAGAGTTTGTATTCGTAATTGTTGTCGCTGCCGAATTCGAGGCGTTCGCGATCGGGCGCGAGTTTGTCTTTTTCATTTAACATCACCAACTGCGCGGCGCTCCACGGTTGGCCAGGGCGACGGATGTAACCCCAGAATTTGAAGTCGGGTTTGTAGTAACGCCGGCCGATGAAATAATCTCCCGCCGGTTCGGCGGCGATATGCTGCGCCATCTCGATCCTCGCCTGATGGATCCCCTGCGGCATGGTCTGGCAACCGGCGAAGAATGCCGCGGCAAGCAGAAGATTGCCAGCGAACAGAAAGTGAGCGGCGCGCCTCATTAGGATCGACATCTTTTATCGCGGGTTTGCCGGGTGTGCAAACCGCTCGCACAGCAAGCCGTTTAAGAGTATTGAATCTACGTCGTTCATTGGCTAAATTTCACGCCGCCATGCGGGATTCTGCCCATTCATCGATCACTAGTCACTGATCACAGATCACACGTGATAATGGTCCGATTCTTTAACGCTCTGGGCTCCCCGCTACTCTCGTTTTGTCAATATTTGGGGGAGCTTGTGCTCCTCGCCACCGACACTTTTCGTTGCATTTTCACGCACAAGCTCCGGTGGAAATTATTCCTCAATCAAGTCGTGGAAGTTGGATTGCTTTCGCAGCTCGTTGTCGTAATCACCGGTGGATTCACCGGTGCGGTCTTCACGGCACAAACATTTTTCCAATTCAACAAGCTGGGAATGGGCTCCGCCGTAGGTGCGGTAGTTTCGGTGTCGCTCTGCCGTGAGCTCGCCCCGGTCCTGACAGCTCTCATGGTAGCTGGACGTGTCGGCGCAGCGATGTCAGCCGAGATCGGCACGATGAAGGTAACCGAGCAAATCGATGCGTTGCGCGCGCTGGCAGTTTATCCAGTTGATTATTTGGTCGTGCCGCGCGCGCTTGCCATGATGGTGTCGATGCCGCTACTGGTGGCGGAGTGCATTGCCGTCGGGGTCGCCGCCGGCTATCTCGTTGCGATTTTCCTGCTCGACATCAACGGCACTTACTACATGGCGAACATGGTGCGCTGGACGCGCAGCCGCGACATCATCATGGGCCTTTCAAAAGCGTTCTGTTTCGGGATACTGATCGTGTTCATCAGTTGCCAGAAAGGATTGACCACACGCGAGGGCGCGGTCGGCGTCGGTCGGGCCACAACTGAAGCGGTGGTAAATGCCTCGCTCGCGGTTCTGATTTGCAATTTTTTCCTCACCATGTTGTTCAACATTATTTATCCGGCGGGATATCAATAAGTGGAGTGATCGCGGGATGGAGCGTCGGAGTAATGAAATTGAAAGTTGAGAGTCGAGAGTTGAGAATTGGTTCGTTGCGATGATCGAAGCGCCGCCATCTCCCGAGCCCTCCATTAAGCCTTCTTTGGTTTCGAGCAGGTCTTCGCCAATGATCGCGGTGCGGGCATTGACGAAAACAATCGGACAACAAGAAATTCTGCGCGGTATCGATCTTGAAGTCTCAACTGGTGAAACCCTTGCCATCATTGGGCGCAGCGGCGGCGGTAAGAGCGTTTTGCTTAAACATCTCGTGGGATTGATGCGGCCCGACGCGGGCGAAATTTGGATCCAGGGCCAAAATATTATCGGAATGAGCGAACGCCAGCTCGGGGCGATCCGCAAAAAGGTCGGCATTCTTTTCCAAGGCGGCGCGCTTTTTGATTCGATGACAGTGGAAGAAAATATCGCCTTCCCATTGCGCGAAGCCGGCGAGCGCGACCCGAGGGCTTTGCGCTCGAAAGTCTGGGAGATGCTTGAGGTGATGGAAATGGAGGGACAGGAAGACAAGATGCCGGAGAGTCTGAGCGGCGGAATGAAGAAGCGAGTTGGTCTCGCACGCTCCATTATTCGTCGGCCCTCCTGTGTATTGTACGATGAACCCACATCTGGCCTCGATCCCGTGGTCGCGGATAGCATCAATCGATTGATCCGCCGGCTACAACAGCGCTTTGGAATGACCAGCGTGGTGGTTACCCACGATATGAAAAGCGCATTCGATGTAGCCGACCGGATTGCCTATTTGCATGAAGGGCGTATTTATTTTGACGGAACGGCGATTCAGCTTCAGCAATCGACCGACCCGCTTATACAAGATTTTCTGCTCGGACGATCTGAAGGTAGGGGCGATTGACCTCAATCGCCCGGTTCGTCGACGATCAAATGTGTGATGGGCGGTTCGGATGAACCGGCCCCTACCTTGCGAAAATCAGCAGTAGGACCGACCATTAGCGTCTCAAGATGAATCGGCACGAGCGAGGTTTGGAATTCAAAGTCGGCATTTTCGTTTTTGTGGGGTTGGCGATGGTAGGCGCGCTGCTCGTGCAATTCGGCAGGCTGGGAGAGGGTTTCAAGACATATTACGCCCTCACCATTCGCTTCGACGATGCGAGCGGACTGTTGAAAGGCACCGATGTCTTGCTCTCCGGCGCGAGAATTGGAAAGGTCGCGGGCGGTCCGCGACTGGTTCGCGAAGGTGGTGGCGTGGCCGTGCCGCTGAAAATTTACGATTACGTCAAGGTTCCTGAGGGGAGCAAATTCACGGTTGGAAGTTCCGGTTTGCTCGGCGATCGGTTCGTTAATGTAACGATACCGCCTGGGCAGCCGAACGCGTATCTGCCGCCGAATGCATATATCAGTGGCGCAAGAGAGACCGGCATCGGCGATCTTACGCGCGAAGGCGGCGCGCTCGTGAATGATCTTCGCGGAACTGTGCAAAAGATCGACACGACTATGACCCGGTTGAATCAAGACACTCTTTCTTCACAGAACATGGAAAACCTGAAGTCGAGCATGGAACATTTGAACCAGGCTACCGGCGCGCTGGCAGAATCTTCCAAGAAGTTGGATGGAGTGGTCGAACAGGCGGATTCGACGATGGCTTCAGCAAAAAAAGCCGCCGACGATTTGCAGAATGCGATCGCTGACACGCGCAAGGTGGTGCGCAGCGCCACGCAAGGAAAAGGCTTGGTGGCGACACTTCTAAATAATCAACAGTTGGCCGACGATCTGCACGCGCTGATCAGCAATTTGCGGGCGCACGGTGTTTTGTTTTATCGCGATACAGCGGCAAGCGCGCAAACAAAGCCGCCGGAGCAACCTAAACCAGCCCGTCAAGCCCGCGGTCGTTGAGCGCGCGGTGCGGTTGGATTTTTCTTAAAGCCGTATTTGTGTCCGAGTGAGATGACGGCCGACGATTTTCGGAAAATTGCGCTCAGCTGTCCGGAGGCAGTTGAATCCGCACATATGAGCCATCCCGATTTTCGTGTGCGCGGGAAGATTTTCGCTACGCTCGGTTACCCAGATCAGGAGTGGGCAACGGTGAAGCTGACGCCGGCAGAGCAAAGCGAATTTATCGAGGCCGACCCCGATGTGTTCCGGCCGGTTAAGGGCGCATGGGGACGGCGCGGGAATACCAACGTGTATCTGTCGGCGGCAAAGATCGGCAAGATGCGCAAGGTCATCCGGGTTGCGTGGCGCAACGCAGCTCCCAAGCCACTTGCGCGACACGGCGAAGAGCCCCAGCGATACAATTTCAGATTGTGACAAGCAATCGTCGTCGAGCGTCGTGTTCACTCAAGCCTTCGATGCGAATCACCTTGTGACGCGATCGTTGACCGTGTTCGAGAATGATCGCGCTTTTTGGGATGTTCAATTCTTCAGCCAGAAAACAACGCAAAGCAGTATTCGCTTTTCCTTCTACCGCAGGGGCGCGCAGTTTGATCTTGATCGTATCGCCGTGCTCGCCGACGACTTTGTCGCTCTTCGCATTTGGCACTACGTGGAATTGTAAAGTGGCCATCGATTAATTGTAAATTTCGCACTCCGAGTCATCTGATGCACGCTGGACGTATTCAGATTGCCTCGTCAAAAATCTAAACGATGAGCGAGAAAATCGTCCTTGCCATTATCCGCGGCTTGGCGGGTGCGAGATCCGTCGGAATACTGCGGCTATAAGATTGCGGTAATGAGACGCGAAATCTTATGATTATGGATTGAGTACTGAATGATCGCGATTCGTGCGTATTGGAGCCAAGCCGAAGCTGCATTGGCAAAATCCGTCCTCGACAACTACGAGATTCCCTGTGCCCTCCTGCACGAAAACGCGAATCTTTATGGCCGTGCGCCCTTTGCGATGCCAGTCCGCTTGGTCGCCGTTGAAGATCGTGCAGAGTGGGCGGCCTACGTCTTGAGTAGTGATTTCGAAGCAGCGGCGAAAATTGAGGAAATCGCTGCAGAAATACCTCCACCTCGTGTCGAGGTGGCGTCACCGGGGCTTGTGAAGGACAGCCCCTGGGAGCTGCTAATGATAGCATTCTACTTCTTCGTACCTGGTATTTGTTTCCTGCACACCGAATATCCAGCCAAGCTCTCGTACAACCGCGCGGCCCGAGCAGAGATCGCCGCGGTAGTGATTGCTCATTTTCTCGGCTGGATTGCAATCGTGTTTGCTATACTCCTGGTTGCTTTGTTTTGGTACGCGTTGCGATCGCTAGCAGGAACGCAAACTTCCGCGGAGTAGATTGAGTCCTTGCCACCGGCAAGTCTGTTGAACTCTGCGCGCTACCACAGGCCGCGGCCCAAGCGCGCTTTTGATCCACAGGATCACACAGATGACACAGATTGTTTTCAGAGAAATGCGAAATTGGCTTCCAGAATCTTAAATCTGCGAACTCTGTGGACACCGGCTATCGCACTAGCGTAAACCGACAGCTTTGCGGAGGCGTTGCATCACTTCATGCGCAATTTCATTCGCGCGCTCTGCGCCGCGCGCCAGAACATTGTCGATGTACGATTTGTCGCGCAGAATTTCTTCGCGGCGTTTACGCATCGGCGTGAAATATTCCCACAGTTTCTCGAACAGCTCTTTTTTGAAATCGCCATAGCCTGTCCCGCCTTTCTTGAACCGATCGCACATGTTCGCGAGCTCGTCTTTCGAAGCGAAGAGGGAGTAGAGCTCAACAATTGTCGATCTTTCCAGATCTTTTGGCGCTTCGATCGGTGTTGAGTCTGTCACGATGCTCATCACGCGTTTCCGCGTCTCTTTCTCGTCGCCGAAGATGTCGATGTTGTTGCCGTAGCTCTTGCTCATTTTCTGGCCATCGATACCCGGCACGGTTTCCGTCGCGGGCTGGATACGCGCTTCGGGCAACTTAAAAATTTGTCCGAATGTTTCGTTCATTTTCACAGCGAGATCGCGGGTCATCTCGATATGCTGTTTTTGATCTTTGCCGACCGGCACGACGTCGCTGTCGTAAATCAAAATGTCAGCCGCCATAAGCACCGGATAATTGAAAAGTCCAACAGTAGCGGCCATGCCGCGGGCGAGTTTGTCTTTGTAAGAGTGGGCGCGCTCGAGCAAGCCCATGGGCGCCACCGTCGATAATATCCACGCCAGTTCCGTGACCTGCGGCACGTCTGAATGGCGAAAAAGCGTTGCGCGCTGCGGATCGAGTCCGCACGCCAAAAAATCGAGCGCGACGCGCCGGCTATTGGTGCGCAGAACTTCCGGATCGCGCACGCTGGTGAGCGCATGATAATCGGCGATGAAGTAAAGCGCTTCGCCCTCGGCTTGCAGCGCGATGGCAGGTCGCATCATGCCGAAGTAATTGCCGATGTGCAGAACGCCACTGGGCTGAATACCGGAGAGGATGCGCATGGTAGTCTTATCTGTCATTCTGAGCGGAGTCGAAGAATCTCAGTTGTATCTTCTGAATATTTCCACCGATTCGCCAGAAACAGTAAGAGATTTCTCGACTTCGCTCGAAATGACAAATGTTTCGTGCTCGCAATTTTTCGCGCGAGCCGCTAGATAAAACTGCATATGGCTGCGCATTCTCATCCCGTTTCTGTGGTGACCGGCGGGGCTGGCTTTTTGGGATCGCATTTGACCGACCGCTTGCTGGCCGAAGGGCATCGCGTTCTTGCTATCGACAATTTGATCACCGGCAACACGGCGAATATTGGACATCTCGCTGGGAACGAGAATTTCCGGTTCATCAAACATAACGTTTCCAATTTCATTTTTCTGCCCGAAGAAAAGATCGATTACGTTTTCCACTTCGCATCACCGGCAAGTCCGATTGATTATCTGGAGCTGCCGATCCCCACGCTGAAAGTTGGCGCGCTCGGCACGCACAACACGCTCGGTTTAGCCAAGGACAAAAAGGCCTCGTTCATTCTCGCATCGACCTCGGAGGTGTACGGTGATCCTCTCGAGCATCCGCAAAAAGAAGATTACTGGGGCAACGTCAATCCGATTGGACCGCGCGGCGTTTACGATGAAGCCAAGCGTTTCGCCGAAGCGATCACGATGGCGTATCACCGCTATCACAGAGTGGACACAAAAATCGTGCGTATCTTCAACACATATGGTCCGCGAATGCGGTTGCGCGACGGCCGCGTGGTCCCGGCGTTTATCGGGCAGGCACTGAGTGGCCAGCCGCTGACGGTTTTTGGCGATGGCTCGCAGACGCGCTCGTTTTGTTACGTGTCCGATTTGATCGACGGAATTTTCAAACTGGCCATGAGCAGTTTTCACGAGCCGGTCAACCTGGGTAATCCGCGCGAGATGACCATCAAACAGTTCGCCGACGAAATTATTCGTATCACGGGAACAAAGTCGGCAATCGAATACAAACCGCTACCAGTGGACGACCCGAAGGTGCGCCAACCGGATATCGGTCGCGCGAAGGAGGTCCTCGGCTGGGAGCCGCGCGTGGGGTTCGAAGAGGGAATCAAAAAGACGATCGCGTATTTTAGAGAGCCGTTAAAACGTTGATCCGCCTTCGCGCAAGGCTACGGCGCGATAGGAGCGGTTC
>WNGP01006709.1_pt1 | contig 17521 bp, 24 predicted proteins | sample 5407671 | NCBI WGS metagenome assembly WNGP01 (sample SAMN13153381, study PRJNA577476) | soil metagenome | isolation source: 40 cm soil or saprolite under Garry oak tree replicate 2 | place: USA:California | collected 2016-06-15 | reverse complement strand
CGCGCGTTGCTTGTGCGGTTCGGAGAGGCTCCTGGGGCGCACGTTGAGCTCCCTTAGTCTGCGGACCAGCTTGCGACTGGGAGTACAGCCATCCAGCAGAAGCGTATACCAACGTCAAAAGGAACAGACACCTCCGGAGCTTGAGCAATTCAGCGAGATGGGTCGCCATGTGTCTGTGTCGCGCGAAGCAACGGCACAACAATAGTCTTGGAAACGTCTGCAAAATGTAAAGAGATTGTCACTTTCACCGCAACATAGCTTCCTCCTGGGGCTCTACATGAATCGAATTCTCTGAACGAATAAACACAAAACAGGAGGACTCTATTTATGCTGAGATACGTCCTCAGAGCAACTCTCGCGACCTCGCTGATGTTTGGGGTTTCAACCTTGGCTGTTGCGCAATACGGAGGTGGAGGCGGAATGGGTGGCGGCGGTATGCCTGGAAGCCCTACCTATACGCCTCATGGCACCTACGGCTCAAAGGGAGCCATCATTGGCGGAGTCGCAGGTGGTGCAGCCGCTGGCGCCGGCTTGCTCTACTGGAAACTCCACAATCGAGCCAAGCTGCAAGGCTGCGTGGCCGGCGATGGAGATAAGCTCGTCAGCGAAACGGACAATCAAACCTACAGCCTCACAAGCGAGCAAAATGAGACTCTGAAGCCAGGAGAACGTGTGGAGCTGCAAGGCAAAAAGGTCAAGAACGACTTAGGCGAACCCATGTTCGAGATCCACAAAATGACCAAGGACCTTGGACAATGCACGGCAACAACGGCAGAGCAGCGATGACGACGCGAGGGTTAATCGGTGCACCACTGAGGAGGGGCGGAGCAATCCGCCCTTCCCGGAATCGCCGGCTCGCGGCGGTCTCCAGACTCGGTACGCACGCAGGAGCAACGACGCTGCTCTGCTTGCTATCAATGCCTCTGTGGGTGGTGGATGCCAGTTCGCAGCAGGCGATTGATACGGAACGTTCGGCCCTCACCGTTCGCGTTTACAAAGCTGGAGCATTTTCAGCCTTCGGGCATGAGCACACCATCCGCGCGCCCATCCAAAATGGCTCTTTCGATGAGGACAAGAAGAGCGTGGAGTTTGTCGTTGATACAGGCACATTGCGAGTTGTTGACTCCGATGTTTCCGACAAGGACCGGGCACAGGTTCAGAGTACGATGGTGGGCCCACAAGTCCTGGACACCGCACAGTTCCACGAGATTCATTTTCATTCCACAGAGGTTAGTCGGAGCGGTGAGAACAGGTGGACAGTGCAGGGCGATCTGACGCTTCACGGCCAAACCCATCCGGTGAAGGTCGACGTAGAACGTCAGAATGGGCGACACCGTGGGTCCGCTGGGCTGCGGCAAAGTGAATTCGGAATCACGCCCGTGACCGCCGCCGGAGGAACGATCAAAGTGAAGGATGAGGTTCGTGTCGAGTTCGAGATCGTGGGAAGATAGCTAACTCTGCTTCGCCATTCACGGTCCCGGCTTGCTCCCCATTTAAAGGCCATTCGCAATTCGGTGCATGCCGAATGAGCTCAGACACCGAATGAGCGCGTGCGCGACTTTAAAGTGAGGGTTAGGCCCGTCTGGCCTCCCAATACTCCTCGAATCTGCCGCTGAGCTTACAGCACCGGAGGGCAATGATGGCATTAGCTCCACGCACGGTCCAAAACATACCTGACCGTTTGAGCCTGCCCAACACGGTTTTGCACCCAGCTTCAATCACTCCGGAGCCCACGAAAAATCCCAGCTTGCGAAACTTGGGATAGCGCATGCGTTCTTTATTGTCTTCGAAGTAGTTGGCTTCGGTGCGGAGGTCCTCAGCCAGTTCGGGACGAGAAGCTGCCTGAGAGCGCAGCAAAGCGATAAAACGTTCGATCTTCCCCTCGTCCAGCTTATCTTTCCTCACCATCACCCAACGTTTCTGGGCGGGGGAATCGTTGGGATAGAGTTTGGCGCCTAAGCTCCACAGGTGCTCGCGGGCATGATAGAGATCAACGATTTGGGTGGCATCCGGAAAGTGTAGATTCGCCTGATTCCAAATCCATTCGGCTCCGTCCCCCAACACCACTTTTTTCTCTGCTCGCGCCCAACCGCGCTGCCAGGCTTCGGCATAGAGACGACGACCGAATTCCTCACAGCTCTCGATCGCGCCCACATAGCTGGTCGAAGCTTCGTCCCGTATGGGATAGCCCTCCTCATCCACCGTCGTCTGCGTGAATACACACCCCAGTTTGGCCTCGCGCGTATGGGCCGGTTGGCCATCCTGTTTGCCAACGCGGCCTTCACTTTCCTTGCGCACCACGGGAATGCCGGTACCATCCATCTCCACATACAGAATGGGAATGCGTGGCCCAATCGGGATCGGCAACTCCAGCTGTAGGGCGCGCTCGAGCTCGCGCTGCTGGCGAACTTCGATATCTTCTCCGGTGGCTTCCGCGGTACGCTCCACGGCTTTGGTGGTAACCGACAAACCCGCCAGGAGCTCCATCTGCTCACGGCCGTGCTCGAAAGGAGCTTCATGGCCCACCGCGGCCAACATCCGTCGAACCCCGGGCGAGAGTTCCGTGTTCTCTAGGTCGAGTACGACATCCACCGGAAACTGGCCGTGATGGCAGCGCTCACACAGGTAATAAGGGCGTAGACATTGGGCTTCCCCTACGGCCGTCAGCACGGGTTTGGAGCGCAACTCCAAATACTTAGCAGTATGGCCGCAGGGACAGGGTAGTTGCCGCTGTTCCGGGCCAGGCGGATCAAACTGTAGCAGTTGGCTCAAGGCGGCCGCTCCGGCCCGATGCATGGCGGAACGAATCGCCATCTCCACGGCTTCTAAATCCCAAGGACCACGCTGCTGGCGTTCGCAGAAAATAAGCCGCAGCCAATGCTCTACTTCTCGGCTGATTTCCTGTTGGATGGTTTCCGCCGTTTTTTTTTACCTGGGGACAATTCCTCGGCCGCAAGGGGACGCAGGCGACAGATCTTTTGGCTGACCTGGACCAATTCCTGCGCCAGCGTCTGAAAGCGGCGAAACTCGGCGATTTCCTTTTCTGCTTTGCGCACGGCAGTGGGGGAAGACAAGGTCTGAGTGACGGTCTTGCCCGCGATCTTCTGCGTGAGTTGCCGATGAGGGCCGTGTCCAGGGTCATGGGGCTGAGCGCAATGGCAGTTGGGTTTGCCACAGCGTCGGGTCACAGAGGTAATGGAACCCGGCTGAAAGTCGCCGAGTTGAGAGAGTTCCCGCAGCAGATGGCTACGGCTGTCGAGCAGTTCGGGCAGCGAGTCGGGCATGAGGAGCTCCAGGGAATGATATAGGCAATGATCTTAAAGTAATATATACTGTAAGACAAAAGCCACAAAAAAGAAACTGCTCAATCCTCACTTCCACGTCGCGCACCCAGCCTTCGGGTGAAGATTTCCTTTCCCCGTGTCTCGGCGAAGCCGACCTGATGCGGCGTGTGCTGCCAAGTCCTGAGTTTGCTCATTGGCTCCGCACTTTTCTGCCTCAGATTTCCGCAACGAGAAAAGGCTCGGGGTTGCAGCCAGCGGTATCCCCTGATCCCAGTGACCCGAAGTTGGCGCATTTGGATGGACTCAACCTGAGTCGCGCATGGATGCTGGAGGGCATCGCTGCGGGCTTGCCCAAAGGCGACAAACGCCTGCCGATGATTGGGGCGGCTGCTGAGGAGCACAAGAATGCGGGATTGGCTGCGGTGACTGGCAAGCATTATGAGGGCGGTCATTGGCTGGGGAGCTTTGCAGTTTATCTCGTCACACGCCGGGGCATTTCCCAGAAGTAAGCGATCGGTTTAGGATCGTTGAACTACGCGGCTTTCTTCTTTCGACAGCCTAAATCGGCCACATGGCATCTACTTATCCGAGTCCACTAAGGAGGTTCTCTATGGCTGACGCCCTGCGAATCACCGTTGACGAACTGAAGAGGCGAATGGAAGCCGGAGAAGACTTCACGCTGATCGACGTGCGTAATTCAGGCTTGGGCGGAATCGGACACCATGCTACCAGAAGCGATCCGAGTACCGCCGGATAAGCTCGAAGAAAACCTTCCCAGAATCCACAAGAACAGACCTGTAGTGGCGTTCTGCACCTGACCAGACGAAGGCTCTAGGGCCAGTTTGGCGCGGAAACTTCAGCAACGCGGGGTACGAAAATGTGTGGGCGCTTCAGGGCGGATTCCGAGCATGGCAGAACGCTGGATTGCCGGTCGCGCCAAAACGGCAGGCAGCTTAGAGGGCCCCCACTTTAATTGTCATGAGTGCCCGTACCAAGCAGAGTGTGGCGACCACTGCTTGCACGAGAGCACTGGGGTCGAAGTCCAATGACGGAGGCAGGAGGGGCAGACTCCCCCGGTTTCGAAGGTGTTCCAGAAATGCCCGCAGTCACAAAACCAATGGTCGTGCTTGCGCGGACTCCAAGCGCAGAGCGGAAACGGATGCGAGGGCATGAGGGAGCGAAAGTTGTCCCTTCGAGTTCTCGATCAATAACAACAGACGGCTTGTCGCCGTCAGAGAGCACATGCCCCGATACTATGACCTAGTTCGGGTGCACGGATGAGGGGAGTGCTGTGACTGAACGAACAACGGGAAGGCCATGCGCGACTTCCTGCCGCCGCGGTCGGCGTTGGCTGAAGTCGTATGGCTACGCATCCTCCGGCTTAGGTAATGGTCCAAACTCCCGCGGATGCTCGGATACAAGCGAACAGCGAGTCCGTGAGGTGGTGGGGGTAGGAAAAGAATTCTTGGTCTAAATCTAAAGGCTCCAGCAAGTACATGATCTGGGAAATCGGCCGCAGCCGACAGAATCTCCTCCGCCGACCGGGGTAATCCAGAAAGAAATGCAGCGGCGCCATTCCAGACGAGATTTACAAAGGACCCGAGGATGTTTTTTGGCGCGGCACTCTTGTCGAGGCCCCGTAACTGCTGCAGACCTCCACGAATCAAATCATCTCCCTGCCGCTTCAAAGATCATCACTGGCGAACTGGTCGCAAACGTAGGCAATTGCTGGAGCTCCCAAGGATCCCGCACCGGTACACTAGTCCGGAGGATGCATGTCGAGCACATCGGCTGGGCGCGCCCACAACCTCATCTTTGCTCATTGCTCGTACGCGCCGGCGTTGATTTGCCCGCTGGCGTTGACGCGCGGGTGGCCGGCAAAATCCAGTATGCCGACCACGGTTGAACCCAGATTCGTGCCTTCGTTTACCGCAGGGGATGTGGACGCGACGTCGAGATTCGGCGGCAGCGTCGCTATGTTGTCAAACTGGGGATCGGCAAATGGAGAATTCGCCTCCTGTCCCGACGCTGCCTGGTAATTCGAGTAGCCGGTAATAAATTTCCCCTGCCAATCCCAGGAGCTGCTGGCCGCGCCAACGGTGGCGAAGTAGACATTGAAATTCAGAAGCGCAGGATTGGGCACACTCGATGTGAAGTCGTTGATGAGCAAGTTCGTCGGCCCGGCATACATGATGTTATTTTCGATCACGTTATTGGTGGCGTTGTACTGAATCTGCAGTTCACCTGCCGCACCTCTCGCCGTGCCATCGGCCCACAGGGTATTGTTGACGATTGTGCAGTGGTCAGTCCCGCCTACTTTGCTCGAAAATCCGCCGATTGACATGCCCACGAATTGAGCGTGATAGATGAGGTTATTGCGAACGGTCACGAAGCTGGACACATGGCCGGTATGTTCGCTGGCAACCTCGACCGGAATGTCGGAATCGTGAATCAGGTTGCGCTCAATAATGACCCGGGTGCAGCCGTCGCAGTACTGCCCGTTGGCGCCCAGCTTGCCGTGGTAGACGGGATTGTTCGCCGCAGTGATGTTGAAGATGGTGTTCTGAAAGTCCCAACCATCGCGCGCCTGGTCAAAGCTCACATTCGGCGAAACTCCCTCGAAGCCGATATTGTCAATTCCGATGTTGTCGTTGTCGTGAACGAGATTGTTGGTTACGGCAAAGTATTGCACGTTGCCATCGAGCGACATGTTTTCGCTGCAGCCGGTGGTGTTGTGATCGAGTTCGTTGCCGCTGATGGTGATGTTGTTGATCGAAGCAGGCGCCTGCGTGCCGTAGATCGCCATGGCCAGCGCATTGGCACCGCTGCACGTGCCCAGTGTCTGCACGATGTTGTGAATGTGGTTGTTCAAAATCTCGGTGTTGCTGCCGGATCCTTCGAAATCAATTCCGACCGGTACCGCGCCGCCTTTCGAGCTCTGGAAATTCCGAATCTCAAATCCCTTAATGACGATGTAGCTGTTGGTTCTCAGGGTAAACAGGCCGAACTGCTGTCCTTTCGCAACATTTATGCCAGTGCCGTCAAGAATTGCGGTTTGGCCGGGAACGCTCTCAAACGTGATATATCCCGCTGTCGCGTTTCCGGAACCGGGAATGGTCACGCTTTCGTTGTACACGCCTCCCATCACCTGCACGGTGTCTCCAGCATGAACCGAATTCGCGGCATGTTGAATCGTCCGCCAAGGCGCGCTTTGTGTGCCGGCGTTGTTGTCATTCCCTGTCGTCGAGACGAAGAAGGTCAATCCTGATCGTGAGGGCACTTGAATGGTTGCAGTTGCCGAGGCGGACTTGGTCGGGTCAGCCTGGGAAATAGCGGTAACCGAAACGCTGGCCGGACTGGGCACGCTCGCCGGGCCCAGGTAAAGACTCTCCCCAGTTGTGCCGGGAATAGTGGTCGTGATCACGCCAACCGTCGAATTTCCTCCGGATACGCCGTTCACTTGCCAGGTCACGGCTGTGTTTGTCGTTCCCGTCACCGTGGCTGTGAACTGCTGCGTCGCCAGGGTTGCAAGTGTGGCCAACGACGGTGAAATTGAGACCGCTACCTGCCCGACGGCTACCTGGCAGACGGTTCCGGCGAGAACAATGACGGCTACGAGATGGGCGAGGATGGTTGTTCTGCTGAACTTCACTATAAGGATTGGAGACGGGGAATTCGTCATCGTCGTTCTTCTTCGCTTGGCTATTTCGGATTGCTACTTATATCTTCGTTTTGTTTCGTAGTCAAGAGAAAATTCCGACGTCCGAGCTCTTCCGGAGGAATTTCATTTCCACAGCGGATACAAGTGTGTTCCGCCTCGTGCTCACAGAGGGCGCACCTGCCCTCGGCCACTCCGCTGCGGGGCTGCTCGCCGTGCAGTCTCTCGGACGGAAAAACGAAGTCGTTATCATCCGCGTACATCGTTTCCCGCCTCCAAGCGGCAAGAGCATCGAGCAGAAGTTGAGGAGCTTCCACCCGCGACCGCGACAGCGGTGCGCAGCAAATCGGCCCGCTTGAGCGCATCCGCCTTGTCGCTCTTGCTGCCCCCCTTTAACAAGGCATTGCGGTGCGGATTGCAGACCAGAACTTGCTCGACCTGCGGCTGCAGCAGATCGTACAGCCAGGCTGCCCAGGTCCCTTCTTCCCAGGTGACATGCAACTCACCCCGCAGACCGTGGATGAACTGTAGAGCTGGCTTTGGTTTCCAGGATAGTTTCCATGACCAGCTTCCCAGCGAGGTGTGATGTTTTGTCGGGCGATTTGGCTCCTTGCAGGCGCCGGGGCTTACAATTGCTCGAGTTACAGTTGCCCGATTACCAAGTGAGGCGGTCGTGACCGAAGCCGAATTGAAAAAGCATCTCGACGATGCCGAGAAAAGCCCCAAACAAATTGCCGCTGCCGTGTTGGGCCTACCGGAGAAAGCGCTGCGCTATAAAACATCCCCGGACAAATGGTGCATTCTGGAGATTCTTGGACACCTGGCTGATATGGAAATCCTGTACGCCTACCGCATTCGGCAAATGCTCGCTGACAAAGACCCGGTGATCGCGCCGATTGATCAGGACACTTGGGCGAAGAATCTGGGGTATCTGGAATCGTCACCACCGGAGTTAGTCGCTCTCTACGGACTCAACCGCCACGCCAACGTAGGGTTGCTGCGGCGGCTGAAGGCGGAAGACTTGCAGAAGTCTGCCCGCCATCCCGAATTGGACCATCGGGTCACGGTTGCAGACTACGTGATGATGATGTCGAAACACGGGCCGAACCATTTGGAACAGATCGAGCGGCTGAAGAAAGAGGCGACAGGGAAATGAATCCAGAGACCACAGGCATTGAGACTGGCAATCGCACGCCGGGTGGCGGGAACCTGGCAATGCAGACCGCGAGGGATGTCGAATTAGGGGTCAGCATCGAATCATTGCGCTCGGTCAGGATGGGCGTACAGTTCCTAGACTGTCATGGAGGATCAAATGCCTATGCGCTCTGCAAATCGCCACATCTTGGTGGTAACTTGTTCAGTGTTCCTGCTTGGGAGTCTGTGTTCCCCAAGGGAGGTTCCCATGAGGTCTGAGCAGAATGTGCACTCACAGGAGCAAGTGACGCGCACAACCATTGACAGGTTCAACGAAGTCTTCAATCGGCACGACGCTGACGGATTGGCAGCGTTTTTGACCGAGGATACGGTGTTCGAGGACACGTCGCCCGCTCCGGACGGCCGCCGCATCGAGGGAAAGGTGGCCGTGGTCGATTTCTGGCGCGGATGGTTCGCCCGCAATGCCGACGCACGGTTCGAGGCCGAGGAAGTGATCGTCAGCGGAAGTCGGGCCACAGTGCTGTGGGTCTATCGCAAGAAGATGCGCAACGGCCAGCCATGGCACCTGCGCGGCGTTGACGTTTTTACCGTGCGCGATGGAAAAGTAGCCGCAAAGCTCGCCTATGTAAAGGGCTGAGGCTGCCCCTCCGGGTTGGGATGAAAGTTGGCGCAACGCCAACAAGCCAATCGCTCCCCCGAAGAAAGCACTTCCGAGATTTCTCTACAAACGCCACCAGCAAGACTTATCGATACAAGAACGGGAGCGACTTCTTCACCCTGAAGCCCTGATCCCGCTGCCTCCTTATCCTGCGCACGGCGATTTCGTTATCTGTTATCCGGATTACTGTGACGCCAGTTCCAGTAGACGGTCTGCTGCCGGGGGTTCAACTGAACGAAAGCCCGCCTTTGGTGGTGCTCGGTCTGATACCGCTGGTACGAGCGGTCTTCATTGGCGTCCCAGTTGTGATAGTCCTTGTGGCCCTTGTCGTAGTAACGCTTGTTGTTCTCGTTTGGTCTATTTTCGTGGTTTCTGTCGTCTCGCGGGCTGGCAGCGGCCATCATCGCAACAGGTGCAGCAAGGGCAGCAGTCAGAAGAAGCGAACTGAGATATCGGTATCCACGGTGCACGTCCTCTCCTTTGGCCGAAATTCACATCCGCAGAATCCCGCTAACATCACTGTCTGCTCTTGGCTGCCCCAAAGTCTGGTCAATACTGCTCGGGGCTCGTCTCTTCTTGTAGCTGGCTGGTAATCTTCCCGGGTCACCTCACGGCGCTATCACAGGCCAGAGCGCAGCCATCCCAGACTTGGAAATCCGGATCGCCCCCCACGATCCGCTCAAACAACTCTTCCCGCCCCTTCCCGCCCGACCCAATGCTGCATAGTCGTAGTCGCGAATCTTCTACACCGCTTTCGCAGCATCCGGTACAGAATTCACATTCTGTTAACTGGAATGTGCTCCAATTGGTAACGGCTTGGAACGGATCACCAAGTCGTTGAGATTCCCATGATGACAGCGCCAGCCACTGCCATCAACGATGAAGTCCGTGTGCTCATCGACGTTCAAATCGAGACATTCGGACAGCCAGCACCTTTGACATCTGCTCAACTCCCCGAATTTCACGACCGCTCAGAAACAAATCTGAACATCGGAGCGGAGGAGGTAAGAACCGCAGGGCAGAAGAGGGTGCTACCGGCGTCTATAGCCGAAATGCTGGACAGAGAACTTCCCACGCTACCACAATCGTAGCTGATGTATTCAGGCGATGACGGTGCGCCGTGAGAAGCTGCTGTTCGCCAGCGGACGGAAGAGCAGCCTTGTCGAAGCTGGATCGCCCCCTGTTACACCAACAATCAAAGGCGACCCGATGCCCTTTTCAAGATCGACGAGGCCCTAGTCTCCGCTGGCTGTTGAGGACCCCCGACATTGTCAGAGACGCGATTTATCGCCAACAATCCGCTGAAGTTCGCCAACTCTCCCTTTGACTTACTCAACCTCTGCATCTAACATTTCAGCCCAATAATCGACCGGAACATTGCAGCAGTAGCGATGCCCGGGTGGCGTGGGCGCGCGTTTCGTGAGGCTTGTGTGTCTTTTGCAGATTACCCGATGCAGCCGGAGGGCACCATGAATCGAGACAAGACGCTAAGAATTCTGTTGGTATTGTTTGGATTGATATTTGTGGCTGCCGTTTATCCCTTGATTACGTCTGTACGCAGTGGTTGGCAAGCGAATAGGGAGGACGCCGAGCCGATGGGCCTTAGTCTCTATGTCACAATGGGGATTTTCTTGCTGGTGGCAGCGCGTAATCCGTCAGCGAATCGCGGCGTGATCGCCTTCGCCGCATGGTTGAATATTGCTCATGCCGCCGTCATGGCGGTCATGGCAGTTCACCTCCCGAACGAACGCGAAGGTCTGCTGATTGCCGCGGCTGTGTTTGGGGTCATCGGCGCAGTCCTGATCTTGCTGGCTCCGGCAAAGCAGTTAGGCGAGCGGGTAGTCCGCAACCCGTGAGTAGGTTCGCAGCCCGGGAAGGCGACCACTCGTCCAGTATTGGCGGTTGGATAACCCCTCGAAGCGTAAAGCAAGACGCCCGTGGAGACTCAACCGGGCTTAGTGAATGGAAACCGGGTCGCGGTCTAAGGTGTGGTCGAAACGAGTTGAACGTCCACGGTGAAGCCAGCGATCCTGAAATAAGCAGAATTTCCGGTTCTGCCGGTGCGGACAACAACTTGGCCTAGATAAGGGGTGTGTACGGGATTGTTGGCTGAACATATGCGAGGCACAGCCCACCCGGCTCCGGCCAGGATCGCTATCCATAGCCCGATCGCCGTCACCCTGATACCGACCCCGAAGCTTTCTTCAATTACCGCCGTCTGGGCGCAAATATCGCCGATTCGTTGGCGAATATCGGAACACGCAGCCACGACAGTTCCAACAAGGTAAAAGCCAAGACCGTCTACGATCCTCAGAACATTGCGCACGGCGCAGGCAGATACGGAGCCGCGCTGCGTGGTTCCCACAACTCGAATTCCCACCATAGCCTTGCCGAGGGTAGCGCCACATCCTGCTTCCAGCAGCCAGCCATAAAGGAAGAGTATGGTGGCGTTCAGCGTTATAGCGATCAGGAGGGAGGCGGTTGTGAGCTGCAATTCACTCCCGTCAACCCAGCCCCATCGCATAAAGACCCAAGCATCCACAACAGCGAACAGGCCGAAAAGGAGTGCTGTGTCCAACACGAAGGCGATAAAGCGGTCGCCTAGCCTGGCGAAACGGTATCTGCCTGCATTGCGAACTGGAGTCGAATGGAGAGCAGCGGGGGTGACGGCATGCGCGGGCTCAATCACGCCGGATTCCTCTAAAAGGTACTGCCCGGACGGAATAGCCTCACCGCAGCAGTTACAGTTCTTTGAGTACAGGTTAATTTGGCTCTGGCAATGCGGACATTCCATATTTTGCCCGGAACGTGGTAATCGTCAATCGGTCAAGGATACCCCTGTAACGGCTGGATACTGGCATCACGGAAGGACAGCGTCGGGTGGGCATTGGCCCTTCGACTTGGTGAAGTGAGGAGCCGCTACACAATGCAAGAAGTTGTGGATCGTCTAGTGAGTTGCTGTTGCAATATCGCCTTAACGCTCATTAGAGGGGATCTGAGTACTATACGGTTAACGACAGGTAAACTAATCCCGGAACGTGTGAGGTCGAAACGACCTCAGCTTTAGGGCTTCTTCTTGATCCAGCAGAGAATAGCGATGCCGATTGTTTTCTGGATGCAGGAAAACCTGCCGCCCATCTAAGTCACCGATTTGCTGAGCGTCCCACAAGTGCTGAAAAAAGGCCCTGCCATTCCGGCAAGGCCTACGAACAGGATGGCCGTGTCACATGCTGTGACAAGGCTCACTTCCCAACATATCCTTTGGGACTGCCGACACCCGTGCAGGGATCCCACTTGGTTGAGGGAATGTATCCATCATAGAAGCCGCAGATCCGGAGCCCGAAGAAAAGGGGCCACTTAAAAAAGCTCAGGCTTCCGAAACATTGCAGACCATCGACCGCCAGGAAGCCACTCGCAAGGCAATCACTTAACGTGAACTACCGGGTATTTCCATGTCCTTAGAGTGCCGTCCGTGCTCTGTAAGTCCTTAGTATTAGTATTGACGTTTTCAGGTGGATTTAGTATTAGTATTGACGTTTTCAGGTGGATTCGAGTCCTACCTGAGGAGCCATTTCTTTTCATCTTCGACTGGCGGTGCTTATCAAAGTCTCGGCTTTCAGATCGCCGGCGAGCTTTTAAGTCGCTTGCTTCTCGTTAGTGAAACATCCTTGAAAAGAAGGTTTTGATTTTGCCCAAAACTGTCTTGCGCCGCTCCGGGGCCGTTACCGCAACGGGTGGTGGGGGCGGCGGCATTGCAGCTATCGGCGATGACAGCTGGCGCGAGGACACCGGCAAATTCCTTGCGGTCGCCCTCGCGGAATTGGGCGTGAAGGTGAGGGATGCGTCTACCTCTAGATGAGGCTGTTGCCGCAGCGATTCCGGTAGGTCGGGAATCTCCGCCTCTATATGGGGTGGAACCGGACTGCCTGCGGAGACCGGATCTTTTGCCAGAGCCGGACCAGAGTCTGGGCGACCTTCAACAGGAGCCGACTGGTCGGGAGACGAGTTCCCTGCCACGATCCGATGATCTGGCGTATTGGACGCCACCAGAGTCTGACGAGAGGGCGGTGGACATCCGCACTCCACGGGTAGGACTGTGCCGGCTAAATTCTTGGACTCAGCGTGAAACGCAGCATCCCCTGGGCTCAACTTCCCCTCATGAAAAACCAGCTGATCATGGGCTTGAACCTGAAACGTTCCGTCTCCCATCAGTTCGTAAATGATGGCCGAGGCTGTGTTCCCCGGAAGGGTTCGAACACACGTGTTTCCCCGCGAGTCTGCACGAATCGCGTAGTGAAATTCCCCGGGGCCACGCAGAAGGATACGAAAATCCGGCGTAACCACCTCGTCCGCGGACTTTTGCAGAGTCAGATGGGTTTCCAGAGCTCCATCGTTGAGGGCCAGCATCAAGTCAGGGCCCTTCCGGGAGTGCAAAACCGAAATGGTTGTTTGCGGACAGACGTACACGTCTCCAGCGTGTTTTAGACGCAGCACGGTGGTTTCGGAGTCAGCAGTAATGGAAGCCCCTGAGGCAACCCGTTCCTCCGGCACAAGGTTGGTAAAGTTCGCAGCATCGACCGGAGCAGAGACAGGCAGCAGACTCTCGCTGGGCGCGAGCGGCGGGAGCGGTGGAGCGTCCGTTCTAGCGATGTGGTGGAAACTAAACAGCAGGCGGTTACCTGCGGAATCCCATGTGAAGCCCAGTGGTTTGCGAAAATCGACCTCTACGTGCACCACCGGCGGTGTAGTGTGGAGGAGGTTGAGCCGTAGCGCGCTAAAGTCCCGGTGCTTTATCGGCACGAGTTTATCGGGAACCGACATGTTGGTATTCGGCAAGTCGATGACCAGACGCATGCCATTCACCGTGCTGATCTGCGGCTTCACTGGGGCCGTGGTCACAATCTCCAGCGCTGGGGCGCCATTCTCCAGCATGAGTTTGACGTGCTGCACTGCGGCCGGGAGCGCATTGTCGGACTGCGGATCGGACGCCCGTGGATTGCCCGATGCGAGAAGCGGCAAAGCAGCCAGCGAGAAAGCGGCAAGCCTGGCCGCCGCCCACGGAAGAGACTGTCTTTCCCGATGGCCTCGGACTCGAAAGCGCGGCTGCTGTAAATTCATGGCAAAGCGAAGTGGAAAGTGATGTGACTCTCAAAGCTGACGGATTGGCCGTTGCGAACGAGCGGCGTGAAACGCCACTTACGCACCGCCTTCGCGGCCGACACCAGCAAGCGCGGATCCCCACTCACGGGCCTGACGACTTCGAGCCGGCCATTACTGCTCACGACCACATCCACTATAGCCGTTCCTTGCACGGCCTGGGAATTTGGGACGGCTGGGTAGTGTGGTTCCACGCGCGCGGTAACATGATCGAGGGCGGTCTTTTCCGGAACCACTACCGGGGATGCCGGCGAAGAATCGGCATTCGTGGAGGCCGGCTTCTTGTCTGCCTCCTCTGGCCGCGGCGCTGCGACGGTGCTCGTTTCATCAGCTTTAAATGCGTCCACCGATTCAGACACGAGCGATCCCGGAGATGCGTCATCCAGCGCATTCTCGATCTCCAGATCAGGCAGGTGGAGTTCTGAGCGAGCCGGGATTTTCTTTATGGCCTTGTGGGCGGGTGGGGGTTCTGGCACTGGTTTGACTGCAGCTGCGACCGCCGGACTCTCGCCAGGATTCGCGCCTGCATTGTTGGACAAGGGGGATGCTGACGAGGAGGAAGCCGACTGTGGAGTGACAGCTGCGGATCCTACAGAAGTCGCCCGTGAGACAGGTGCGGACGTTTTCGCAGACGCGTCCATCGCCCGCTGATTTATGGCGCGGCTCAAAGTCCAGCCCACAAGTAGCACGACAGCCAAAATGCCAAGAACCCACAGCGATGAGCGTCTGCTCACCGCGACCGGGCGTTGTATAGCCCGGAGTAGCTGGGCGCGAATCGGCAGGACGTTGCCTGGGTTAGGCCGAATCTGAGCGGCCGCATCCCGGGAAGAAACAGGGGTGCATTGATCTACCTGCTCCATCGCATCCGCGATACGACGGGCTAAGCTTTGCAAAGCTGCAATGTTAGCATTGGAAAACGCATCGACCTGAGGCGAAAAAACACCGAAAATGCCGAGTTTCTCTTCTGTCTCGTCGGGAATCGGAACGAGGACGACGGAGCGCGCACCTAAATAGCGACACGCAGGACCGTCGAGCTCCTCAGAAGCCTCAGAGTCACGGCAGCGCTGCAGAGAGCTGGTGCGGAGATACGAATGAACCATTCGCCGGTCCCGGTTCAAATAGGCCACAAATTCGCTGGCGTTTGATCCGCTCAGGGCCTGGCAAACAATCTTGTTCGCCCGCACGAGACCAATGAAGGCTCCGGTCGCACTCGTCGCCAGGCGGGCATGCTGGACAATCTCCTGCAGTACCCAATCGAGTGCGAGGTCCGCCGCCACCACCTTCTGTTGGGAACCGCAATCTTGCGGTCCGACAGCACTGTCTCCTGTCGCTCGTGGAGAACGCCCGTGATGGCGCCCTTCGCGCTGTTTCCGCGGTTCCCGCGCTTCAGGAAAGTTCGGAGATGTCGAGTGAAGGCCCATCCAAAATACTTACCCCCGAGGAGGCTTACTGCCCTACCACAGCTGCAAATGCCGTGGCTGCTGCCCAACTTTCGAAATAGCACACTGGCTTTGCACGTCCTCTTGCGCAAAGGTTTCGCCGTAGAGCCATTGGACGACAGGGATTGCGTCGCGCAAGGGACGGACCAAACGCTCAGGGGGAGGGAGAAGGAGAAACTGTCTCAGAGTGTCCTGCTATTGCTGCAATCTGTCAATGACCAATAAGAGCCAAACGTCCACCACAGGGTCACTTGGCCGCCACTGCAGAACCCGCCTGCTCAAACACCTCGCATTGCGTCACACAGAATGCGGAGACTGCAGTAGCAATCTCAAATTGGCTGAGGTCATGACCCAAGAGCCTTACCAGTCTGCCCACCGCGTCTTTTGGATCATGGACAACTGCTCCGCTCATCACCGCGAGCCCAGTCGCTGCCGAAGCATCTTGCGAACGTTCTTAGGAAACGAACTTCGGGTTTTGGCTAGTCTCGCGGCCTGGGGCTGATCGGTTCCTCATTTGAGCAAATTTTCGAACGTTAGAGTCTTTAACTTCACGGTGCCTCCTCTTTGTGCGCACCACCCTGGCTCGATCACGATCAGGGTTCGGGAAATGCCGGCTGCAACTGCACGCCCATCGGGATCGTGCTATAGATAGCGTCGACTCCCAGCGAGGCGAAAAAGTTCCAATCGGCCGGCGTGTTCGCTGGATCGGCGAACGTGCGCAAGCCGAGTGAGTGGGCCGCCGCCACAAATGCCGCGCCACTTCCGGGCTGCTGTTGCTCGGCTGGTCCAAAGAAGTCCATCTCACCGCCCACAATACGGACCTGAAGGGCCATCCCCGTCGCGAGGAACTGCTGCGGGGAAGCATAGCCCGGCAGACGAAATACCTGCCCAATTTCAGCCCAGGTTAGGCCTAAGGAGATGTTTTTGTTGATGATGGTGACCGGCAATCCCGTAATGGCCTCAATCTGCGCCGGAGTCAATAACTGCAAACCCGAAATATCCAGCTCGCGCGGGATTCCCGGCGCGGCTTGAGCGGCAAGGTAAAGCAGGGCCGGCGAGAAGGAATCAAAAATCACCTTGTCGGTCATGTTGGTCTTGCGCACCTCAGAGACCGCCGCCGACACCAACGGCTGCTCGAATTGATCTGCGGGATCGCAATGCGGCGAGAAAGCCTTCAACTCGACAATCAAGATGCCACCCAGATCGTCGCCGGACCTGTTGTTGAACTCCCTTGCGACATTGATCACTTGGCGAAGCTCCGGCACGTAGGGCAGGACGCTGTTGAAGCTGGTCGAGCGTCAAAGAATGGATGCAGGTAAAGTCGGTGAGAAAGTCATCGTGGAAGACGGCCAGCCGGCCATCCTGGGTCAGCTGTACGTCCACTTCGACGACGCGCGCGCCCAAGTTGTAGGCCAGCCGCACCGAGTCGACAGTATTCTCGATTGGCAATGCCGGATTCTCCCCGGTGTTGGGGCCGACTCCGTGGTGTCCGATAGCAATCGGACGCACGTTAGACCGCAGGAAATCCTCCGCGGTACTGTGTGGGTGATCCTTATCGTCATCAGGTTCATCGCTGGCTCGCGCGAGGCCGCCGCAGAGATTCAGACTGAGAATCAAAGCGCCCAGCCAAATGGGCGGGGTCAGCATTTTGAAGAGAGTTCGCGTCCGTTGCATAATTTGCTCTTTTCCAAATTCCCGGCACCGAAAATCGGCGTCACTGAAGAGCAGGAAACAACACTGATTCCTCGACGATCAACCGACAAGAAGCCACCTAAACTTAAGAGCTTCTAACCGCAAAAGCTCCCATCGGCGTGCCATCGCTAGCTCGCATTTCTGCCTACCTGATTGTGGTCAACAGACCACCGCGCCTGCAGCGTTTCCACATACCTGAATCTCTCCATTGCGGCCGCATAACCCGGGTGGTTGAAGGGGCCCTGCTCGGAGGACAACGTACCGAACAGCCGGTCGAACAGAAAGAAGCCGATGCCGAAGTTCTTGTCCATCAATCCGCGGTCGTTCAACACCCGGTGATGGATGTCATGCCGCTTTCGTGCGCCCCGGAACCAAGCCTTGAGAACCGAATTGCGCTCCATCCAGAAGTTCTTCACATGCATCTGGTCATGCAGATAGCTGAACATGAGGAAGGTCCACGCCAAGGTAGTCCCGATAG
>WNGP01001849.1_pt1 | contig 17530 bp, 22 predicted proteins | sample 5407671 | NCBI WGS metagenome assembly WNGP01 (sample SAMN13153381, study PRJNA577476) | soil metagenome | isolation source: 40 cm soil or saprolite under Garry oak tree replicate 2 | place: USA:California | collected 2016-06-15 | reverse complement strand
GTGCCTTCTGGAAAAGATCTCACTCGAATGTTGAGTCCTTCTAGCAGGTGTGAAGCTTCCTCGATACCTGCAAGTATTCCCCATTCCCAGTTCTTGGGAAGAGAGCCCGTAGTGATCTCGGCTGTTACATGAATATCTGAGAGTCCTTCTTTTTCAAGAATCTCTTTGGTTCGCTCGAAGTACACGTCACTTGTTTCTGCGTTCTTGATCTCTTCTTCAGTCGCCGTGTGGAACTTTCGCGGGTTCACTCTGATCCTTCTGTGAAAGCTTCCCTCTTCCTAGATATGTTCTATTGCTTATGCCGCGACACTTGACAAAGGATGCTTTCGACAAGTTATAACTAGGATATGATGCTAAGATTCGTTGAAGGGAGATACGCTATCAGATCTCTGGAGGAGCTTGCAAAGAAGGCACTTGAGCTGAAGGAACGAGGTATGTCCACTTACGAGATTGCCGACGAACTGAAGGTCCAGGCTGACACTGTTGTCTGGCTCTTGCTACATGGAAAGGACGGGGTCAAGACCCGTGATGCGTATGACGTGTATGTCAACTGGAATCCAATCGGCTCCAGTGTGCGACGATTGACGCTCGTCGGCAGAGCGATGGCCGATATGGTACGAGAAGCAGTCGAACAGAACCTAATGGAGGAACCAGAGGTGGTTGCTGGAATTGAAGCGGGCGGCATGGCGTTGGGTCTCATAGTGGCAAGATCACTGGGGAAACCCGTGGCTTCCGTAAGGCCACAGCGGCTGGGGGAGAAGAAGGTTGCCGGGGCGGTAAACCCAAGTTTCTCTGCTGTCGAGGGTAAGAAGGTGCTGATTGTGGACACTATTCTCAGAATGGGCGAGACCATTAGGGCGGCCATTGAGACTCTTCAGGGTGTGAAGGCGAAGCCTGTAGGCGTGACCGTTCTCGCTAACAAGAGCGGCAAGGAGAGCATCGAGGGGGTCCCTGTAAGGTCTTTGATGGAGCTGTTGCCGGTGGCTAAACAGCCGCACACTTAGTTTGTCCTACAATAGACGGCGACAATAGAAATCTGATTCGACTGTACTCGACGGGATTATATCCTAGGGTATCACCCTATGGGATGCGTGGATGAATAATGGCAACTAAGTTCATGCAGTCTCTGGACCCGGAAATATACTCCCAGCTAAGAAAGATGGCGAAAGACCGAGGCATTACTATGCAGGAACTGATTAGAGCCGTCATTGTTCCGGACTGGATGCGCAAGGCCGGCGGTTCTCATCCCGGCTCAGGAAGAGCTATCAGGAAAGGCGTCCGCAGGCTCAGAAGGACGAGAGCCACCGTGACAGCCTAGGGTTACCAAAGATACCTAACCTCTCCTATTCCAAGACTCCATCTGAAGAACTGGCTCCGAGTGCCCCCGTTCAGCAAGCTCGACTAACCGCCTATTTTCGCTTCCTACCACTTTGTCCATGCGTTTGAAGAGGCGCAATCTTATCTTCTTCTGAGTGGAACTCAGGAAAGGGAACTGTTAGGATTGCAAGTGACTTCTCCTTCCAAGAAAGTAACCTTCGTCACCCTCCTGGCAGATGAGACGATTCATCCTCGATACGAGGAAGCGCTGAAGCACGTTGAGCGTGAATTTGGCAAACATCATCCAATGTTCATCAACGGACGCCAAGTCCTTGCCGGTGGCGAGTTCGAGGTTCACAGCCCGGTAGATTCGAGCATTCTGTTGGGGTATTTCCAGAAGGGGACCGCGGAGTTTGCCCGGAAGGCTCTAGAGGCTGCCAACGAGCATTTTGCGGCTTGGAGTAGTAGACCGTGGAAGGAACGTGTCCAGCTTATTCGCAAAGCCGCGGACGTCCTAGAGAAACGCCAGTTCCATCTCGCGGCGCTGATGACGTACGAGGTTGCGAAGAACCGGTACGAGGCGATCGCGGAGGTCAACGAGGCCGTTGACTTCCTCAACTACTATGCGCGCTTGATGGAGGAGAATGAGGGCTATGTCAGGCCGATGGATCGCATTGTTCCTGGTGAGGACAGTAAGAGCGTCCTGCGACCGTACGGTGCCTGGGCGGTTATTTCGCCGTTCAACTTTCCGTTGTCGCTAGCGACGACGATGATCGCTGGCGCTTTGATTGCGGGTAATACGGTGGTCTTCAAGCCGACTAGTGAGGCTCCGTTCACCGGTCTGAAACTGTATGAGGCTCTTGTCGAGGCTGGTATTCCTGGGGGCGTCATCAACTACGTTACTGGTCCAGGTAGCTCTTTCGGGGCTGAGTTCGCTGGTAATCCGATGGTGGCTGGAATAGCGTTTACTGGTTCGAGGGATGTTGGCATGCAGCTGTACAGGGATTTTGTTGTGAAGCAGCCGTATCCGAAGCCGTTCATTGCTGAGATGGGCAGTAAGAATCCGGCGATTGTGACTTCGAAGGCGGATCTCGACAAGGCGGCAGAGGGCGTGGTTAGGTCGGCGTTTGGCTATGATGGTCAGAAGTGCAGCGCGACGTCGAGGGTCTATGTTGAACGTGGTGTTCGGGAGGATTTCTTGAAGATTCTCAAATCGAAGGTTGAGAAGGTTGCGGTGGTCGGTGATCCGAGGCTGAAGTCGACGTTTGTGGGTCCGGTGATTGATGAGACGGCGTTCCGGAAGTATCAGCGGGCTGTTGAGCAAGCGAAGAAGGAGGGTAAGATCCTGGTTGGTGGGGAGGTTCCGAAGATGCCGCTTCCGAAGGGATACTATGTTACTCCCACTGTTGTTACTGATCTCCCTTCCGACCACCGGTTGTTGAAGGAGGAGCTGTTTGTGCCGCTGGTGGCTGTTGACGAGGTCTCGTCTCTGGACGAGGCGTTAGAGAAGGCGAACAGGACAGAGTTTGGACTAACGGCAGGAGTGTTTACGAAGGATCCGCGAGAGCAGGCCCAGTTCTTCGAAAAGATACGGTTCGGCGTAGTCTACGCGAACCGGAAAGGCGGAGCAACAACCGGCGCATGGCCCGGCGCACAGCCGTTCGGCGGCTGGAAGGGCAGCGGCGCTACAGGGAAGGGCGCAGGCGGACCCTACTACCTACTACAGTTCATGCACGAACAAGCCCAGACCGTAGTCGGGGACTCGTAGGCGCCTAACGGCTTCTGGAAACTCGCGCGTTTTTCCGCTTGTCCGGGGCGTATACCCCTACCCTCCTCCCCGAACGAATTTCATGAAGGAAGTCTCACTTTCCTTGGGCAAACTGATCATTTTGTGCATGTTTGAGCCCAGTTTTTGACCGAGCGGGCTCTAGAATCTTTGGCCCGGACCCTGAGATCTCCCGGACTCTTGTTAGCCTAGAACCGGAAATAGGAAAAAGGCAGTTCTGCGTCACGAGACTAGTCAACATACCCTAATTTTCCAGAGGGTCTTCTGCGAGCCAGATTTTGACGCAGACCGCTCAACGCGTCCGCATCCCCGATCACAAATCTCCCGCCGAACTTAACATCGTCATGGACCCTCAGCCGTTTCCAAGGCGATTCCTAGGCAAGATCAGGTCGATGATGAGGATCATCTGCAATCAAGGGACATAGAACGAAAACGTTGTAGCTGCTCTCTTTGAGATCTAGTCCTGAATGGCGCGCGCTCGGCTGACTCAGCATTCGTCGAAAAACTGTGTTTCGTGGTCGTTAAACCTTGCGTGAGGAGGTGAATTCGTCGATTGTTCCTTGCTCTCGAGTTGGGATTGGAACTTAATCTACACGACTGTGGTCTTGTCCTAATTCTGACCGATTCGTAATCTATAAACAGCACCCAAACCTATTTTCTCGGGGTTACATTCTCCATTTCTCTAACCTTCCGAGTCAGACGTGACAAATGTCATTCGTGAGGGAAGAATTCACTGAGATTCGAGACAAGAGTGGGAGACTTCTGGGCTACAAATGCAACTTTGAGAATTGCGATTTCGAGGCTAGGGAGACGGATCAGATGGCCTTATTCATGAATGCCACTAGACACGGAATTCTTCACAGAGCAGTCAAAGACAGGCTCAAGAGCACTTTCATCACCAAGCCCTTGCACCCTTCGTTCACCAAGTAGTAAAACCTCATGGTCGATTTCTCAAAAGATTTGCAGCGCGCCTTAGGATGGTGGGAACTGCGCCACAAGCATTCTCTCCCACGGTTGATGGATTACCAAGAATTCGAATCTACGGAAAAGTCGATGAACGAGACATTGACAACAGTCCGATCCGACATTCCCGCCGAGTGGCTTTACGAACTGAATTCAATCCTTCTCTATCCAGCATTCCACACTCTTGAAATCTCTGACCAAATTCATGCTCTCTTCCATGAGCTCTGGCATTATGCATTCAAGCACAGAGGCAGAGTTTCTGAGGCTCAAATGAGGGGCAAAGAAACCCAAGTTGAGGAGAGGGCAGTCAAAGATTTCTTCGAATTCAAGAAGTTTGCTGAGTCTCACTATGGATTCTCCCTTCCTCCAAAGTTTCACATGGATCCCAGAGTACGCCCATCACTCTACAAGCAATGGTACAAGGAATGTCATCTTTGCTAAATACACAATAGTCCAGCAAGAACCCGAAACTCGCATGCAAGACCTGCTTAACCAAATTCAACAGGCCTTAAACCAAAACCTGTACTATGTCGCATTGATGATGTGTCTCACAATTCCGGACATTTGCGGAGCGATTGACTCTCCTAACGGCATCGCTAGCGGCGCAGCTTATGCTCGCTGGTACAATCAATATGCAGCAAGTCATTGCCCTTATCTTGACGGACCGACATGCTACCAGTTTAGATGTTCGATGCTTCACCAGGGAAGCACGACAAATCCGAACAGTCGCTATTCGAGGATAGTGTTCGTGGAACCCGGTTCAACGAACAGCGTTCTGCATTGCAACGTCATGAATAGGGCTCTAAACTTGGATGTTGGGGTCTTTTGTAGCGCAATCATAACGGGTGCTCAGAATTGGCTGAGCAGCGCGTCCAACAACCCACTCTTCCAAACTAACTACAACAACTTCGTGAGGCGATATCCAAACGGTCTACCCCCATACATCATTGGGGTGCCCGTAATTTCGTGACGAGATGAAAACGCTAGTGGGTAACTGAACCAAGCGGATGAGGAAGGCTCCTTGTCCCCCTTTTCGGTGAAGCGCCTGAAATCTCGCCAAGTGCTGAGCGATAACGGAACTGTGACTCAATGTCATAGATGTCGGGTCAGCGGAGAGACTAGCGTGAAAGACCGCACGCCAATCTGAAACTGGGTCCAGCCGGCAATAGTTTCTGCGACGATTCCCCTCCCTCTCCCAGGTTTGTATTCTCGGACAGACCGGCTTATGCCGAAATAATTTGCACTTTTAGTAGCGGGGCGCAATTCCCAGCCACCATTTTCACAGCAAACGTTTCGTCGGACAATTTCCCATTCGCGTTGACTAGAAGATGCGCGAATAAGCTTTCTTCACTCTATTCCTCATGAGTCCCCCGGCTTTCGCCCCGCAAGATTAGTTAGACTCTACGAAGAAGACATGAGAAGAAAGGTGGAGGTCTAATGGAAGGTCAACAAAGGCCGAATAGAAATGTGACGAGGATAGTTGCCATCATAGGTATCACAGTTGGGATTATTGCGGTCGTTGGTTTTGTGTCTGTGCAATACCTCGCGTACCGACAGCCAGTAGCAACAATTTCGACCCCGATTCTGAATGAAAGCTTCGCGTGCTATTCCTATGTGACTTCAAATCCTGACTCATGCCCACAAAGCTGGCCGACCGTATCCTTCAGTTTTGTATTGAATTACGGATGGGTCATAGAAGTAAAGGTGTTAACCTCTGATAGTTTGACGGTCTGTCCCAACTTCGCATCATGCTACGGCGTTAGCAACGATGTATCATACGGGAATCCGCCGAACATCCAGACCTACACGATCACTCATGGAGGAGATTCAAATCTCGCGATCTCGTCATACTGTATTCCAACTACCTATCCCTCAAACTGCCCGACAAGTTTCTCTGGACAGGTCAGCATAACGAGAATGAGATGAAGGGTCTGCCGGTGGAAAATGGGTCTCATCGGTTCTCCCTCAAGGATTCTGATTCTCGAGCGCCAAAACCACACGCAGACGCATGCGAGGACCCCTCAAGCTCGTTTTGCTTCTCGATAGGAAATGGTGTTCTAGCCATGAAGGCAACTAGTCAATCATGACTTGGATAGCTGATTTCCGCAGTTCTGACAGTAGCTTGCTGAAGGATCGACCTGGCGACCACACTTCACGCATACCCTCAGCGATCTAGCTAATTCAACCTCGGACTCTTCTTCGGAGATTTGAGAGGGTCGAAGGTGTTCGCTGAGGTGTCCTGCTGCTGTGAAGATAGCGCCGGGGACAATCAGCGTGCTACCGAACAACAAGAGTGGTACGGAATATCCTATCCGAGCTGCCGCGTCCGAAGCCGAGAGCGGGCACGTCGAGGAATTGAGCGCACAGAAATAGACCTGCCCGAACAGAAAGCCCCCGAGCACAACCAGAGCAAAGCCGAGTAAGAGCATGGCAAACCCAACAAATGTGAAGTTCTCCGGCTCCATAGGGGCAGATCTTGGGCGGCGGCCTACACTAGTTAGGGCTTTGGGGGTCTATCGAGACGTTAAACTGAGCTTTTCAGATATGTCTCCCGCTTTTGATCGCAGTTTTCTCAGTGGATATCGATGCTTTTCGCCGCGTGCCGCACTGTTCTCGATCTTGCTTATTCATCCCTCTTCTGGTGCTCCAAAATGATCGAGAGCATCTTTCTTGTCTCACCCCGACATGATTTTCTATTCTGGGTAAATCCAATCGCTGACCTTGGCCTGAGAAGAACGCGGAAATCTACCTTCGTACCACTCCCTGTCAATGTACCCGAATTTGCCCCACTCCCGCTGACCGAGAGTAACCAGGTCATGCTTGAAGTTCCGTTTCTCGACGTCTTCGAGAGTCGAGTCTTCTGACACGGCCATAACAAGCTGACCGAACGCCTCCCCGGAGATCGCTTCTTCCATCATGTTCTTGCAAATAACGCTGAATCCTAGAGAAACAAACTGCACGCCGTTATACCCTAGGAATTTCTTGGTTTGCTCGAAGTCCATTGTGTGAAACCAACGGTCCTGCTTACGCCTAAGCCACCAGGATTTTCGAGGTGGCTTGGGTTTCACTAGAAAATGAGGCTGATTCCTCAGTTCTGTTCTTTCACCCGCGTTGAGAAACGGTTCTCCCATCCGTGGGTTCTGAAAGCACGTTACCATATGTCCGGTCCCCGCGGCGCCCTTGCCTTCGTAATGTAGCTCTCTCTCAGAATCTAGAGTCCAAGCCTTAGCCTGAACTTTGCGCTCGCCGCCAGTCTTCGCCATCTCTGCTACCTGCTGTAGGGTAATCGGCTTGCCATCTTGAGTCCAAAAACGAACCTTGCAAGGGTCCCACCATGTTTCTACTCCAACCAATTGGGCTCGGCCGGGACCCATATTCTCAATCTCCGCGACCAGAGTATTTCCTTCGAAGTGAGAACTATGAAGCTTAAGCAGTGGGTCGATCTGAGTTGCTAATGCTGTGGTTTGATACCACTGATACCAACGCTGCTTCCTATCTTCCTTGAGAGTCTCTCTCGCGGACCTTGCAAGCCAGAACGTCCCAAGAGCGAGTAGAAAGGTAGCTACACTAGAGGCGATTAGTGCGACCGCCTCGATAGTTATGTCAACCAATACTGTTGGCTTGTCCTGAATGTTCAACCCTAAAACCTTACTCTTTGGGACAATTTTTCCTTCTCATTCTATTGTAGAATGATACAATCTTCCAAGAATCATGCAGAACACGAATCACCCTGCCTGGTGCTTGCATACCACAGACCACCCAGCACCAGATCCGATACCGATCAGACCCCGACTTCATCGGCAGACTCTTAACGTGCGAAAACTGCGGACAAGGAAAACTCGAACCTCTGGGTCCAGGAACGTGCTGCCAAGACTGTTGACAAGAATACGAGACATGTGGCTAATGGACCTGCGAGAACCCACAGAATGGGGGATTGTCGAGTCGCCGCGAACGCGGGGGACAAGGAAGGCCGATTCTAGACAGAATGATTCGAAGAGGTCTCAGGGCCGATGGCCTGAAGGAGAGTGCTGCGATAGACCGGCGCTAGCTCGTTGAATTGGGCTGGTTGTCCGGAAGGTGGAGTTCCTTCCTTGCGGGCGTCAGCGAATCACTATGTTCCCGCGATTCTTCTCATGCCACAACTGTCTTATCCCCTTACTTTCTTAGACTTCTGCTCATGGCACGAGCAGAACTCCCGCTTCCATTACCTTCCATTACTATTGAAGCTGACGTGTGGAACGCTACTTGGATCTCCTACAAAGCCTTCGAACTTGTTGATAGGACGAAACACTCGCTCAAGACCGAGGTAAAGGCAGGAGAGTCGATCGATATTACATTCATCTTCATGGCGGCAGGTGCGGCAGGTGCCACCGGCTTCGCGGGGCACATGGGTCAGATGTTTGCAAAAGATCTCTATCAATACATCAAGAAGCGAATCGCAAAGGTCACGTCAAAGCAGCAAGAGAAGCCGCATACGAGTCAGAAGCTCAGAATTGTTAGACACAGCAGAGAATGGGATGAAATCATTGAGGAATATGACGAAGGAAAGGGGGACAGGAAGGGTAAGGTACACAAGCATAATTTGGGCGATGAGGGATTCTAAGCTCCATCAAGAGAAGAAAGGGCCGAGTCTTTTGCCTTAAGGCGGGTCTGTTCCGCCACTCTCCTAACAATTTTACATAGCCTAGCTCCTTCGTTTCGTTATGATTCTCCAATATCTCTGAATAGCATAGAAGCGGCCCCCTTCTGAGTCTAACGTCCAACCCGACACTTTCGTGCTGGGTGAAGGTTCAAAACAGGCGTGTCGTAGGTGTAAATGGCTATTTTGACCTGCTATCGTGCAATCCGGGCCCTTGTGGAAAGTGATAATAAGGCCACTCTCTGGAACGGGGAGCTATGAGTATGGACATCCTCGTAAAAGTCAGAGTGGCGGAAGGAGTCGAGATGGAGGTACGAGGCGGCCCTGACGTCTTCAACGCGGCACTTGATGAGCTACCTAACATGGTCTCGAAGCTCCGGAGTGCCTTAGCTCCAACCGCGACGGTTCCAGCGCAACCAGAAGCATCCATCCAAACGATAGATGTTGAGAACTTCCCATCTATCGAGAAGCCCAAAGGAACTCAGGACGCGATCTACAAGGTCGTGGCTAGTTCTTGGGGAAAAGTCAAGCCCCGTACAGCGAAAGAGATTGATCCCGTTCTGAAAGCAAACGGGGTCCACATAAGCGAAGGAAGTCTTACTGGTTCCCTAACCCTACTCGTACAAGCCGGGAAACTCCGCAGGCTGAAGGTAGGATCGTCGTACGCCTACACTCTGCCTCTTAGTTCGAACGGCAACTAGCTAGAGATTCGTCCCCTAGCTCCCTTCTCTTTTTTTCTACTCTCTAAAGTTCCATCGTTCGTTGTCTGATTTCGTCAATCCCGGGCCGGGTTCTGGTTCCTGAGCTAGTTTGATGACTCCAGCTTTCCAGATCTCTGCGGCTTCGAGGATCGCCTGAATCATCGAGTCCCAAGTCTCTTGATCAAAGACAGGGAATAGGTACTCCTTCTTCGGCTTGGGCATCGCGTCGGAGAGATAGGTCTCGTACCTGTCTTGGATTCCTTTCTTCAGCAAAATCCCCCAAGCTAAGTCAGGGATAGATTCCAAGGTGGTCCGTAGAGCCTGTCTATGAACGTCTTAACAAGCAGTGACGGCTGTAACTAATCAATCTGGAAGCCTTATTTGCAGGCAATTCGTTTACTGGAAGTACGGCTTGAAACGCATCCATCTCCTTCTACTGATGGTTGGCTTCGTGGGTTCGTTGTTCAGCATCGTAAGTGGTTATGTCTACCTGTCGGACAGGTTTGGGTTGTGGGGCCTGTTCAACGATCCGAACTTACCCGTTTACGCAATTGTCGGCCTGATCATGTTCGCAGACGTTATCCTAGACGCGAAACGTCCAAAGTTTGCGGGTGATAACGGCGGCCTCTAGTTCCGAAATGCTTGCCATGATAATCACGATAATTATCGTAATGACACCTTCTAGCCGATACAGATTTTAGCAACCGACATCGGATTGTTAGTAAATCACCTTTGAGATCATCCAACATCGACTGGATGGACGGGGCTTGGAAGATCTTAGTATACTTCGGCCCTAGCCTAGCTCGCGCGTTTCTCGGGAGGCTCTTAAGACGATTGAGATCGAATCACGTCATAGGTATTCTTGCAATAATCGCAGGCGAAGGGGGTGTTGGTCTAACCGGCGCAGTCATGTACGTCTGGGTCGCAGTTGTGATTCCTGCGAATGTTGCCATTGGAACACGGTTGCCTTTGCCCAATGCCTTGTACCTTTATGCGGGTCTGATTGTTGCAGCAGTAATATTCTCCCTAATGGGAGCTTTTTCCGTTCTCTCAACGTGCATCGGAATCTGCAAACTCGCTCCCTACAGCCGCTTTGCGAATCTAATTAGGAAATACGTCTTCAGACGGCCAATGAAGCGTCGATTCCCCGCCGCCTCTGTCGTTTGAACCCGCTTATTCTGCAGAGAGTTCTTAGTCAACTTATTGAAAAGCCCCCTCTTGAAGCTCCATTAGGGGATTTAGAGAATGACCGACGTTCAGACCGAGGGCAGTAGGGATATCCTACCTAGCTAGCTCAGTTTCTTCTAGCGCACTTACTTCGGAGAAAGTCCCGAGCAAAGAACGCTTATTCGGCTCTTCGTCTCTAGCAAGCACGCAACAAGACCTAGACCTGGATCATTTCCAGGTTAAGCCATTTAGAATTTGCTCGTATAGTTGGTCTCGCTTCTTGTCCGAATAGCTGTCGTAGCACAATTCCAAGACTCGGTACCCTCTCTTCCGTAACAGTGATCGAAGCTCTTCGTCCTTTGCCATCTGAGACCTTCCGAGATGGACCCGGCCGTCGATGAACACGAGCAATGGTCTAGACTTTAGCAGGAAGTAGAAGTCAGCTGTGGTTACCGGTATCTCGACCTGTGTCTGATACTGTACTCCATTCTCTTGCAGTCTGATTGCAAGTTCTTGTTCCATGCGGGACGGGTTGACGTGTAATCGTTCGCGCCAGTCGCTCCGCTGACCCGACATCTTTGGCTTTGAGTCATTCTTCGGTTAATGCTCAGAGATGAGAACGAAACTGCTTTTTTCCCTTCCGGACAGTCTCAAGTACCAGTTTGATCGAGCCGTCTCTCGTGACAGCCCTCGAATACGCTCTGTCAGTAGCCCTCGTAAGTATCATTGTCGTTTTCACGCTGATCGCCAGATGGCAGAGTCGCGTCCACAAAGGACAGCTTGCGGCCCTAGACAGTCAGAAGAGAAGTCTATCAACTGTTTACGGGAAGACAACCGAACAGTTTGCCCCTTTCATGGAACGTTACCCCTTCAATTCACAGGACTTCAGGTTCATTGGCACCCCAGTTGACGGACTCCAGTTTGAAGAAGACAAAGTGGTCTTCATCGAGATCAAAGCTGGCCGAAGCGCGGGACTAAGCCCAAAACAAGAGCGAATAAAACGTCTGATACAAGATAGAAAGGTCGAATGGTTAGAGTTCTCAATCCGCTGAGTACGGGTCGGATACTGACCAGCTCATGAGATAGCCCCTGAGAGCACCAAGAACTCAGCAAAGGCGGCCGCACTGGTAACCAAGAACGCAAAGAACTCCAGCCATAGCAGATGGTTGAAGATAGGCCTGAGTTTCGTAACATCTGCCCCTTTGAAGACTGCATCTTTCATGGCCTCTGCCAATTTGGCTGGAATCTTCTTTCGCAGATCATAGCTCAATGCTGTCATGACACCGAACATGAAGGAGAGTGCTATCCAGAAGCCCAGCAGAATGGGTGATGCCATGGCTCAGAGTTCCTTCGGTCTGTCAGCGTACATTGGACGAAACGCGTTCTGGGTGACGGTTCCAACGTCTCCAGGCATGTTCACGACTTCTGACCTGAATCGCTTGTTGAGCTCGTTCACGAAAGACGTGTAGTCGTCCAAGAACCGAATGTAACTATGCCTGAAAGTGTTGTAGTCTTCTCGTACAGTTTGGGGTACAGGACTCTTCTCTGCTAGGAGGCGGCGTCAGTGACGATTCGAAAGAGATTCTCGTTGAACATTCTCACCAAAAATGTGACCGTATCAACAGCGTAGGTGAATGCGAATCTGTTGACACCGATCTGACTCATCAACGTCCTTAGTTGAAATGTCAGAGCATCTATGTAGTAGGTCACGAAGTAGAGTTCTGGAAGCTTGTTCCATTCTCCTCCCGAACCTTTCAGGACTCGGATAGGATAGACAACGTTGTCGTTTCGCTCGGTAGTGCCAAGTGCTCGAAGCTTGTCAATGTAGGAATTCAGAGTTTCCATATTCTCGCGAGCGAGTCTGTCTTCTCTTCCGGCTGACCTTCTCTCTGTGAAGTAACGGCCTAAAGAGGGGTACCATACCCAGACAACGAACAGGAAAGCAGTGACTCCGACAAATATGGCTGAGACGATTTGGATTTCTATGGGAAGATTCTGCCGGACGCTGAAGAACTGAAGAATGAATCCGAAGAGAAGAATCGCGGTGCCGATGCCGACAGGAATAGATCGGCCCTCATCCTTCGACTTGGCGGGTTCCGACATTCGTAATCGCTCCAATCGAATCCTTTACTTGGCCGTTTTCATGGGCGGCTTCCCTGCATCTTTCAGTTTCTCGTTCAAAGCCTGTCTTTTTAATTGCAGACGAGCGGGTTGGACGAAGTAGAAGTCGAATAGTGCTTCCAAAGTCTCAAGATTCCATTCTGCCTCGCCGGGTTCTACTTCCACAATTTCTCCCGTTCTCTGGCTCTTCATTGGGTGTGCTGCAAAATTGCCAATGTTTCTCACGCCGTCAAGCGCCTCGGCAATGTGACTTGGCAGAGTCTTAGAATCGAGAAGCTCTTGAATCTCCTTCGCCAAGTCACTCGGCTTCATCTTTGCGTAATTTCTCAATAAATTTTGAAGACAGCGCCTACTCAAGGCTCCACTGGCCTTCGGGCTATCTCCCAGAACCAGCCAGGCTTCGTTGTAATCACTTGCCAATTCTATTGGAACCTCGGATGGTAGAGGTTTGTTGATGATCTTAGTAGGATATGCTAATTGACTGTGATCCTTGAAGAAATCGCTGTTGTGGTCGTACACCCCCCACTCAAGAATGACAATGACGCGATGACAAGCGGGGCAGTTTTGCGAAACGGCTCTCAGGAATCCCCTGTCGTCACTCAGCGGCTTACTATCATGTCCCCTCAGCTGGGCAGTCCCAAATTGCTCGTGGAACGATGTCTTACAATGTGGGCATAGCATTGCTGTGAACCCTCGGGCTTGAAATCGAGCTTTTTGAATACTTAGCGGTTTTTCTACCTGTCAGGTGGGACGCAATTGTCGTGAACGGATTCGAGCAAGCTGCTTTGCCGAAGTCTCGTGAGTGGACAGGTCTTATACGGCATGCACCTGCGGCTTCAATTTTGTGAGCTTGTCAGGAAAACTAAAGACCGCCCTTTGGTACTACGCACAGGCTTCGTTCGCGGTTGGTCTCGCGTGGCTCTCGGATCAAATTACTCACCCGGGTAGGTTCCCTCTCGTATTGGTGATATCCGCTGAGGGTGCATTCGCCGCAATCATCACTGTGCCGCTGGTAGCGATCATCCTCGTGACCGAAGATAGATACAAGATGAGAGAGAGGCTACGCAGTTATGCTAAGGTTCTTGTCCTAATAGTGGCGTGGCTAATAGGTCTCATCAACCAGGTGTTTGGCGGAATCATCACCGCCCTTGCCCCTCTTGCAACCATTTCAGCACCATTCTTCCAAGGCCTCGTGGTTGTGCTGATTATTGGCATTCTTGGAATTGTTGCCGAGTGCATCCGGATAGTTGACATTACGAGAATAATCGTAACGGTTGGACGAGGGTCACATACTGTGCTCGACTACAAACCAGAGGCTGAGAGGGGATCGTTGTTAGCTCGCGCCCTAAGACGGTTATGCCAAAGACTTGCTGGCTCTCAAAAATCAGCTGAATTAGTGTGAACACGATTCGTCGGCAGACCCTATTGTAACCAAAGTCCTGGGCTGAGAAGCCACCCGATGCCCAAGAAATCTAAACAGAAGATGATCGACGTGGACGAGCTTCAGAAGTACATCGATCCCGTCCATCTCCTCTTTTTTCTCGGCACTTTATTGCGATAGAATCCCATCTCCAGGTCGTGGTGGATTGGCTCGAGCTGATCGTCAAAGAGCTGACACCGTCTCTGAGGGACGACTTTCTCTTGTTCTTCGACCATGTTGCTTTCACGGATAATCCTGACTGGTCTGACTGTTACTGTTCGGCGTACGAGAATCTGTTCCGGAGCTAACTTGGGTCCGTTGTAGCAAGAGCGTCCAAGGCGTCCAAGAAAGCTTCCTCACGGCCTATCGGAAAGACCCCTGAGGCGGCGACGGTGTGGCCGTCACCGAATCCTCCCAGCTTCGCACACGAGTCTGGCAGTATCCTGGATAGTGGTGGCCGCTTGCCGGTCTCTATCATCTTCGATAGCGTTTGGGGGGCTCGTCCCGAGACCTTCACCAACGGCGAGGGGAGTCTGCCCCATCCTGGTACTTCGGGGGGTACGTTCATCATTCCTATCAGGTACTTGACAGGATTGACGAATCTCTGGTAGCTGAGATAGGAACAGAAGCTTCCCACAACCTTACCGCTCATTCCGCTGTAATTCTCCCTGGCATGGAACCATTGGACATTCTTCATCTGCGAGAGACCCTCATTTCGGATCTTTTCCATCATTCGCTGGTTCGCATTTCTTCTCTCTTCCTCGAGTCCCTTTGCTATTTCCAAGACCTGTTTCTCGAATCCTTTGATGCATGCAGACAGACCGAGTTGTGGGCCACCACGATAGTAGCCCACAGACCCGAGAACGTTCAATACGGAAGAGGCTCGTGACGGAGAGAGCCAAGGCACAGCTCCGTCGAACTTGACGCCTCCCCTCGGGGTCCGTTTGACAACTCCAGTTTTCTCGGCGTCTCCTATGGGAATCTTGTTTAGACCCTGAGCATCGCCAGGTATCTCTGTAGAACCTATGATGGCAAGAGGTGCAAAGGTAACGAGTGTAGGGTCTACGGTCTTGGCGAACAAGTATGCGACTGTTGACGAAGACGCGTCCTTTTCCCCTGAGAATCCGTTGAGTTCAGGGTTCAGGTTGTGAACCAACGGATCTCTGCTTTCGGATGTGTAATGATGGTCCAAAATGACAAGGATGCTCTTTGACCGGTTCTGACTTTCTAGCAGTTGAACATGCCCCGAGCCTAAGTCCGAGAAGACGACTAGACGGCGTGAACCCCCTTCGACATCTCTCACCACTTCAGGGTAGAGCTTGTCGAGACAGATGAGTCGGGTCTCAATGCCTAGCTTCTCGATCGCGAGTTTTGTCAGGGCTGCGGAGCAGAGCCCGTCGGCTTCATCATGATGCAGGACGACAGCTTCCTTCAGGCCCGACTGTACTATCGTTTCTTTGGCTTGGGCTAGCTTGTTAAGGAAAGACTCGAGTTGTGCCGAGTTATTGTAACCTAGGCTGGGGCTTTTTCGTTCTCCTATTTTTTTGTTGACGGAAAAACAACCTAGACTCAATGGAAAAGTCACAATGGCTCGGACCTGCTTTGTTCTCCATAGTCGCGGGACTCCTAGAGGTTATGCTAATCCTTTTCAGCAGTCTTGTCCTCCAGAGCCTCTCGGCGTTCAGTGCTCTGGATATGTAACTCCCGCCATCGACCTCGCACTCCTCTACGCCTCTGTGGCTGCAATCATAGGAGGGATTGCGACGCTCGGTCTGCTCACGTTTCAATGGGCAAGAGCAAAAAAACTTGGGAAAGGGATCCTCGCCAGGCGATTAGTCCACTGTACGTAGTCTGGGTGTGAGGTTTCTCTATGTCTTCTCAAAAGCATTCTCTCGGCCGCAGCACCACAAATCGCGCATCTCATTCCGGATGCCTTCTCTCGGGCAGACGGTAGAGACTCAGATAGGCGATTCCAATAAACACGAAAGGGAGCGCAATCGTAACCGCCCACCAGTAGTCACGCGGCTGGGCGAGACCCAACCAGATTACGATGGACCCCGCTATCAAAGGCACCAACACAGCCACATTGAGCATTAACATGACACGCCAACTCCCAGCTCGACGCTTCAAGCCTTTCTTGCCCAATTGAAAAGCGGAAGACTCGAAAAAAAGAATTGCTGTGAAACTTTGGGCGTTACGGGCTGGGGGGACGACGGCGTCTATACACCACGTACAGATTCACAAATGCGATGTCAACAGCAAGTAATGGCATGATGAAATTGTTGACGGCGGCTCCCAAGGGTAGATTTGCGAAGTTGAGCGTATAGAGCCAGTTTGCCAAGATTAGATAGAGACTGAAGACTGCGAAGCCCAGCACTGGGACTCCGAGAGCTTTGGCTCTTTCCAATTACCACCGCTGTCTCGTTATCATTTTCCCGACAAAAAAGGATTGCTGAAGTGTTGCTAGATTGCGACGCTTGTTTTGCTCACCTTTCAATGGGCAAGAGCGAGAAGCTTGGGCAGCTAGACAATTCTTTTCGGCGGTCCATCGGGAATCCGCTTCCTACACGATAACTTGCGCGCTGTCTACTGTTTTACGAATTTGGCGATAAAATAACCGGCCCCGTCTAGCTCAGGATCGAATCTCTGAGTCAGCTTCTCCGGATCGAGACCTACTCGTCCCACAATCGGGGTTGCAGCAACCTTGACGAGTCCTAGCTTTTCCTCCGCGAACGTCGCGACTTCTTCGCACTCCTCTCCCGTAACCGTGCAGACGCTGTAGACTACCGTTCCACCCTCTTTGGCCAGAGCCGCGGCTGTGGTCATGAACTGTTTCTGGTACGATGAGAGATTCTCGATATCCCTCTTGGTCGTTTCTATGGATAGCTTCGGCATCACTCCCAACCCAGTGCAGGGAGGATCAACCAAGACCTTGTCAGCGTTGAACTTGTAATCCAGATGCGCATATCTAGAATCGTGGGCGATAAGCTGGTAGTTCTCGCACCGGAGTCTTTCCAAGTGTTCACGCGCCTTCTCTATCTTCTGCTCGTTTCTGTCGAAACCAATGACCCTGGCCTTGTTCTTCGTCAGCTGGCAGAGGTAAGACATCTTGCCCCCGGGCGCGCAGTTGAGGTCGACAATAACCTCGTCCGGCTTCGGATCTAGGACCTGGCAGGTCACCATGGCGGGAAGCGATTGTAGATGGATCAGTCCAGCTTCGTACCAGGATGTTTCTCGCATATGAGGGAGAAGGAATCGGCTGTGGAGAATTTCGACGGCGATTCCCTGATGGTACCTGAGGATACTGGTCTCGCTCTGACGTGCAATGCCTGACCCGACTGGGGTCCCGCTTGGGTCGACAACTGTTACTGACATTCCGGCCTTCAGTTTCTTGCAGTTCCTAACCCCCCTAGCGT
>WNGP01003394.1_pt1 | contig 17547 bp, 16 predicted proteins | sample 5407671 | NCBI WGS metagenome assembly WNGP01 (sample SAMN13153381, study PRJNA577476) | soil metagenome | isolation source: 40 cm soil or saprolite under Garry oak tree replicate 2 | place: USA:California | collected 2016-06-15 | reverse complement strand
AGCCCTGCGTGGCCAGCTATGTTTGGCGAGGAAAAAGCACGTATCCTGACCGTGGCTGGCAGCTATATCCAGGATATAGAATCCATTCTTCGGGCTGGCAGAGATGGAGGCTTTCTTGATAGCAATTAAAGACGAAACGTTTGATGGTACCTTCCCCTTTACTCCGCACTATTTTGATAATAACGGCTTTCAGATGCACTTTGTGGACAAGGGCAGTGGTGAGCCTATAGTGCTGGTGCACGGGGACCCAACGTGGGGCTATCTGTACCGCAATTTTATCCATGCTCTCGCGCGTCACCAGCGCTGCATTGTGCCGGATCACATGGGCATGGGCAAATCAGGCGTGCCTCGAGAGCCATATCCATACCGGCTTGAGCATCACATCGCTAATTTTGAAAACCTGCTGCTGCACCTGGACTTGCGCAACATCACCTTAGTGCTCCATGACTGGGGTGGACCTGTCGGGTTGGGTTTCGCGACTCGCCATCCCGAACGCATCAAACGTCTTGTGCTGATGAATACCTGGGCGTTCGCACCCTGGCCGGGCGGCCCTTTTCCCCGCCTATTGGAGATAATTCGCTCCGCACGGGGCGAAAAGTTTGTCTTAGAGAAGAATGGCTATCTCGAACCCGCGCTGCTAGGAACAACCTTCCACATAGAGAACCTGACGCAGGTGGTGATGGATGCTTACCGGGCGCCGTTCCCTACCCCCGAATCGCGCCTTGCCCTGTTATGCTGGTCTCGCGATATACCCGTCAGCGAAAGGGACCCCTCCTACGCGGAGATGAAGCGTATCGAGCATGGCCTGTCGCAGTTTTTAGATACCCCGGCGCTTCTGCTCTGGGGCATGAATGACCCTGTACTCTCTGAACCCGTTTTGCGCACCTGGCAAAGTATCTATCCGCAGGCGATCACCTATGAGATTGAAGATGCCAGTCACTTCTTGCAGGAAGATGCTCCCGCGAGAATTGTAAACTGGATAGAGGAATTTTTTGAAGCAAACCCATAAGTCAGGAGTCATGAACGTATGCAGGAATTTAAACTACCGGACCTCGGCGAAGGGATGCACGAAGCAGAGGTTGTAGAATGGCTTGTCGAGCCTGGCGATACGGTAAAGCTCGATCAAACGATGGTAAAGGTAGAGACGGATAAGGCCATCGTCGAGATTCCTTCGCCCGTGGCCGGGCGCATCAGCGAGATACGTGTGCAGAATGGCCAGGTGGCAAAGGTAGGTGAAGTCCTGGTTGTCTTTGAAAATTCTGCCGCGAGCACTGGCTCTTCTACACGCGACGATGGTTCATCTAAAAAGGTGGCGACCAGTTCCGCTGTCAGGCCATCGAATGCCTCAATCGCCCTGAGAGCGCCGGAAGTTTCTACATCTCCGAAGAAACGTGTGCTAGCCGCTCCTGCCGTACGCAAGCTCGCCTTCGAACTGGGAGTTAACCTGGATGAAGTCACCCCATCCCATCCCAGCGGGCGTGTGACGATGGAAGATGTGCAGAACTACGCTAATCATAGTAAAACCGAAACCCTTCTACCTGAAGCAGCACCTTTGGAAGCGGAACAACCCGCTACACCCACTACACCTGCTACACCTGCTACTCTTGAGGATCGCCAGCCGTTGACGGGATTGCGCAAACGCATCGCCGAGCACATGGAGCATGCCTGGCGTACTATTCCACACGCGACCGCCTTCGATGAGCTTGATGGCGGTGGACTGATGGCCTTACGTAAAGCCTTGCAGCCTCTGGCAGAGCAGCGCGGCGTCCATCTCACCTACATGCCCTTGCTCGTCAAGCTCCTGCTCCCGCTGCTCAAAGAATTTCCTGTCTTTAACGCCAGCTTCGATGAGGAGCGGCGCGAGATCGTTTATAAACGCTCATACCACATCGGGCTGGCAACGGCTGCTCCAGAGGGTTTGCTTGTGCCGGTGCTGCGCGACGCGGACCGGCTCACCCTCGTAGCCATTGCTGCTGAGCTTGATCGGCTCTTTGAGGGCGCTCGCAAGCGCACCCTGCTCCCACGCGAACTGAGCGGGAGCACGTTCACCTTGAATAATGTAGGGAGCTTTGGCGGCGGCAGCGGCATCCCCATCATCAACCATCCTGAAGTGGCGATCCTCGCCGTAGGCAGGCTGCAGGAGAAGGCGGTTGTGCAGCAAGGCGAGATCGTGGCGCGGCCAGTGATGCCGCTGGCGCTCTCGTTCGACCATCGTTTGATCGATGGCGCGATGGCGGGCGCGTTTCTAGCGCGTTTCAAAGCACTGGTGGAGAATCCGCAGCAGTTGATGCTGGATATGGTGTAGGAGGAGCAATCATGGTTGTCGGCGATGTGACAACAGCGGTAGATGTCCTGGTGCTGGGCGCTGGCCCGGGTGGGTACGTGGCAGCTATTCGCGCGGCGCAACTCGGAAAGCACGTGACGCTGGTCGATGCGAGACCGCCGGGTGGCACCTGCCTGCACCAGGGCTGCATTCCACTCAAGGCGCTCCTCTCATCTAGCGAGCGCTACCAGCAAATGCGCCAGGAAGAACTGGCAGCAATGGGCATCCATGCTGAGAACGTCTCCTGCGACTGGCCCAGTATGCAGGCCTGGAAGCAGAGCCTGGTTGATCGCCTCGCTGATGGCGTGCGCCGCCTGGTGGCGGGTAATCGCGTCGACTACGTGCATGGGACTGGGTGGTTTATGAATGCCCAGGAGGTGCGCGTTGAAGGGGAGCATGGTTCGCATCGCTTTAAATTCGATCACTGCATCGTTGCTACTGGCGCTGCTGCTGTCCCTGTGCCCGACCTGCCGTATGACGGGAAGGATGTGCTGGCGCCTGAACAGGCTTTGCGGCTGCCCGAGCTGCCTGCGGCGTTGAGCATCGTGGGCAATGATTATATCGCGTTGGAACTGGCTACACTGTTTGCGCGGCTGGGCGTCAGGGTTAACCTTTTCTCGCCTGACGAGCAGGCGTTAACTGGCGTTGATCCCGCGGCACTGCGGCTTGTGCAGGCGGGCCTGCGCAAGCTTGGAGTGCAGGTGACGACGAAGGCAACCATCGAAAACGTGAGCGAGCGTCCTGTTGTGATCTCGCTCGGCGTTGCCCCTCACACGGCAGGATTGCACCTGGATGCTGCCGGGATAGAGGTTACTCCCAGTGGTGGAATCGCCGTTGACACGATGCAGCGGAGCAGCGTATCACATATTTATGCTGTTGGCGATTGCACGGGCGGGCGGGCGCTGGCAAGCATTGCCATGAAGCAGGCGAAAGTTGCTGCCGAGGTGCTCTCGGGAGAGCGCGTCCAGTTTGCGCCGCTGGTGACGCCGCTCATCGTTCACACCACGCCAGAGCTTGCCACGGTTGGTTATTCGGCCGGAGAAGCTGCTCACGCGGGCTACAACGTCATCTCGGGCCGTTTCCCCCTGGCGGCGAATGGGCGCGCCCTGACATTGGGGACCGACAACGGCATCGTCTTAGTGGTAGCAAATGCAGATGACGGGGTCCTGCTGGGTGCCACCCTGGTGGGGCCGCGCGCGGGTGACCTGGTAGAGCAAGCGGCTCTTGCTATCGAGATGGGAGCGACGCTTACCGACCTTGACGAGATCCTCTACGCTCATCCCAGCTTGAGTGAAGCATTTCAAGAAGGGGTTGAAAGCGCGCTGGGGCGAGCAATTCATAGCCTTACTGATCCCGGCAAGAGGAAGTAAAGTGTGATAAGATAGGACGCCTCCGGAATCCTACAAGTCTGCACCTATGTGTGATCGCGCTCGTCCTTATGACCTGGCTAGAGAGGTGGCTTTGCATCTATACTGGGAAAAGTGGTTGAGGCAACACGAGAGAAGCCTTCAACAAGATAGAATTGAGCGCACGAGGAGCCAATTGATGCGAGTGAAGATGATTTTACCTGCTTTAACTGAAGCCATCAGTCCCTATTTTCGTCCAATCAAATATTCCCTTTTTCCCCCGCTCGGTCTGGCTACGCTGGCCGGGTATCTGCATGAAGATGACCAGGTAACCATCCAGGATGAACATGTGGAGAAGCTGGATCTGAACGATGATCCTGAGCTGGTGGTGATCCAGGTCTATATCACTTCTGCTCACCGGGCTTATGAGCTGGCCGGCCATTATCGCGCCAAGGGTGCATATGTCGCATTGGGAGGACTGCATGTGACTTCTCTGCCGGAGGAGGCTGCACGTCATGCCGACTCCATTTTTCTGGGACCTGGCGAGGATATCTGGCCGGCTTTTCTGAGTGATTACCGGCAGGGGCACGCGGCAAAGGTCTATACATCGCAGGTACGTACGCTGCTCGGCGTTCCCAGAATCAGGCGCGACTTAATCAAACGCCATCTCTACCTTGTTCCCAACTCTATCGTGGTTTCGCGTGGCTGCCCGCATGTTTGTGATTTTTGCTACAAGGAGGCCTTTTATAAAGGAGGCAAATCATTCTATACGCTGCAAGTAGACGATGCGCTTGCAGAAATCAATCGGCTCCCGGGAAGGCACCTGTACTTCCTAGACGACCATCTCTTCGGTAATCCGCGTTTTGCCGGGGCGCTTTTTGATGGAATGAAAGGTATGGGACGCCTGTGGCAGGCGGCTGGTACTGTACAATCCGCGCTACGGCCAGGGTTGCTGGAAAAAGCGGTAGAAAGCGGGCTGCGCAGTTTATTTGTTGGCTTTGAAACGCTCAGCACTGCGAATTTGCAAGAACAGCACAAGTATCAAAATCTGAATCGAGACTATTGCGCTGCTATCCAGCGTCTACACGATCTTGGGGTCATGGTCAATGGGAGTTTCGTTTTTGGCATGGACGATGATGACGAAACCGTCTTTGACCGTACCGTGGAATGGGCCATCAAGCAGGGCATTGAAACCGCTACCTTTCACATTCTCACTCCCTACCCTACCACTGCCTTGTACGAGCGCATGGCACAACAAGGACGTCTTTTACATAGCAACTGGGATCTCTACGACACGCGCCATGTCGTTTATCGCCCGGCAAAACTCGCGCCCGAAGCTCTGGAAACTGGTTACTGGCGCGCCTATCGGGATTTTTATCGCTGGAGTTCAATTTTCCAGGGAGCCTGGATGAAAGAAAGATGGAACGATCGCCTGCGGCATGTGGCATATGCCGCGGGATGGAAGAAATTTGAGCCAGCGTGGGATATGATCATTAAGGCGAAACGGGCTTCCAGCATGTTACCAGTGCTAGAAACTATTCTGACGTCTTTCGGTCGCCATACATCTCAAGTGAAGGGAAGAGGCGATGTCACTTAAAGAACCTATAACACAGGAAATGTGAAGAGATGCTTCTATTTCTCTGCTGCATATCACTCAAGCTTTCTGAAGACCGCTGTAAACTGGCGAGAATGGGGGATAGAAATGTCTACATATTTTCAATCGTACCCTTGAGTTCTATCAGTTCGCCATTCAAGCGTGTCAATTGTTCCTGCATGGCTGCCGTCTTCTTTTGCTCGGAGCGTACGAAACGCGTATAAGGTGCAATGGCATCTTGCACCCGGCCAACCGCGTTATTGAGTTCCCTGTGGAACTGTTCGCTCATGGCGTCATGCAAGCGGGTGCGCAGCTCTTGCATTTTCTCATCGAAGGCACGCTTGGCGCGGGTGCGCCGGGCAGGGATAATATACAACCCCAGGCTAATCAACGTAATGCCCGCGATAATGCCGGTCACATCGGCGGCCGCTGCCGCGCCTGCAATGGCGACAATGGCCGCGCCCAAGCCAACGCCGCCGGCGCTGGCGAGTGCCGTTTGAGCTACCGCTGTGCGCAGGTCCTCGGAGAGAGCCTGCGCCTCGGCCTGGCGATCATAGGTTGCGACCACGTTACTCGCTGTACGCGCTACCGATTGAAGCAAGGTACGCCTGTTATAGTCAAACTGCCTGCCGATTGATCCGACCATTTCGCCATCGCGTCGAATGCTGACCTGGCGCCGCCGGTCCAGGTACTCCATAATGTCCTGCCAGAGCCTGTGCTCGTGCTCCACAAGCCAGTCGATCAATGATTGTACAGTCTCATCGATGTGTATTGCGCTGTCGCTGGTTACATCTTTTTCAAACTCGCTGCGTACGCGCTCAGTCTGGATCAGGTCGAAGATACGACCAAGGCGGATAGTATTATCGAAGAAACGATCCCCGCGCCCACGCATGTCCAGCACGATATTCTCTATTTCGCTGAGCCGGTGCGAAAAGTTCTGCTCCATATCCTCGCGGTACAGCCGTAGCTGCTCATCAATGGTAGCGACTGTACTGGCATCTTCCGCGAGCAGGCTGGCACGCTCTGTTGCCGAGTGTTGGGCCTCGTTGAGCAGGCGCTGCATCACTCCAAGCGGGCTGAGGAGCTTCAAGCGTACTCGTTCTGCCTCGTCCAGCGTGTGAAAGAGGTACTCTTCCAACGCGCCAAAGCGACTGTTCTCCCATAAGGTGACTGCCTCGTGTCCTATAGCCGAACGGGCTTGCTGCGCCAGCAAGGCCGATACCGGAAAGATTTCGGGTTGGAAACCCAGCAGGTTTTTACAATTCTCGCGCACGAAGTTGACAACTTCTGTCAGGGCTTCTGGCGTCTGGAGTATATCTATTTTGTTGAGTACAATTACTACTTTTTTGCCCCAGTTGCGAATGCGCTCCAGGAATGTGCGTTCGCTCTGGGTAAAGGGACGGTCCACAGAGGTGATAAAGAGGATCAGGTCACTGCGCGGGACAAACTCTTCGGTGAGTCGCTCGTGTTCACGCAGCACAGCATTCACGCCGGGGGTATCGACGATGCTAATATCTTGCAAGAAATCGGCTGGGTAGTGAAGTTCAAGCATAGCGTTGTCGCGCTGCCGCTGCTCGCCTTGAGCTCCATAACGCACGATGGTAACCTTGTTGGTGGTAGGAATGACGCCTTCCTCCAGGGCGCTGCTATGGAGCAGGGCGTTGATACAGGCCGATTTGCCCGCGTTGAACTCTCCCACTACCACCAGTAGAAAGAGTTCATCTAACGCGGTGGTCACCTGGCGTAGTGTTGCGGCATAAGCATCCGCTCCTTCAAACCCAAACAGGCATGCCTGCAGTTCGCTGGCTACCTGGCGCTCCTGTTGTAAAAGCTCGCGTTGTTGATCTTGCAAAACTACTCTGGCCATTGTGCATACTTCCTCTTCAACCGGGGGGTGCGTCTCATTTTTTGCATGACAGGGGCAAGCCCTGTCACTGCAGCCGGGATATGACATGAATGCCATCTTGCTCAGTCTCATTTTTTGCATGACAGGGGCAAGCCCTGTCACTACTATACACGATCAAAGGCCATCCTAGCGCTCCCAGCAAAAAATGAAACGCACCCTCAGCGGGGCAAAGCCTATATTTTCTGTTTGATATACGCTATACTTCTTAAGAAAGTAGCAAATCTGAGAGAGCGTCCCCGGATAGCAGGTCCACAGGTATTTGTGCAACCCTACAATATGCCATTCGTAAAGTACAGTGACTGTACCGGTAAATACATGCAATTATGGGAGGAGCTAGCCATCATGTCACAACAGTTTGAAGAGATGGAGCGTGGATATCAAGCGCAGCCTCTATATCCTGCTGGCAGCGAGCGGAGTTATGGTCCTGGTCCCGGCTTTGACGACGCCTTCGCTGGTCTGTCCGGGCAGAAACTCGGGCAACAATATACGAGTAGTACGGCTTCGGCAGGACAGCGGTTGGCGCTGGCTATCGTCTCGATCTGCCTGCTGGTGCCGCTGACGGCTATAACGTTGGGTATCTCAAGTGGCAGCACTCTGGGGCTGTTTGGCGGACTGATTGTGCTGGCCGTGATTTGCCTCACCATCATGGTTGTCAATGTCGTGTTTAATATCAGACATTGAACGCATGGGTAGTTGCGCGATAATGTCGCGGCTACGCCCGTTCACGTGACACCCATACGGTTTTGTCATTGAACTGCTGCGCTGTCTCCGGCAGCCACGGGAGCGTGCCTCTTACTTAGCAGTCCTCGACGATATCTCCACTGCTGCCGGGCCAGCCAGGCGCAGCCAACCAGGGGAGAAAGCCCAATGAGCCACCCCAGCCAGGTGGGGATCGCGTTGGGTGCGGTTACCGTCACATCGAGGCTTGCCGTACCTTGCCCGCGCGCTCCATTGAGGTCCACGAGGAGGCGCCAGGCTCCACGTACAGGCAAGTGGATTGAGCCCACCAGCGTCCCAGCCTGCTGCGCGTCGGGAGTAAGATTTGCGCGTACTATCACTCCATCAGTACCCAGGCCTGGTATTCCAATGATTCGACCGGAGAGATGCGCACCGGCACAACATACGACGCTCACATCAAGCGGCTGCTCCACTTCGGGTGGGTCCTGGAAGAGGTTCAGCACTATTACGTAAGGACCGGCAGTGAGTGTCTCACTATGGGTCGGCTTTCCACCGGCCAGCGCTACTCCCGGCGCTGCTATGAGCGCAAGCACAATGCAGAGTATAGCTGTACGTATTAATTGCTTCATGGCTTTAAGGTCCCTATCATAACTGGCTTAAGTACCAGATATCCCCAAGAGCAGCTCCTAACGCGGCCGTTATTGCTCCTCCTGCCAGCGTAAAAGGCAGAGTGAGTGGCAAATCGGGCCAGCGAAGCTCAATTACCCTGGTCACGTCAGGTGGTATTGGCGGCAGAGGAATGATAGGCGCTAAGACCATAAGCGCCTGAACGATCCACGCTGGAACTATCACCGCCGGTAGAGCCAACAAAGCGCCAAGTAGCCATGCGCCTCGTAAAGAATCATCCGTTGTCCTGCTGCGCCGGCGCTGCCAGTAGGCGACTCCATCCACCAGAAGCGCGAAGACGAGGAACAGCAATGGCAATAGGGCGAGCGTGGCGTTGAAGGTAGGCTGACGCCCTGAGAAGCGAAAGCTGAGCCCAAACGCTGCTACGGTATTGCTAAGTGCCCATGGCACGAAGGTTTGTGTCACCAGGGCCACAATCCAGAGGAGTGCGGCTGTAAGCGTTGCTGCACCTGGCTTACGAGTAATCTGAACTGCGCTTACCAGGCAAAATCCACCAATGCAAGCCAGTGGGAAAGGATACGTCAGGAGGTTCAATGAACCAAACGTGATAGAGGTAAAGGCTGTCAGAGGTGGCAAGGTCAGCTCGATGAGGGCCGACAGGAGTAGGAGCGTGCCCCATTCTGGTCCGTTGAGCCCCAGAAGGAGACGAGTTGGGTGCTTTGCTTCACGCTCAAGAGCAGCTTCGGACGCGAAAGCATAGATGAGCCCTAACCCTGCGACAATTCCCCCTATAGTTCCCATAATGTGAAAGGGTGACCACAGGGTAACATCGATGCCGTAGAACTCGTGCCAGTAATTATCAAATGGCGCGGCGAGCAAGTCGATGAGTGTTCCAAAGCCCAGTAAGACGAAGCCAAGCGGCGCGTGAAAAAACCACAACACTCCGACCGTTGAGGTATCATCAACTCCAGGTGCCCTTCGCCGGTAGCGTAGCGTATCGATCAATACCAGGCATAAGGCTATCAGCCCTGCAGCGCCTATGCCGGTGTAGAGCATGATATGAGGCGGAATCCAGAACTGGTCGCGTCCAACAAGGTCGTGCCATTGCCTGTCCCATGCCAGGCCAAGTTCGGCCTGCAGCAGCAAATAGAGCATAAGCCAGGCACTCACCTGGCGCAGCCTGCGCTCGCTCAGGTCGGGCTGTACCTTTGCGTGAGAAGGTTCCTCCATGCCTCCATAAACAACTGGTCGTGCCATGGTATTACCTCTATTCCTTCGAGAATAATCCTCGCGGTATCTTCTGCGGTACGAGTACTTTCAGCGCTCCGGGGGCAATAATAAAGCTGGCCGGTGTATGACCTACCGGCTCACCGTCGATCTGAATAGCCACTGGCTGGCGGGTGTTTATTTCAATCGAGGTAGCGGTATAGTAGCGCACCCACTGCTGGCGGTTTTTTCGCCCGAGTAGGAAGTCTATCACCACAAAGATGCGTCCCAACATACTACGCTTGCGCACTACACATACATCGAGCTGTCCGTCATCACACTTTGCCTCCCAGGTGAATTTGAGAGCGCCTCCATAGAGCTGGGTATTTCCAACGATGATTTGTAGAGCGCGCAGCTTGACCGGGCGCTTATTGTTGATGCGCAGCCGCGCCTGGAAATTTGGATAACCAAGTCCTAGCCAGGTAGCAATCAGCAAATATCCCAGGGCGCCCAGTCGTTTAACAGGCTTTTTTTCGATGGCCTGTGTTACTGCGCCATCGATACCGATGCCTGCCATGAGCAAAAAAAAGCGATCATTGCAGCGGCCCAGGTCAATCGAGCGGATTTGACCGTTCAGCAGTACTTTACGTGCGTCAACTATCTGGAGAGGGATGCCCATTTCTCGTGCCCATATATTGACTGTGCCATAAGGGAGTACACCGAGCGCAGTTTTGCTTCCTGCCAGCTCCTGGATGATCTCATTAATCGTGCCGTCACCGCCTGCTGCGATAACGATATCAACATCCTGCGTCACTGCCTCACGCGCCAGTTGCCGCGCCCCGCCAGGCGCTTTCGTAATGTGGAGATCGACCTGCCAGTCGCGTTGACGCAAGAAGCTGAGAGTTTCATCCAGACTGTGAGCATAATGCTGCGGGAAGCTGCCCGAGACTGGATTGGCAATGATAACCGCGGAGAGGGGTCTGGCTACTTCTCTTGCAGGTTCCCGGTAGGTCTTCGCCAGGTTATGCGCTCCTGTATCTATGTCCATGAATTGCCCTCTAGCGATCATCAATCTACACGTGGTACACGGGCCAGTATCTCTGAGACGACCTCGTAGTTTATCGTGCCAAGGCGTTGTGCCACTTGCTCTGCAGTGAGCTCTGCCGTTCCCTGGCGCCCGATGAGCACAACCTCGTCACCCATACGAGCCTGTGGAATATGGGATACATCGACTATGCATTGATCCATGCAGACGCGGCCCAGCAGTGGTGCCTCCTGCTGGTGAATCAACACCGTTCCCCAGTTGAGGGGAGTCCGCCGGAAGCCATCCGCATAGCCGACCGGTAACACCGCGACACGGGTAGGGCGCTCTGTTACATAGGTGCAACCGTAGCTGATGCACTCGCCAGCAGGTATGACCTTGACCTGAGCCACCTGGGTTTTGAAGGAAAGCGCGGGACGAAAACCCGCCGGTAGACGTACTTCCGTTGACGGATCCATCCCATAGAGGGCAATGCCTGGCCGTACCATGTCGAAATGTGCCTCTGGCAAACTGATTGTTGCTGCGCTGTTAGCAGCGTGGACTAGTGGTGGGCGCAGTTGATGCCCCTCTACTACTTGCAATACGTGTTGAAAGCGAGCGAGTTGCACGCGCACATGTGTCTGATCTTGAGTATCGGCCATGGCGAAGTGCGTATAGAGGCCTTCCAATTCGATGCCTGGTGACGCGGTGATATCTCGCATGAGCGCCAGGATTTCATCGATCTGCTCGGAGCGTATGCCCAGGCGCCCCATACCAGTATCAATTTTCACATGTACTTTGACTGTCTGTCCCAGGGCCAGAGCCGCACGTGAGAGCGCGTGGGCCGACTCAACAGTATACAGGGTGACTGTCAAGTCCAGGCGTACTGCTTCACGCATTTGCCAGAGTGGTACATAGCCAAAGACCAGGATAGGGGCGTTGATGCCTGCTTTACGCAGTGGCGCTGCCTCACTCACTGTTGCCACTCCTAGCATACTGGCTCCATTATGCAAAACGGTACGCGCTACCTTCAGCGCACCGTGACCGTAGGCATCTGCCTTAAGCGTGGCAAGGAGACGAACCTGTGGGCCTAGCAGCGACTTAAGGCGGCGAGTGTTGTTACCTATGGCGCTTAGATCGATCTCGACCCAGGTGGGGCGCTCGGCGCGCATGACCACGATCTGCTTCCAACCTGGCGTCTGCCGCACCAGTTGTTCTTGCGCCTGCTCTGGCTGCGACATCAGGAACTCAGTAATCTTCTCCATGCGCATCTCTTCGGACCCCTTAATCAGGACGGTGTCTTTGATATGTTCTTTGGAGTGAGTGTTCCTCCCTGAATGTTCGATAACCCGGTGGACTGCCTGGGCTGCATCCTCATGCGTCGAAGTGATAACTACTTGCTCAGGTGTGAGACCAGCTTGACGGGCCGATTCGGCAATGAGAGCGGCACGCTCTCCACGTGTAATCAAATAATCCGTAGAGTGTGCCGCTTCGCGCCCCACCACGCGGTGCGCTTCTTCCTCGAGGGGACCCAGGTTGAGCATGTCACCCAGCACCGCGATGCGGCGATTGGCGGGGAGGGCTTTGAGTGTTGCCAGGCCGGCGATGACCGCCGCTGGCGCGGCATTATGTGTGTCATCGAGCAGCATAGTGTGACCTATCCCAGGCAGGGGATTCAGGCGTCCGGGGAGGGGACCTAGCTTTGCCAATGCATGTTGCACCTCTTCATCAGGCAATCCACAGAGCCGTCCAACAGTATAAGCTGCCAGCATGGTAGAAACATGATGCGCTCCCAGTAAACGAGAGGTAAGCCGCGCAGGTCTCCCGGAGGTTGCGCCTGCATCTGGTAATTCGCAGCTCACGCCATTCCATATCACCTGTACATTACGTACCATTGATGGAGTAAATGGCACGTTCGTAGCTCGTAGTTCGCTCAGCAGGCCGGGTATGAGGGCATCGTCCTGGTTAAAAACCGCGCTCCCTTTTTCGGGCAGATGTGTGAAAAGGCTTCCTAGCTCTGCCGCCAGCCCTGCCAGGTCGCCAAAGTATTGGAGGCGTGTAGGGCTAATGTTGGTCAGAATACCAATGTGCGGGTGTGCAATACGGCACAACTCGCTGATTTCTCCCGGGTGATCGCAGCCTAACTCCAGTACAGCATACTCGTGGTGTTCTTCCAGGCGGCCAAGCGAGAGCGGTAACCCGAGCAGGTCGTTGTAGTTCTGCCAGCTTCTAAAGGTAGCAAAGTTACCAGCAAGTACGGATGCAATGGCCTCTTTGGTGCTAGTTTTGCCCGTGCTGCCGGTCACTGCAATAACGGTTGGGCGCCAGCGCTCCAGGATAGCGCGGGCATATTGCTGTAATGCGATGCGCGTGTCCTCCACGACGACCGTGGCTACTCCGGCAAATTCCAATGATGCCCGGGTTTCTTCTGAGATGGATGCAATGGCTCCCGCGTCAACTAGCAGGCCTGTAGCTCCCCCGCGTAGTCGCCATACCCGCCGCGTACTGCTACGAACATCTCTCCCGGGATCAACTGGCGGCTATCGTGGTTAAATCCATCGAAGGAACTTTGTTTTCCTCGATAACGCAAGAAGCCGTTTGTAGCGTTCAGTAGATGTTCGAGATGAATCAACGTGTCCTCTGTTTCTAGCAGTTGGAGACCGCAGGCCGCGGAATGGTTAGGAGAGTCTTCCTCTCATCTTGCCAGCACAAACTGCATCCCCCCGGCCGATTTGACCAGCCCCTTGAGTTCCATCACCGTCAATGTCGACGATACCGTCGTTGTTGGCAGGTCCGATTCGCGGATCAGATCGTCGATATGGCGTGGGTCGTGGCTGAGCAGGGAGAGCAGGGTGCGTTCTTCGGCATTATCTGGTAACGCAGCCTGCATTTCCACCTGTTGAGGCACCATGAAAAGGTTGAGCACCTCGACAATCTCCACTCATTCACGCTCGTAACCTAGACGGGCTTGTCACTGATTTGGCGCGTCTTTTAGGTATCACTCTTCCACAAAATACAACTCTCGTTACAGCTTGAGGAAATTCCTCAAGCTTTTTTTGCGTGAGAAAGGACATCTCATGGAACAGTTTACCACAAGTGAGAAAAAACAGCTTCTTACCAGACTTCAAGAACTTGATACCCTGTATCACGCATGTTCACTTGAAGCGTATGAGCAGACCTGGCAAAGCGTCAATCAGCAAGTACGACACACGTTCCCAGGCTTTACCATTGCATACGCTGAAATATATACCGCAGGTAGTGAACGAGAAGCACATGGAGGAATGCGCCATGTGTTGCTTCCCACCAAAGACATTCCACCTGGTCGCTTTGTAGCACGTACATGAGGCTTGTCTTGACTCATTCGGATCAGCATTACGCGCCGAAACGACACGCCCGATACACTCCGATGCCAGCCGCCCCACCAGGCGTATCGTTTCTCTGCTTCGAGCGTACCCGAATGGTCAAGACCCTCCGCTATGCTCCGGCGAGAAGCCTCATGTACTGCGTTTCGGCGTACCCATGCTTTTGCCTCACTCCATCCCTCTACCTCCTCCGCCAGTCTGAACCCTACTGCCCCCGCCACCGAGCGAGAACTCCTCACTTGACAAAGCAACCAACCTATGTTTCAATAAACTCATGCATAAAGGAACATTTATCAAACGAGTCACACAAAAGAACCAGAAGCCGCAGATCACCCAGCAGCTCTATAACAAAGTTCTCACTGACTTACTCACTACTATCCGGCAGGAACTCGCAGCAGGCCGGAAAGTGAGCTTTATTGGCTTTGGTACTTTCTATACGCGCATCCATAAAGGAGGACGCGGACGCAACTTCAAAACAAACAAACCCATGGAGTACAAAGCAGTTCGCATCCCTGCGTTTCGCCCTGGATCATTCCTCAAACAAGCAGTACGGAAGAAGAAATAACCTCATTTCTCACTCTTTCCTCATCTCGTATACTTCCTTTACCTATGACCAACTATCACTTGAAACCCCTTACTACCTTAACCATCCATTGCATCCCAGGAAGCCCGCGAGCAACGCCGGAGAGTGCTTGAAGCTGCGGCCAAAGTACGAAAAGAGAATTATAAACGGTTTCGGGAACGGATGCAGAAACAAGAAGCAGCCACCGCTTGCAACAATGACTACCCCTTGTAGAAAACCTTACTCTCGTTTTGACTGCTTGCTTTCTTTGGGTATACTCCTCTCTTCTCGAATACATACACAACTTGTCACACTGCCTTTGCAGACAGCTTATTTGATATAAACGAGAGATGAGCTTATTTTTGAACGGATGATCTAAAAAGTTCCCCCTGGCTCTCTTGCCTCATTTTGCATATACTCATCTTAATGAGAACAGCAACGATAAACGGTAGCAGGCAAATCACATTGCTGCAAAGCGAGCTTGAAGTAGTAGGAGTCGCGCCAGGAGATGAGTTTATTGTTGCTGTCGAAAACGGTGTTATCGTCCTGACCCCCAAACCAGTAAATATACATCCTGCTCATACCACACGCTGAACCTTCAAAAATGCCACTTCGCCTTATCTCAATGTGCGAAGCGATGTAATGACCTTTTAGTCCCATATGCCTTGTACGGCTGTTCCAGATAAGCTAGAGTATGGGAGACACGAAATGCTACACGAAGGCATTCTATAACACAGTGTAAGAGGGTAAAACAATGGTTGCTTGGGATAATCTGCTCGCTGAAAGCCAAAGGTTGGAAGACGTAGCAAGGAAAATACAAAGCGGTGAAAAAGCGGGGTTATCAGAGGAGGAAATAGAACGCCTCTCGAATGAGTATCATTCATGGTTAGGAAAGTGTTTGTCCGTTTTACCTGACGATCTCAAGGATAAATTTCGCGACGCATATGAGGGATCTTTCTGGAATGCCAAGATTAAGAGGTTTTTTGAAGCTGCAACCGAACGAAGTCTACTTCGGTCAACTGATGGAGCAATAAAAGAGCTATATCCTTATTGGGCATACCCCTTCAAACAGAATTTTTATCCCTACATACGGAGTCAACGGCAATTATTGATAGAAGCCCGTGAGCGTCCTCAGAAAGCTACACCATCTGAAACGGCTATGATGGAAGATACCTGGAACAGTCCCATTAAAACCTTTGATGAAAAGCTTGTTAAAGCTCGTGCAGACATTCAAGCAAGTAGGAATGAGGATGAATTAATTCACCGTGTTTTACGACCTGTTTTTCAGTTTTTAGCGTTTGAGGGAATAACTGTTCTACACCATTCAGGAGCACCCGAACATGGAAAGGATATGGTGTTCTACCAAAAGGATAATTTGGACAGCTTTATATGTTATGCAGTAGTCGCATGTAACAAGAAAATACATACGAATTCATCACAAATAAGCGACTCAGGCCACTATGGTAAGATTATAGACCAAGTTAATAAGTGCTATTATGAACCTTGGAGAGATAACAACCTGAAAAGGGAGGCATACATTGATAAGGTTATTATTGCAACCAGTTCTACTATTACGGATACTGCAACAACCTACTTCCGAAGATGGGAAGAAAAAGAGAGGCGACATTTAATTTTTCTAGATGGTGAGCGTCTTGCTGGATTGCTCGTGAGGTTAAGGCATAGCAGATAGCTCAACTTTTAGGGTGTTCTAGTGGGACATTCCGTCCCTCAGTCTCACCATTTGACATTTCCCCGTTCACTTGCTAAGCTCTACAATACATCTATGAGCAGACATATCATACCCATTGATGCGAGTAACCTTCCCGACCTGCTGCGGATTGCAGAGGAAGTTCAAGCAACCAAGACTCCCCGTCTTATCAAACGAGATGGTGAAACACTTGCCATGCTCATGCCAGCAAGAGTCACAGGAAAATACGAGAGCCACCCACAGAAACGGAATATCTGGTCTCACTATGACCCGCAACGTGTCAGAGCAGCATTAAAACAAAGCGCAGGAGCACTCCAAGGAGTAGACAGGAAGGAACTGTTACGCGATCTTGCCGCACAACGTAGCCAGGAAAGCCCAGGCCGCGTGTTCTAATGTATGCCTTTTTTGATTGACACCGATCTTGTGATAGACCACCTGGCAACCATCACCGAAACCAACCAACTGTTAGAGAAACTCGCACCGGAAGGCATCGCCATCAGCATTATCACCTATATGGAAGCGTATCAGGGAGTTGTCAGAAGTCCGAACGTCAAAGAAGCCCGCGCCAAGTTTCAAACATTCCGCCGGAGCGTTCCGGTTCTTCCCTTCTCACTGACCGTTGCAAAACGATGCGCCGCCCTACGAGAACACTTGAAACAAGAGCAGAAGCGCGTGAAACCCCGCGCTCTTGATCTTATCAATGCTGCTATTGCAATAGAGCACAATCTAACGCTTGTTACTCGCAATGTTGAGGATTATCAAGACATTCCAGGCTTAGAGCTTTACCCACTGGCAGCATAATACCGCTTCAACGTCGCCTTGTCTCAATTCTACGACACGATACTAATCAAAACGAAGATTTATCCTGCTTATTTCTTATCAAGAAAATCATAATACCTGTCCTCAATGAGTAGAGTTGGACTTTTTCCTTCTCTTTTTAGGTTTATCATCTTCGTGAGATCATCATCGCTGAGAAACAATGTGATACGTCCCACGTCCGAATAATCCTCTATTACCTCTTCATAATCTTTTACGCCTTGACGTGAGATAATAATTATGAAATTGCCGAATGCCATGTTTCTTAAATATCGTAAAGTGCTTGTAATCTCTGTGTATTCAACAGGATTTTTGTAATTCTTCGCATCAAAAAGAATTTTTTCTAATTTTCTCACCCATTTCAAACTCTGCCAAAACTCTGTCTTGGGGCTTCTGTT
>WNGP01001845.1_pt1 | contig 17548 bp, 18 predicted proteins | sample 5407671 | NCBI WGS metagenome assembly WNGP01 (sample SAMN13153381, study PRJNA577476) | soil metagenome | isolation source: 40 cm soil or saprolite under Garry oak tree replicate 2 | place: USA:California | collected 2016-06-15 | reverse complement strand
GGACGAATTTTCCAGTTCACAACAAACGGATGGATAAAGACGGGCGATGGGATGGCTCTCGCCTATCGCGCCGGGGTGCCGTTGAAAGATATGGAAATGGTCCAGTATCATCCCACACTGCTTCCAAACACGGGGATTCTGATCACAGAGGCGGCCCGAGGCGAGGGCGGCCACTTGTTGAACAAGGATGGCGAACGTTTCTTGAAACGGTATGTCCCAGGCAAAATGGAACTGGGACCCAGAGACATACTGTCTAGAGCCGAGATGAGTGAGATCAATGCGGGAAGAGGATTCGAAGGACCCTACGGGAGCTACCTGCACCTCGACCTGACACATCTTGGCGAAGAGGTTATCGAAACGAAGTTACCATTTGTAAAAGAGTTGGCGGAGAGGTATGTTGGCATAGATCCAGCCCATGAGCCAATTCCAGTCAGACCCGGCCAGCACTACATGATGGGAGGGGTGCATACGGACATTCACGGATTTACCGGGTTGCCAGGTCTATACGCGGCGGGCGAGGTCGCTTGCGTTAGCATGAACGGAGCCAACCGTCTAGGAAGCAACTCGCTAACGGAGTGCCTCGTCTTCGGAGCAGAAGCAGGCAAAGCCGCCGCACAATTTGCTCTGAAACAAAACAATCCCGATTTCGGCAATCCTGTTCAAGGACTAGCCATGAGCGAGGAGACTAGAATCTTCGACCAGCTTCTCAAGCACGAGACGGGCGAGAGAGTATCCAGCATTAGAAGCGACATGCAAGTGGCCATGGAGAAACATGTCGGAATATACCGCGATGAGAACACCCTCAAAGAGTCCTGCAGAGAAGTTGGGCAATTGAAACAGCGACTCGATAATGGAATAGTAGAGGACAAAGACCACGTTTACAATACAGAACTTGTCGCTGCACTGGAACTGGACTTCATGCTGGACGTCGCAGAAACAATACCCTACTCCGCTGTCGCAAGACAAGAATCCAGAGGCGCCCACTATAGAACAGATTTTACAAAGCGAGACGATAAACGGTTCCTGAAACACTCAATGGCATACTGGAACCGCGGTCCCCCAAGAATCGACTACAGCCCGGTGACGATAACGCGATGGAAGCCAGAGGAGCGTGTATACTAGCCGTTGAGCATGGATACTGCGACGATACGAGTAACTCGATATCGTCCCGAAAAGGGTTCTGAACCGTTCCTCCAAGAGTACAAGGTCCCGTACCGGAACGATATGGTAGTCCTTGACGCTCTGAACTACATCAAGGCCAATATCGACGGAACCCTGACCTATCGATGGTCCTGCCGAATGGGAGTCTGCGGCAGCTGCGGAGCCAGCGTCGACGGAACACCCAAGTTGACATGCGCCAGTTTCCTCCACGAATTCAAGGGACGAACAATCACAGTAGAGCCCTTGCCCAATTTCCCAATCATCAAAGATCTAGTTGTGAACATGGAAGATTTCATGGAGAAACTGGTAGAGATCAAGCCATGGATAATTCGTGAGAAAGAGACTCCTCCAGAGCAGGGCGAATACAAGCAATCCGCGGAGGAGCTGGAGCGATATCAGCAGTTCTCATCGTGCATTAATTGCATGCTCTGCTATTCAGCTTGCCCCATCTATGGCCTTAACGAGAAATTCCTCGGACCAGCAGCAACAGCCGTCGCCTACCGGTACATTGAGGATTCAAGAGACCAGGGAAAAGATGTGCGCTTCCCAGTCGTCCACGAAATGGAAGGCGTGTGGGAGTGCACACTCGTGGGTGAATGCAGCGTCGTATGCCCGAAAGGCGTAGATCCGATGCTCGCCATCCAAAAAACGAAGATTCTAGGCGCGACGAACGCTCTCAAGTCGCTTCTCATGCCTCGAGGCGGACGATAGGATGGAGGACAAGAAGCGATACCCAGAGCTGAGGAGGAGACTATCTCCCGGATGGTGGACCGCCAACAGACACTATGCCATGTACATGGTCCGCGAATGGACCAGCCTCTTCGTCGCTCTCTACAGCCTCATCTTCATCTACGGACTCTCACTCTGGGCGACGGGGTCCCGTGCCGACTTTCTCAACCTCCTGAAAAATCCTGCAGTCGTCGGATTCAGCTTGATCGCTCTCGTCTTCACAATGTACCACGCAGCAACCTGGTTCTACCTCCTCGGCGCAATATCACCGGTCAAGATCGGAAGGAGCACGACCAAGCCCTGGCAGGCACTCGTCCTCAACCTCATACTCCTCGTGATAGTCTCATACCTCGCAATCTGGCTGCTGGTGCTGAGATGAAAGCTGAAACCCACAAGGTCGCGAGGCTGCACGCCATGCTCTGGGGCATATTCTCGCTTGGAGGAATGATCGCAGCATTCCTCCTCCCAGTCCTGATCTACATGACAGCCATCGCATACCCATTCAGTCTCTGGCCGTTCAACGGAACTAGAGATCCAAGCTTCCTAGTCATAGGGCACCTCCTCGGCGCCCTCTTCATCTTCGTAACCATAGCAGGCTCACTCTACCACGGAATATTCCGTTTCCAGTCCGTACTCACCGAGGTTGGACTCCTCAAGTACCGGAGAGCACTGGAGGCTGTAGGATACTTCATCATATTTGCCGGAATCATACTCCTAGCATACTACCTAGGAACATGGTATCTCAACGGCACCATAAGATAGCCGAACTCGTCCCAGCGACGGGGTTCACGCAATATCGTCTGAGCCGCGTGGGACTGCCCAATCCCTCTGATGTTCTAATACTGGACATTGAATCTCCGGTTACTCCGGTGAAGAGTGTTGGGCCACGAACATTCTCTAGAAGAGTTTGGACGCTACCGCGAGAAGATGAACGAGAAGATTCTGTCCCGAGGAAACCTTGGGATAAAACGGTTCTTCAATCTTGACACGCAGGCGTATGTCGACGGCGCTCTGCCGCGAAAGACCAAGGAACTGCTAGGCTTGGTGGCGTCGCTTGTCCTGCGTTGCGACGACTGCGTAACATATCATATCATCCAGTGTGTGGAGACGAAGGTAACGGATGAAGAGTTCTTCGAAGCCTTCAACATCGGCCTCATCGTAGGCGGCTCCATCACGATCCCTCACCTGCGCTACGCAGTCGACACACTCGAAGAATGCAGGCGAAAAACCAGGACCTGACCAGGAAGTCTTCTCACAGATCCCGGATGATCGGACCGTATCGTTCGGCCTATTTTTTGAGCATTTTCAATGAGGCCAACCAGTGACCGTGGAGATGCGGTAGAGCCCAAGATCCGATGGCGATAGCCATGATTAGACACTGGGAGATGAGGAGTCCAAGGTAGGCTGTATCAGACAGCAAGTAGCTCCTGAAGACCGCTGCCGGAAGACCAGCAGGTTCTCCCGCGACAATGTCTCCCAGCATCGCTACCAGCTGGACCGTAGCGGTTAGCAAGGCTCCGAGGATGGATAGTCGCGTAACCCTCCAGACCGCCACTATCAGCGAGAAATCTAGAGCCACAAACGCCGCTAATCCATAGGCGTGTGTTGGCGCGGCAGTCCAGAGCCAGTAGTCAGTCGCCAATATCCGAACTCCGACCAGCGCTGATGCTCCAAGAGCAGCAGAGAGTACCAGACGGACGACTTTCATTCATCCCGCCTTCACCCAATCACTTGTTGTATCGCTGGACTTACCCCAGACAACAATAGTGTAACTAGCAGTATTGACAATCAATGCAAAATCAAAGATGCGTCAGAGTGAAAAAGACTATTAGCTGAAATGTTCTCGGGACAATTCCTGACCCTAGGTCACGACTATTGTGACCGAGAGGTCAGGCGGAAAAGTAGTGTATCCCTGAAATATCGTGACGGTGCCTGTATAGGATCCCTTGCAGTTTGGAGCGGCGACTAGACAATGAGCGGTGATGGTGACGGTGCTGAATGAGGGGCCGCAGGATGCGAAGTTTGACGGGGTGGTTGTGAGACTGATCTTAGTCGGGTTGCTGACGCTGGTGTGGAGGACGACTGCGCTTGTGACTGGCGGTGCGCATTTGAATGAATCTCCGGCACTTCCTGAGCTACTAGTCCCACCGCTGCCAGAGAATGTTATGCTGAGTGGGTTTGTTGACCAGAGAGCCTTCGGCGCGCTGCTCGTGGCGAAGCCGACTGCGGCGTAGGCTCCGACCATTATGAGGCTTATCGAGAGGCCTACCAGCAAGTGAGGTAGATATCGTCTGATAGGCGACTGCAATGGCAGAACGAGCGTCGAGTCTTAACAATTTAAGATTTATGTGCGGAACGAGCCAAATTCGACTATTCCAGTTAACACAGGATATCCCAGTATCGCCTTTCATTGCGACTATATGCCTGTGTCGCATCTTCCAAGAAGGATCTGCGCAGATTGAGTTCGAACGAGGGAGTTTGGGCGTTTGTTGATTCATCGCAAGGATATGCACATGGTAGACTTTTGATCAAATTCGAACGAGATGTCTGCTATGTCGTGGAACCTGGAAAGAATATCTTTGAGGTCAAGCCGAAGAAACTAGAGCGAACAGATGCAGTAACACTTGTTGCGGAAACCGGCTTTTGGAATTATGGCAGGTTTTCGATGAGGTTCGACTCAGCAGCAGACGCGGACGCTACTGAACAGAGGTTGAGACCACAGGTGCCTAAAAGACATTAAACGAATGACGAATAGGCCAAATGAGTTGCAAGCCTCTTTACCGACCGAGAGTCCTGTCTGGGTGGGATTTCCATAGACTAGTGTAAGACTGGAAACATAATAGTAGTGTAGTCAATCCTCAGACGTTGTCCGATGACGCCCCGTCAGGCGATTTTCACCGGCCTAATCCTACTCATTCTATCCTTCCAAGTTCTAGTTCTGGCAGTACTAGCGTTCTTTCCCTACCTTCCAGATCCCGGACTCTCCAAGCTTAATTCGGACATCTACTTCTTCCTGGCTCCGCTCTCGACAATATTCCTGCTAGGGCTCCTTTATGCCTGGTTACTGAGGCTCGTGGCGAGACAAGCGTCCCGCTACTCGCCCACTGCTAGATCCATCATTCATTTTTTCTCAGAACCCTTCGCCAAGATCATTTCTTCCGTAAGAACCAGATCTCTGTCTGACTCTGCCCAGACATTCAAGATACTCTTCCGTCCGAGACTGTTGCTCGTCATCAGTCTAGCTTTCAGTGTCCTTCTCGCATTCGTACCCTACCGGCCAGACCTTAACCCGAACGGGATTCTTGTCGGAGTAGACAGCCCAACCTACGTCACATGGATCAGCCAGATGATTGCAAGACCCGTTCCACAGGCGCTACAGTATTCTTTTGTCGAAGGTCTCGACGGCTCCAGACCACTACTACTAGTAATATTGTACATGGTCGCGTCGCTCGGAGTCTCACCCTCACAAGTCATCGAGCACCTGCCGATGATACTAGCACCACTGCTAGCATTGTCGTCCTACGCTTTCGTCCGGTTCGGGCAGGGAAGCGCGAGCTTCGCCGGACTGACCGCACTCTTCGCCCCATTCACATTCTATCTCTCCGTCGGACTCTGGGGAGGATACTATGCGAACATGCTCGCGCTAGTCTTCGCCTATCTCTTCCTCACCCTTCTCCTACTATTCTCGAAATCGCCCTCAGCCCCAAAATACTGCGGGATGTTCGCTCTTTCAATAGCGCTCTTCCTGACGCATCCCTGGACCTGGGTCCTCATAGCCACCGCGGGGCTAGTCTTCGCACTCTCGCTCTGGAGAGAGACACACCTCACGATCCACCTAAAGTCAATAGCCGGAATTGTAATCGCCGGTGTGGCACTCGACGTCCTGAAGAGCACCCTCTTCGCCACCCGCACCGTCGCCGCAGACCTAGCAACCAAACTGCCTACCAGCGCAGACCCATCCGCGTTCTGGGTAAACCTAGTCGACGGGTTACTCTACACCCACAGTGAACTGTTTGCGAGCTGGATTGTCCTAGGAGTCGGGCTGTTCGCCTGTTTCGTGCTCCGGTTCAAGGACTGGTTTGAACGACTGGTCCTCTTCTGGGTTGGAGTAGCCTCAATCCCGTTCCTATTGCTGGACAGCTATGAGCAGACACGGATCGTCTACGATCTTCCTATACCAGTTCTAATGGCTACTACGTTGTTGTTCTTCCTGCCCATGGTTGGAATAAGGAACATTCGCTGGCCCGGGATAATCATCTTCCTAATACTCGTCCTGTGCGCGAACTACGCCCTGCAGGGCATACTGCTCCTCTAGAAGTCGCATATTGATGTCCCCGGGCTTCTACGGAATTCCGGAGAATCCCTCCATAGCAGATAAGAATAAAGCCCGAAGAGAAAACCCCTAAAGTTTCAGGTCATCAGGCTATGCGTCTCGCCATCCTCCAGCATTCCTACGGCAGGTTCGGGGGAGCGGAGCGGCTAGCCCTTAGCCACTACATCGAGATGAGAAGGATAGGACAGGATGTCACATTCTACTATACAGGACAGATGTCGCGCGGCTGGAAGAAGAGGCTCCGGAATGAAACTATCCGAAGCATTCCGACGGGGGTCGCGAGCAGCCCGGACCGTCTTAGGCAACTGAGGCGTTTCTTGGACGAACTTCGAGACTATGACCGAATCATCATCCACCATCATGTAGAGCCGGTTCTGGCCTTCTACCTATCCAAGTATCTCGGCCCTAGGATAGTCTGGTATTCTGGATCGGTCTTCGAGCTTCCTTGGGAGGAAGTGATCACCGGTGTTGATTACCGGCGTATCAGCCCGACTGTGAGAAGAACGGGGAGCGAGTTCTATGGCGGACTTCTATCCAGTCTTCTTCTCTCGAACCTGATGTACGGGCTAACTGCCCGAGTAGCTAAGGTAATAGACATTGAGACTGTTCGAGGTTACGGGAAAGTACTGGCCAACAGCTTCTTCCTGTCGCGGTTTCTAAAAGATGTGTACCATCTCAAAGAAGTGCCCGGCGTTGTCTATCCGGCAGCCGACCCGCTTCTGGAGCAGCTGGCTTCCGAGAACCACGCCCAAGAACAGGACTACATGCTGGCTGTCGGGTCCCTCATCCCGCTGAAAAACGTCGAGAGCATGATCCGAGCCGCGGCAAAGGTCCAATCTTCCAAGCTTGTTGTAATTGGCGACGGCCAGGAGAAGAGCAGATTGAAAGACTTGGGATCTGAGCTTGACGTTCCAATCGAATTCAAAGGAAACATAGACAACGAAGAAGACCTGGCCCAGGCATATAGAGAGTGTAAGTTCCTCGTACACCTCTCCCTATACGAGCCGTTCGGCCTAACACCTCTAGAAGCGGGGTTGTTCTCGAAACCCTCAATCGTAACGAATCGTGGTGGGCCTCCCGAAACCGTGATCGATGGCGAAACTGGATACGTCGTAAATCCGAACGACACTAAGCGTGTATCTTCTATGATGAATGAGCTTCTGGAGAACTCTCATCTGCGTCTGGAAATGGGCAGGAGAGCCAGAGAGAATATCCTACGGAACTTCACTTTGGAGGTTTCCGTAAAGAATCTTCTTGCAGAGATCGAGTAGGACACGTTTGTCGGGACAAAACAACGCCAAACCATCGTCCCCTCGTAGCTACTTGCAACGCGTGGGAATCATCATAGTGATATTAGCAATTCTAGGCTCTGCTCTGACACTTGCCCTGGGAGGAGCCGTGAAGCATGAAACAGTTGAACTTGTTGCTGGGTCACAGCACGTATCGTCAATTTATGGCGAACTCAACTCCAGCGAAATCTTCGGGTATTCTGATAATTTCACTGCATGGTCGCTTCGAAGTAGCCCTAGTGCTGAAGGAAAGGTCTACAATAATACTAATCAGCTCATACTAAGCGGCTCGTTTGGAAATGCGTCGACCCCAACTGCCACTGATATCCTGAAAAAAGTCAATATCGACATCGCCTCGTATCCTATTCTTGAGGTCCACGTTAACGTAACAAGCGGAGTTGCCTATGGCATTAGGTTCTTCACAACAACCCCAAATGGAAGCCGAGTCAATGTTTGGTGGGAAGCTTCACCACTCGATCACCGTCGGGGAATAGGGTCTGAGACTATCCGAGTCAACATGCAGCGTCAGGCTTTTCTGGCCACAAACGAGAATGTATCGCGTTTAGACACTCTCGAGCTTTACGTGGAAACTCCAGCATATACCCCAAAGAGTTTCCAACTCGTGCTATCGAAGTTTGACTTCGTAAACTATACTCTAAGTCCCGTAGAGAATGGAAAGGATTACCGCGCTGTGTACCTGGGGTTGAGTGGAGTAGCGGAGGATAACGTCTCATGGTCTCTCAATAGGATCACACTTGGAGTGACCATTACTGCCGAACTAGGCTCGACCTACACGATATATCTTCTAGATGGAAGCTCCATCTTCACATCGTCGACTGCGGCGAATCTTGTTTACAATCAATTGGTGCCTTCAAATGTTTTCACACTGTACCCACAGGACAATCTGTTGCTGTTTTCTGAACTCATGCCAAACACCGAAGTGTCGATCGTCATTGTCGTAGAATCTGGCTCTTTCCACAGCTTTCAACTGAACAGTGTAGATTTCCTTTACCTTCCGACGGAACAGGTCATACCCGCGCCCTCGTTAGGCACAATGGGTCTCTACTACACCTATTTCCTTTTCTTCCTATTTCTCCTTCCTCTCGGAGTAGCCGTTATAGTATTCAAAGAATTCTTCGAATCAGTATCAATTCGCAAGAAGCACCTGATGTCTGTACTGGCCATAGGACTGCTATGCAGATTAGCTCTTGCGGCAACCACTGCGCATGTATTTGACACCAGCATCTTCCTCGCGTCCGCGAGAACTTGGTTCCAGTACGGAACAACTTCAGGTTCCGTAGGACCGACACTTCCACTGACATATTTCCTCTATTGGACGGGCTACTCTCCCTTTGCGCTACTTCAACTCATGGGATTCCAAGATATCGCGTTTCTCTCCCACCAAGCCGGTGTTGTCGAGTCTGTATTTGTCAAGCTCTTCCCAATGGCTATGGATATCCTGACATTCTTTACGCTCTCAAGGTTCAGCAACAGTGGGAAGGCACTCGTTTGGGGTTCATTCTATTTTCTCAATCCACTTGCTATTCTAGTTTCGTCGGTTTGGGGGCAATACGAATCAGCCACCGTAGCTCTCATCGTGTTAGGAATTTATTGGGTGACTCGAGAGAAGGTATTCCGGGCGGGGTTGACGTTCGTGATTGCTGCCATGATACAATTCCTTGGTTTGATTCCTCTTGCGATTCTTCTTATTTGGACTGCGCGGTTGGGCCGCCTCAAGAATTTGTTTGTTCTCGGGTGTATTCCATCTTTAGTTCTGCTGTATCCACCTCAGCGTGAACTAATGTATCGAATATTCCTCGGGCTGGCCGGTCTATCGACGGGCCGATTCTCTGGACCCAGTCCATATAGTCTGCTGGGGAATCTGTCACAGTTAGCTCCCGTTTTTACTATCCATCCACTGTTGATAGTAGGAACAATTGTCCTCCTGCCACTATCTGCTGATGTCTATAGAAACAGAATCGATCCTCAGCGAATTTTGTTTTACACCGCAATATTATCGGTAGCATTTCTCTTGCTTACTGCCCCCCTCTCCGGGTGGCTCTGGATTCTAGGAATCGGCCTTGGATATGCGACTGTCAAGAACAAAGACGACCTCGGAGCTTTTATGCTCGTGTTCGGAACAGCCTTCGCTTTCCTGATCTCATCATATCACGCTCCCGCAGGATGGGCTTACTACTTTTTTGGGGAGAACCTTGCTTTGCCAACGTTGCCAACCTTCGAGGCCATAACGAATCGTCTATTATTCTTCTCGGTTCTTTCTACGGCACTCGGGTTGCTATTTTTGATCTACTTGCGATACGGTCGTGGCAGGGCAGGAGGAACACTGCTCAATAGCACAGCGCTTGTTCTTTCTTTGTACCTTCTGCTCTTTTTCTGGCTGGGGGCTAATCCCCTCTGAAAATCGCTCACATTTCTCGGAGTATTACAAGGCCTGCGGGCACAGAACGCAGCATTCTCGAATCGTCTCGTGAGATGCTTAGGCAAGGAGCCGAAGTAAAGATCTTTACTCCAAGATATAGAGAAGGTATGTTCGACATAGGCAGAGATCTCGACATAGAGGAAGTAAGGTTTCCAATTCCCCCGTTATTTGATTTGTATTATGACATGATTCTTGCCAAGCGTCTGGTTTCAGTCGCAGCGAAATGGGCCGATGTTTTGATTCTTCATGACGGACAACCGATCGCCTCGTCTCTCATGAGGAAGTATTCCACTCCTTGTATTCCATTCTTCCACAACGATAGGTGGGATTGGGATCTGTTCGGGCCGCTCCGCCTAATCGCACCTGTTTACACGCGTCCTCTAAACGCTATCGAACTAAGATCCCTTAGAGAATGTCCCATCATATTTGCGAACTCTCGGTCGCTCATGAATACAATTCACCGGCACGAGTCTAGTGCGAACATAGTTCCTATTACCATAGGAGTCGATACCGATAGGTTCTATCCAGACTGGGGAAAAGACGACGGATTCATCATGATGGCGGGTAGATTTCATCCAATGAACAATTTCGAGCTCGGAATTCGCGCGATCTCAGAAACACCTCATAGATTACTGATTGCGGGGATAATTGAGAATCGATATCTTTGGTATTACAGGCGCCTCAAGGAAATTGTCTCAAGCACTAGCGACTTATGTGATAGAGTGTCGTTCAAAACGCTCACGGAGAAGGCCCTGATTGAGAACTATCGGAGATGCTCGTTATTTCTCTCTCCGAGGGTCTTTGAATACCTCGGCCATGCAGCATTGGAGCCAATGGCATGCGGGAAACCAGTCATTGCGAGCGAGACGAATACTCCTCTTGAGGACGAGCCCCCTGTCTTAGTTTGTCCCAATAACGTGGCGCGATGGAGAGAGACGCTGCTGGACCTAATGGACGACCCAATTGGTCGGAGAGACATAGGCAAAAAATCATATGAGTTTGTTGAACAGAAACACTCTCTAAGAATGACTGTCGCGCAAATGCTACAGTCTATTACGTCTCTGTTGCAGTTTCGAGGATTGAAGACACCTGCGATTGCCTCGAAGCATACTGTCGAGATATTCAACTAGATGATTCTAGATTTCGGATGTGGGCAAGGTCAGAAGTGGAATGCACAAGAAGATGAAGTTATCGGGATCGACATCAATTTTCATCGATTAGTTGTCGCGAAATCACGGATTGTGGGAATCCAGTGCGATGGCAGATTCTTGCCGTTCAGGAGAGCTGTCTTTTCGTTGATACTCTGCGATTCTGTTCTGGAGCACATTCCCGATTACAAAAGAGCGTTAACTGAGATTAGGCGAGTACTGACCCATCGAGGAACCTGTAGAATATTGCAACCAGTTGACAACGACCCTCTCTTCTTTGTCGCAAGGAGAGTCGCGGGAGCATGGAATGGCGACAAAATCTACTCCAAATTTTCCTCAGGCTATCTTCTTAACCAAATGGCTGGGTCATTCGGAATAATATCAGTGCATTATCTGCCCAACTCTCCAATAGTTGGAATCCTCAGCTTTTTCAACCGAAAAACGCCTCGCGTCCTCTCTACACTCGATAAATTATACAAGATGTTCTGTCAGACGACTGGAGTGTTTCATTGGGAAGTGGTTATCGAGGCCTCCGTCCTTCCCTAGCAAACATAACCTGGGCCGAGTTGCCTATGAGATTGCAGTTTCACTCTCGTGTCTGAGCAATAGCGGAATAGCTTCTCAACCCTACAGATGTCGAGTCAGCGGAGCAACTGGCGTGAACGACTGTTTGTGAATCCAAGCTGTATGGAGCGCGAACTAGCAGCAAAGCTAGAATCCTCCGGAATCCAGTACCAAACTCAAGTCGAAATTCCCATTACGACGGCCGATTTCTACTTCGCCACCGAACCGCGACCGACACTGGTTTTCGTTGATGGAAGACCACATCTCAGAACCGCCCAGATGATCAAAGATGAAGAACTACGAACTCTCCTTAGAAAACGCGGATACAAAGTGGTCGAACTAGCATACAGTGGCTACACAGACAGGAAGCGAGACGAAGTCTTTCGCCAACTTCTAAGTAGCCTTGGTCGAGAATAGACTTTGAGGGTCGGAGACGCGACGGAAGAACCGGCGATTTAGGAAGTAAGTCATCGGACTATCCGTCCCCCGAAGATTTTGTTCAGGTTCCTCGCCCAGGCTTCCAAAAAGCGGAGGATTGAGTGAGGTTTGTCTCACCCGGACGTTAATCACTTAGGAATGTTACCGCGAGCTTTTCCCGACCTTCTTCCAGTTGTACTTGGCTTTCGGATACCTCTGCAACCAATCTAAGTCCCACAATCCATTTGGATCATGGGCACTTGGACAATATGCAAGTCCTGTTTCCAAGAAATTCCCGAGGGCGAGCTTTGGCATTACCGATACGATAAAAGGGCCGGATTGTTTGAACCAATCCATAACAAGTGCCCTCCCAAGAAAGGAGAACTTAAGGAACAATGACTGAAGAAGAACTCCGGCCCCATCCACAATTCAAGGGCCCGATTGTAGGTTGGGGAGATATCAGGTGCGATTATTGCGACTATGCCGCTGATATGGCTTACAAAGGTGGTCACGCCTGCTTAGACCATCGAACGACGCTTCTGAAAGACAAAGACAGAGAAAGTCGGGTCACATAGAGCATTTTAGCTCGGACAAAACCCGTCTTCTGCTGCTGGGCTCTCAATACCCTCTAAGGGCTACTTTCAGTGGTGGACAGAACGGATTGAGATAGTCAAGGGACTGAAGGATGAAGCCACTACGCTCTACTCGACATCAAAGGTGGCTTGGGGAGTTGGGGCATGGGCACTTCTAAAACTCGCTATCTTCGCTTTCTATGCGGATGTCTACACCAGTATCATAAAGGCCCGCTTCTCTCAAACCTATTATCTTGATTTGTTTGCCGGCCCGGGACTCAACAAAATAAACGAGACTGGAGACCTCATCCTCGGGTCTCCCTTGCTTGCAGATAGAGTACCAAAGCAAGGGAAAAAGTTTGACGGTATGATTCTGATCGAAAAGAGCAGAGAAGATGCGAATGCTCTTCGCAAGCTCTTGCCAAATGCTGAGGTGTTGCATAGAGATGTGAATAAGGATGGGCTGGAAATCGCTCTCAAAAGTATACCACAGAACCCTGCCTGTCCGGTTCTGGCATTTGTTGATCCCGAAGGTCTAGAAATCCAATGGTCGACTCTCGAAAGTCTCCTTAAGATATGGAGCGATGTAATGATAAACTATCAACCCACATCTGTTAGACGAGTAATTGGATCTCTGAAGAACACGCCCTCGCTAGAGAATTCACTAAACCGCTATTTCGGAGGAAATCAGTGGAAGGGTTGCAGCACAGACGATGAATTGTTTCAGCTATATCTCTCTAAGATTAAGCAACACAAGGAAGTCGCAATACCGATACGGGTTCGAGGATCGGGAGGATTCTATTATTACATCATTGTTGCTGTCAGGCGGACCGGTGGGGAGCAGCATTGGATAGATGCGGTGCATAGAGCCAAGGAGAAGATTGAAGCAGCAAGCTCACATGACGCAGAGAGATTTCTCGAAATTTACAAAGGAAGACAGCAACTAATCGGCTGAAACCTAAGTCGTTTGCAAAGCGTTAAGACCGCTTCAGAACCATCCCATGTGAAGACAATGGGCGACAAGTCTCCGATCGAATGGACCGACGCGACCTGGAACCCTTCGACGGGTTGCTCCAAGGTTTCGCCCGGCTGCAAGAACTGTTACGCCGAAAGACTAGCCCTCCGACTTCAGAAAATGGGCAACCCAAAGTATGAACATGGATTTCGCTTTACTCTCCACAAAAGCGCTTTGGAACTGCCGTTGAAATGGAGAAGCCCACGGAAAATCTTCGTTAACAGCATGTCGGACCTATTTCACGAATCAATGCCCCGAGCTTTCCTCGAGAGATGCTTCGAGGTGATGGAAGAGGCAAATTGGCACACTTACCAAGTCCTCACAAAGCGTCCGCAGATCATGGAACGCTTCTTCAAAGGGAGGAAAGTGCCAGACCACATTTGGCTCGGGACCTCTGTCGAACTACGACAGTATCTGAGCCGATTGCAACCTCTGAGGAAGATAGACGTCAAGGTTCGATTCATCAGCTTCGAACCATTGCTGGGACCTATTGGTGAGACTGACCTTCGCGGTATGTCTTGGGCAATAGTTGGGGGAGAAAGCGGGCCAAATCACCGTGAAGTGAAACGCGAGTGGGTAAGAGAACTTCGAGACCAATGCCTTGCTCAAGGTGTGCATTTCTTCTTCAAGCAGTGGGGAGGACCGAGACCGAAATCAAACGGCAGACGGCTTGACGGGAGACTGTGGGACGAATATCCAGATCCTCACGCGCTACCTATGCTGGTAGCTATTTGATAGAAGACCGGGTCTAGGTAGATGTGTAGGTTTTGACAGATCCCGCCATAACGCTAGGTCTCGCTGCTCCGGCTGTAATCATCACCTTGGGTTTGCAAGCACTTAGGGCGACCTACTATGACGGCAAACTTGAGAAGCTAAAGGAAAAGCTTTCAAATTGGTTGCAGGAAATTGAGAATGAACTAAGAAGTGAGTTTAAGGCGCTTAAGGCTCAGCCCACTCCAAGCTTTCCGATTGATAGAATGGTTGAAATCGCGTCCAAGTTCTCGGCTGTTAAAGAAATAGACAAGCGAGTAGGGGAGCTTCAGACAAGCAACGAGAATGCGATAAGGAATGGCATAATCGTCACACTAGCTGTCCTGGGAGCTGCGGCGGGAGTTCTATTCGTGACGGACATTACGCTCATAGAACTCTTGAGTATCATAGGCGGAGGTGTTTGGCTCACGAGCGTTTACAATATCCATCAGTTCATGGGAGAGTATAATTCACTCTGTGCGAGTGAACGAAAAAGGCAGGTGCAATAATGTCAGTTCGAAGCCAAGCTCAATGGCTACTGGTCATTGTTCACTTATCTGGCCAAGTAGATGGGATTACGAGACTTCAGAAGCTCGCTTTTCTGACCAACGAATGGGTTCCGGGGATTGAAAGCGTGGGTTTCTACGATGATTGGAGAGCTTCGAAATACGGACCATTCAGCCCATCCTTAGGTGACGACGTCAGTGACCTAATCATGAACTCCCTGCTGAAGGAGGAGACTATTGAATCGGCGGCAGGATACTCTCTTCAGCGATTTGAAGCGACTAGCCTTGGTGTAACGCGAGCAATCTCACTTGAACAAGGCCACCCCAAGCTCGCGGATATGATCAGAAAATCTATCACGGGAAAATATGCCAAAGCCCCACTAATGTCTCTCTTGCATGATGTCTACTACCTGTTTCCCCAATACAGCACTGAAAGCGAGATTGCAGGAGACATTTATGACGTGGCTGGACGTCGCTAACCTTAGAGCGGTCTATCTCTTTCGAACAACGCACTTGGAATTTCCAAGCACGTTAAGGAACTCCCAGCCTTCTCCGAGATGGTTATCGATCGGAATCGTATCATCTGGGAAGGAAGGACTCAGTCATATTTTGAGGAAGGTGACAGAAGAGATCGAGGAACCGTTACAAGTATTGGTAACTTGACCCGTTTATTCAAAAAGACACCATCCCCATTTCTGAACTCACTCGCCACCTATCTATGTCACTGGTAGGAGTTGAGGTGTGAATGTTGGATCCAATATAGCTGTTTTTAGGTCGTACACCTCTCGACTTATAATGGCGTTTTCTCCCATCTGTAGCAACGCATTACTCAGTTTCCATAGGTCTAATGGCTGGCTGTTGGTGAAATCGTCGCTCACCTGAAACTCTGTCAGCATACCCTGAGGGCTGAATCGGTGAATGATCGAAGTGGCGCGAAGAAACGCATTGGAATAGTTGGCGCTTGGGGTTGTCACTTGAACTTGTTGCTCTGGATAGACGTCTCCGAGAAGAGGCGTTGTCAATGTGCCCCTAAGTATTCCGTTGCGTAATCGCTTGAGTTCAGCGATTGCATAGTTGTTCAACGCGGTATCGTCTTTACTGATCGGATCGAAGAAGTGGATTTCACGCATGTTTGAATATCGAGGTGGGCTCGCTCGATTATCGTACGCAAGTAAGTGTCGACCTCCGATGACACGCCACCCGTTATGCCAGAAGGGGGCGCTCCCGCTCGGGTTTCCACAACCTCCGCTGTCTTCCCAGTAGACCCCGATGTAGTTGATGTTGCTCCAAGAGGGGTTTCCGACATTGGTGCGCTGGTACTGACTAGCGCCAGTGTAAATTGTGGGAGCGACCGTATTCGCGATAGGAGTAGAGTTGAACAGCACCCCGCCATTTGGTCCAATAGGAAGGAGCACGTGATACCAGTAATTGTCGTTGACGTTATTGATGCCTTGGACCCCAAGTATTGATTGTAGCGCTGCGGTGTTGCCATCGCTGACGAAATTGTATTCGAATCGATTAGTAGCGTCAGTTGCAAAAAATATCGTGGGCGGCGAACCGAGGGTTGTGGTCTTGCAGTTCGCACCCTGAGTCACTCGGAAGTAGAAATCGAATAACGGGGGGGAGTAGACGCTTCCGAGGCCAGTGATGTTTAAGCCGAGATTTTTGGCTGCAGGATAGAACATTCCACCCCCGTAGTGAGCACTTCCTGCGTTGGTGAGAATACACTTCACTGAATACTTTCCCGTGGCAACAATTGAACTATCGTCTGAGAAGATGGCCGTCGTCCCGGTGATCAGTCTCTCGCTACCCCAGCTACTTGCCGTCTGTTCGGTCCAAGCGCCATACTTGCCCGGGTTCTGGCTGACACCGAAGTAGTGGACCCGGTTCCGCAGACTCTTGACGTCCCGAGGAAAGCGATATGTTACTAGGTTCACCCCAGTCGCGAGCCCGGTCGCATAAGTCGCAGGAATAGGATCTGTTCCCCAGTTCGCCGCTCCTTGGCCTCCTAGGGGAACAACGTGGAGATTTTCTGCTGGATCGACGAAGAATACTCCGGGGAACCCTTGAGCAACAGAAAGGTCCGTTAGTTCTCTCATGCTGTCCCAGACATTCTTGAACTGGCTAATGTAGAGTGGAATCGTGTTGCCGATGTTCTGCACGTAGCTTCGTGATATGCGATAGTTTGTTGCTATTGGGACGAGTTGTTTTATGCGAACTTGTCCTCTAATTGCTGGTGCCCCCCCGGTTGTTCCGGGCGAGGAGAATCGCTGGCATCACGCCAATCGGCGTCTACAGCGTTTTACCGTCGCCGTTTTCGGCTTGACTCCTATATGTCGACGGAAATATATGAACAGAGGTGGAAACTAAATCCCACTAGTTGTGTCAGTAGTGGGACCGGAGTGGGACTGACCCGGACTCTTCAAGTATCCTAGCTGAGTAAGCCGTTCTCGCAGGAGAATTCTAGCGACCCGGCTCAGTGACGGTTCGCCAATTGCAAGGGAATGATTCCGAACAGCTTTCCACACTTCAGCGTCTAAGCTAAGGTGTACTTTCTGCACGGCCACTCTTCCTACAGGATTGAAGATTGGGGGTCGTCCAGGGCGTTTGTGCTCTATTGGATC
>WNGP01003519.1_pt1 | contig 17551 bp, 21 predicted proteins | sample 5407671 | NCBI WGS metagenome assembly WNGP01 (sample SAMN13153381, study PRJNA577476) | soil metagenome | isolation source: 40 cm soil or saprolite under Garry oak tree replicate 2 | place: USA:California | collected 2016-06-15 | reverse complement strand
CTTACCGCCTCTTACCGCCTCTTACCGCCTCCTACCGCCCTCTTCAATCCGTTCCGGAACTCGTCCAGGGGCCGAGTGTTTAGGATGTCCCCCGCCTCCAGTCCGGCGCGCCGCGCCAAGTCCACCGCGTATTTCATGAACGTGAGATTATTCGGCTGATGGCTGTCGGTTGATAGTACGAACCGCACGCCGAGCTGCTTGGCGGCGGCCGCGAGGGTGTCGGGGAGGTCCATCCGTTCGGGGTGGCCGTTGATCTCCAGCAGGCAGCCCGCCGCGGCGGCGGCGCGCGCCAGCGTGTCGAAGGCCACGCGGTACGGCTCGCGCTTCAACAAGACCCTCCCGGTGGGATGCCCGATCGCGTCCACAAAGGGGTGCTGTGCCGCCTCGACGAGCCGGCGAGTGATCTCCCGCTCCGGTTGCTCGATCCCGTAATGGATCGTCGCCACGACGTAGTCCGCCTCCGCCAGCACGTCGTCCGGGAGATCGAGCTTGCCGTTCTCCAGGATGTCCATCTCGACGCTCTTCAGGATCGTGAGCCCCTCGTGCTTGGCGTTCCAGGCGTCGATCGTCTTCCATTGCTCGCGCAGCCGCTTGGGGTCGAGGCCGAGGGCCATCGTGACGCGCTTCGAGTGATCGGTGATGGCGATGTACTCGTAGCCGAGCTGGCGCGCCGCGGCCGCCATCTCGTCGATCGTCCCCTTGCCGTCGGTAGCGCTGGTGTGCATCTGGAGGTCGCCGCGGATGGCGGCGCGCTCGACCAGCTTGGGTAGCCGGTGCGCCCGTGCGAGCGCGATTTCGCCGCGCGCTTCCCGCAGCTCCGGAGGCATCCAGTCCATGCCGAGCTTCGCGTAGATCTCCTGCTCGGTCTTTCCGGCGACGCGCCGCGTGCCCTTGAACAGGCCGTACTCATTCAACTTGTAGCCCATGTCCTGCGCGATGGTGCGCAGCTCGACGTTGTGGGCCTTGGAGCCGGTGAAATACTGGAGTGCGGCGCCGTAGGCGGCGGGCTCCACGGCGCGGAGGTCCACCTGGAGCCCGCCGCGCAGCTTCACCGTCGAGCGGGTCTCGCCGTGCGACACCACCTCCGCCACCTCACCGTACTTCACGAACCGGTCCATCACCTTGGGGCTGTCGCTCGAGGTGACCAGCACGTCGAGGTCGCCGATCGTCTCGCGCCGGCGGCGGTAGCTCCCCGCCACCGCGATATCCCGGACGGCGCCTCCGGCCTTCAGGTATGCGACGATCGCCTCGCTCTGGGTCTCGGCCTCGTTCAACAGCATGCGCCGCTCGGTCACCTGCGCCTGCCCCAGCCCCGCGCGGATCTTCTCTTCCATTTTGGGGCCGAACCCCTTGAGCTTGGTGACCTTCCCGGCCGCGAGCGCCTTGGAAAGGTCCGCCGCTGATTTGATCTTGAGCTTCGAGTACAGCAGCTTGACGCGCTTGGGGCCGAGGGCGGGGATGCGGAGCAGATCGAGCAGACCGGAGGGCAGCTTTGCCAGGAGCTGTTTGCGGAGCGGCAGCTCGCCCGTCGTCACGAGCGTCGCGATCTTCTCGGCCAGGTCCTCGCCGATCCCGGGGATCTCGGTCAAGTCGCGCGCGGCGCGCACCCAGTCGGCGATCGGCTCCGGGAAGTCGCGGACGGTACGCGCGGCGTTGCGGTAGGCGCGCACGCGGAACGGGTTCTCGTCCTTGATCTCGAGCAGGTCGGCGACTTCCTCGAACGCCCGGGCGATGTCGGGGTTTTGCATCCTTCATTCTCGCTCGAGCAAGACGATTCCTGAAAACCGCCGGAATTGTTCGCGGCGTGCCTTCGTCGCCAACCGGCCGACGAGGTTCCACAACCACGCGAAGCGCATGGTGCGCTTCAGCCGCCGCGACTCCTCCCAGATCGAACGGTACTCCGCCTCGCGCCAGCCGTATGGCTGGAAGAACGCGGTGCCCTCGGCCGGTGCGAAGCGGAACGGCGCGTTGCCCGCGGCCACCGCCTTCCCCCACGTCCGCTCCATCATCTTGAGCAGGGCGGGTGATCCGAGGTCGATCAACCACCACCGGAACGACGCTTGCTCGCGCAGCTCGGCGGCGAGGCCCGCGACCTGTTCGGGCGTGAGGTAGACGAGGAGCCCCTCGCTGATCACGAGCGCGGCGCGCGCGGACGCCCCCAGCCGGGCGAACAGCGCATGCCGCTCCCCAGCGTTCGTGAGGTCCGCACCGGCGTGCTCGAGCGCGCTCGCGGAGCGCTCGCCCGCCAGCTGCTCGCGCTTGTAGGCGATGACGTCCGGGAAATCGACGTCGTACCAGCGGAGGCTCGCGGGGAGGGGGAGGCGGTACGGTCGCGTATCGAGTCCCGCCGCCAGGTTGATCACCACGTCCGCCCCGTCTCGGGAGATGGTGCGCAGGATCAGCTCGTCCATCACCGCGGTTCGCACGATCATCGGCCACGCCCAGGTCAACCCCTTGGGCATGGCGTTGAGGATCTGCGCGCCCCGATCCCCCGCGAGGCGCCGCGCGTACGGATCGTGGAACAAGGCGTCGGGCCGTTCGCTCTCCATCGCGCGGTACAGGGCCACCCAGCGAGCGGTGTCCGAGACGTGCGTGATCGGGCCGGGAGCACTCATGAGGCCGCCAAAGCTAACGCCTTCCGCGGTCGCTGCGCCCGCGCAACAGGGGCACTTCTGAGCGAGCGCGGGTATGATGCAGCGCCCTCAATTGAGAGATTCGCATTCTCTTAGGAGGAGAGACCATGAAGGGCATCCCCCTCTTGATCCTGGCCGGCGTCGCCATGCTTGCCGCGTGCCCGAAACCGCAACCCGTCGCTGCCGTGACGCCAGAGCCCAATGCCGACTCGCTCGCCGCCGCACGGCAGGCGCGCGATGACTCGATCCGTGCGGCCGAGGAAGCCCGCGCCCGCGCGGAGCAGGAGCGTCTCGCGGAGCAGCACCGGCTCGATTCCCTGGCTGCGGCCGCCCGCATGAGCGACGTGTTGAAGCAGACGGTGGTCGAGATGATCCATTTCGACTTCGACAAGTTCTACATCCGGCCGCCCGATGCCGAGGTCCTGGACCGCAAGATCCCCGTGCTGAAGACCAACGCGGAGCTAAGGATCCAGATCGCCGGCAACTGCGACGAGCGTGGCTCCGACGAGTACAATCTCGCGCTCGGGAACCGGCGCGCCCTGTCGGCGCGGCAGTACCTCATCAGTCACGGCATCGAGGAGGGTCGTATCCAGACGATCTCATTCGGCAAGGAGCGTCCCCTCGATCCGGGTCACAACGAGGAAGCGTGGGCGAAGAACCGCAACGACCAGTTCGAGGTTCTGACGACGCACGTCGTGCTGCGGCAACCATGAACGGCAGAATCGGGATGGGGCTCTTGCTGCTGGCTTTCGCCTGCAGCAAGGGAGAGAAGGCTTCGAGCATACCTGCCGCTACGCCGGCCGCAGTACCTGTCACGCCGGCTGGCGGTGGGGTGGTCACGGGGGAGGTCAAGTTCGTCGGCACGGCGCCCGCGAATCCTCCGATCGACATGAGCGAGGAGCCGAAGTGCAAGGCGGAGTACACGACGACTCCGCGCGAGCAGGTCGTCGTCGTCAATCCCAACGGCACGCTCGCGGACGTGTTCGTGTACGTGAAGTCGGGCCTGCCGCTGGGAGCCACCTATCCCACGCCGGGGACGCCGGTCGTGATCGACCAGAAGGGGTGCATGTATCACCCCCGGGTGTTCGGGATCATGGTGGGACAGCCGCTCGAGATCCGCAACAGCGACCCGTTGTTGCACAACATCAAGGCGATGGCGAAAGCGAACCGCCCGTTCAACATCAGTCAACCGGCGGCGGGGATGACTACGACCCGCACGTTCGCGGCACCCGAGGTCATGCTGCCGTTCGAGTGCAACGTGCACGGGTGGATGCACGCCTTCACGGGAGTGCTGCCACATCCGTATTTCTCGGCAACGGGCCCCGCGGGGACGTTCACGATCACGGGGCTACCGCCCGGGACCTACACCGTCGAGGCGTGGCACGCCAAGTATGGGACTCAGGATGCGACGGTGACGGTGCAGGGGACCGAGACGAAGACGGTGGACTTCACGTACACGGCGAAGTAGGCTTGGTCCATGATTCGTGCCTCCGTCGGGGTGTACGGCTTCACGGCCGCGGTGTTGTGCCTGAGCGCCAGCGTGGTCCAGGCTCAGGCGAGCCGCGTCAGTGTGAACCCGCAGCTTGCCCAGCGAGGCCGGTCGCTGTTCACGAGCGTCGGCTGCACGATTTGCCACAGCATTGGAAAGGGGAAGACGGTAGCGGGGCCCGACTTGCTCGGCGTCACGGACCGACGCAGCGAGGACTGGTTGAGGCGCTGGCTGCGCGCGCCCGAGACGATGTACGACTCCGACTCAATCGTGAAGGACGCGGACATCGACGCCCTCATCAATTACCTGGCGCAAGAGACGGAGAAAAAGCGCTGAGCCCCGCCAACTGCCCGCCGCGATAAACCCGTCAGTTGTTACAGCCGTTCGGATCACTCACGCAGTTAGGGTTAGGGTTGTTATCTAACGGTGAGGAGGAGCCTTGGAGCGCCTTGACGGTGAGGGTTACCGCTCCCGCGCCCGCCAGGGTGATCCCGCCCAGGAGGAGGACGGTACGCCGCGGCGCGGGTTGGCGCGCCCGCATCGACTGCACGCTCGCCAGCGGCATTTCCGCGTACTCCCCGTTGACGAACCCGGTCAGGGTGTCGGCCACGATGTGGGGTGAGCCCACGGCCACGACGCTGTTGTCGGTCTTGGTGACCCAGACCTGGCCGGGCGCCTTCGATGAGACGAACGTGGCAGGTGAGACAGGGACGACCGAGGTGCACGCCATGCTGAGGGCAACGAGCGGCAACAACGTGGTCGCATTGCGATGATGCACCATAGCTTCCTCCCGACAAGGAGTTCACTTGAATAGTGCCTCCGTGCCGTGGATTTGCACAAGTCGGCGTACCGCCCCGGTCCCTGGGTGCAACGGCGCGCACCCTCCGCGTCCCACGGTTTGTCACACGGTGCGGAGTGGATAAGTTGTAAGTCCTTGTAGACCCGGTAGCTCAGTTGGTAGAGCAACGGACTTTTAATCCGTAGGTCCCGGGTTCGATCCCCGGCCGGGTCATAGACTTACGAAACGCACTAGGACGTAACTAGGACCATGCAAGGCAAGGACTCTCTGGGGAGAGAGTCGCCCGAACGGTTCTGCTCTTGTCGGGGTGCTTGCCCGAGCAAGGACGTGCGTGGAACTCGGCCTACTCCCTCCTCGCGACGCAGTGACAGTCGCCGTCGGGGGGGAAGACGAACGACCCTGTCGCTCCTAGGCTGCCGAACTTGATCACGTACATCCCAAGGGCGACCACCCCGGCCACGAGCAGCGTGGTCCTGTCGGGGACCGGCGCCTTCGCCCGCACGCTTTGGATGCTCGCCAGAGGAAGCGCGACGGGCCCGTCCACGCCACTCCCTCTCAAGGTGTCCCCGTCGATCTGCGCCCCCACGATGGCAAGGACCGTGTCGTGAGTGGCGACCCAAACCAGGCCTGGATTGTGTGCCGGGATGAACTGCGTGGGCTGCACCTGCCGGACCGCTGCGCAACCGACGGCACCACACAGGATGACCGCCAGCGAGACGGCCCTGAGCGTCGCGGTCGTGCCCGCCGTGATCCGAGTCGGGAAGCGCATAACTCCTCCTAGGTGAAGACGCGCTCCCTTCGAAGCTAGTGCGACGTCCCCGGCATCGCCATCATACGGCCCACACCGCGAACGCAGCCTTGCGCCAACTGACCGGCCGGAGGTACTTCTACAAACGTTCACGCGTCCTAGGAGGATGCCATGGTGCGTCGGCTCAGCGCGGCCGCGCTGGTGTCGCTCGTTTCCCTCGCGACCGCATGCAGTACGATGGTGGCCGTGCCCTCGCCTGCCCACTTTGTCGCCACCAAGTCGCCCCGCATGGTGTGGGTCACCAAAACCGACAACACCGTGGTGGCCCTCCAGTCGCCTCAGATCATTGCCGATACGCTCGGCGGGTTCGTCAAGGGGGACTTCATTGAAATGCCGCTGTCGAGCGTGCTGTCGATGCGCGCGCGCCAAGCCGCGCCGCGGCATACCGCGCTCCTCTTGAGCGGGCTGACCCTGGGGGGCGCGGTGGCTCTAGCCATCGCCCTTCACAGCCCCCAAGGGGCCCCGCCTGGCGTACTGGAATGCGTCAACGTCGAACCCGAGGAGTGCCCCTAGGCCAACCCGCCGACCAGGTGCCCCCGCTACGGCTTGGGTGCGTGCGGCTGCGGATCGTCCGCCTTATTGACGTAGATCAGCGCAAAGGGCCCGAGAGAAGTCACCGACACAATCGTGGGTCCCTGCGCAGTGGCGAAGTGATGCATCGTGGCCGGAATGGTGCCCTTGTCGCCGACTCGCATCGGTTTGGTCTTCGCGACATCGAAGACGTCGCCCATGCCGTACAGGAACGTCCCCTGCTTGACTTCAACGGTCTCCTCGGTGGGATGGAAGTGCGGCGGTATGCGGTAGCCGTCCGGCATCCTGAGCTGGACCACGAAGGGCGCCGCCTTGCCCGGATCTCCGCTGACGACCGCCATCTCCGCTCCTTTAGGAAATACGGCGGGTGCTGGCCCCCAGTGGAGCGCGGTGTCCTTCGAGGTTGCCACGGCCTGCGAGTGGAGTACGGGGGCGGACAGGACCAACAGACACACTGGAAAGGCCAGGACGCGCATTGGACCTCCAAGGAAGATGGGACGGCGGATCGAAGCGGTCTCAGCGCAATTCTACTGTGAGGCCTTTGTCGCCGCCAGAGAAGCCTTACGGATCGGTCAGCTCCTGGCCTCGGCCGCTCCCCCCTCCAACGCCTCGCGCACCTTGCGCGCAAGCGCCGCGGGCGTGAACGGCTTCTGGATCAGCGCGGTACCGGGGTCGAGCACGCCGTGCTTCGCCACCGCCTCGTCCGCGTATCCGGTCATGTAGAGCACGCGGATGGCGGGGCGCAGCGCGGTGACGCGTTGGGCGAGCACGCGGCCGTTCATCTCCGGCATCACGACGTCGGTGAGCAGCAGGTGAATCGGCCCGGCGAAGTGCTCGGCGGCCTCGAGCGCTTCCGATCCGCCGGCGGCTACCAACACCTTGTAACCCGCTTGCTCCAACACCCGGCGCGCCAGCAACCGCACCAGCGGCTCGTCCTCGGCCAGGAGCACGGTCTCGGTGCCGGTCACGGGCCTGGCCACGGGACCGGGCCCGCGCGTGGGAGCCACGGGCTCGTGGACTTCGGGCAGGTACAGCCGGAAGCTGGACCCGGCCCCCGGCGCGCTCTCCACCGCGATGTGCCCGCCGCTCTGACGCACGATGCCGTACACGGTCGCGAGACCCAACCCCGTGCCCTTGCCGCGCTCCTTGGTCGTGAAGAACGGCTCGAAGATGCGCGCCTGCGTCTCCGCATCCATCCCGACGCCCGTGTCGCTGAGCTGGAGCACGGCGTAGCGACCCGGGGGGACGTGATCCGGCGCGGCGTCGCCCTCGCGAACCGCCGCGTTGTAGCTCTTGATGGTGATCGTGCCGCCGTTCGGCATCGCGTCGCGTGCGTTGACGGCCAGGTTGACGAGCACCTGCTCCAGCTGCCCCGGGTCGGCTCGCACCGCTGCGAGATCCGGGGCCAGCTCGGTGACGAGCTTGATGTCGTCGCTGATCAGTCGACGCAGCATCTTGCCGATGTTGCCGACGAGGTGATTCAAGTCGAGGGCGATGGGCTGAAGCACCTGACGGGCGCTGAATGCGAGCAGCTGCCGGATCAGGTCCTGGGCGCGGGTCGCCGCGTCGCGGATGATGTGCAGCTCCTCGCGGGGCGGCTGGCCCGCAGGCGCGTCGAGGAAGAGCAGCTCGCTCGAGCCCAGGATGGCGGTGAGCACGTTGTTGAAATCGTGGGCGACCCCGCCGGCCAGGCGACCGATGGCCTCGAGTCGCTGCGCCTCCTGGAGCTGCTGCTCGAGGCGCTCGCGGTCGCGCCGCACCCGCGCGCCCTCGACGGCGCTGACCACGGCGGGACCGAGGCGCGCCAGCCGGTCCTTCATCACGTAGTCCGCAGCGCCCGCCTGCATGATCGCCACCGCGGCGTCCTCGCCCACGCTCCCCGATACCACGATGAACGGGATGTCGTCGTCATGCTCGCGCAGCACGGCCAGGGCCGCGGGGGCGTCGAACGCGGGCATGGAGTAGTCACTCAGCACCACATCCCAGCTCTGGCGCTCCAGCGCCTGTTGCATCGCGTCCGCAGTGTCGACCCGCTCGTGCAGCGGCTCGAAACCGGCGCCTTTCAAGGCCCGGACCATGAGCGTCGCGTCGGCGGGTGAGTCCTCGACGATGAGTACGGACAGTGGGTTCATCGCTGATCGATGTCGTGGCACGTGGGGGGGCGGGTGGTTAGCTTCCGAGGGAACATGACACCGACAATTTGGATCGACGGCAAGTACTACGACAAGGCGGACGCCAAGATCTCGGTGTTCGACCATGGCTTGCTGTACGGCGACGGCGTGTTCGAGGGGATCCGCGTCTACAATCGGCGCGTGTTCCGGCTGCACCAGCATCTCGAGCGCCTCTACGCCTCCGCGAAGGCGGCCTGGATCGAGATTCCCATGGCGACGGACCCGCTGGCGCGTGTCGTCACCGAGGCGGTGGCGAAGAGCGGCATCGCGGACGCTTACATCCGTCTTGTGGTCACCCGGGGCATCGGCGATCTGGGACTCGATCCGCGGAAGTGCGGCACCCCGTCGATCATCTGCATCGTGGACCACATCCAGCTCTGGTCCCCGGACCGCTACGAGAAGGGCCTCGTCGCCATCTCCGCCGCGACGCCGATCCATCACCGTGAGAGCCTGTCCCCGCGGATCAAGTCGTTGAACTACCTCTCCCACATCCTCGCGAAGGTGGAAGGGATCGCCGCGGGGGTGGACGAGGTGATCATGCTCGATCCCGCCGGGTTCGTGGCCGAAGCGAGCGGGATGAACCTGTTCGTCGTGACGAATGGCACCGTGAAGACGCCGCCGGCGCACAGCGGCATCCTGCGCGGGGTGACGCGCGATGCCGTCCTCGACCTGGCGCGCGAGGCGACCTACGGGGTCGAAGAAGTCCCACTCAGCCGCTACGATCTCTACACTGCGAACGAGGTATTCCTGACCGGGACCGCCGCCGAAGTGATCGGCGTGACCAAGCTCGACGCCCGCGTCATCGGCTCCGGCGTGCCGGGGCCCGTGACCAAGGAGCTCGCCCGGCGCTTCAAGGCCCTTGCGACTCGGGGTGACTGATACCACCCACGACATCATCATCATTGGAGGCGGCACCGCCGGCCTGGTGACCGCGGCTGGAGCGGCGGCCCTGGGCGCCAAGGCCGCGCTGATCGAGCGGGCGGCGCTCGGTGGCGAATGTCTCTGGACCGGGTGCGTGCCGTCGAAGGCGCTGATCGCGTTCGCACGCAAAGCGCGAGACGCGGGAGGCGGCAAGTGGGAAGACGCGGTACGGTGGCTCCGCTCGGCACGCGACCGTATCGCACCGCACGACTCTCCGGAACGCTTTCGTTCGCTCGGCGTGGACGTGCTGCTCTCGCCCGCTCGCCTTCTGGGCGGGCAGCGCGTGGAAACTGCCGGTGCAGAGCTTCGCGCCAAGCGGATCGTGCTCGCCACCGGATCCGCGCCCGCCACCCCCCCGATCCCAGGACTCGCTGCCACCGGCTTTCTCACCCACGTCACCGCGTACGACCAACCTCATCTGCCTGCCAGCATCGCGATCCTCGGAGGCGGACCCGTCGGCCTTGAGTTTGCCCAGACCTATCAACGCCTCGGCGTCCGGGTCACCGTGCTCGAGCTGCTCGCCGAGATCCTGCCGAAGGAAGACCCGGAAGTCGGCCGCTTCATCCGGAAGCGGCTGACGGATGAAGGAATCACCCTGTTCACCGGTTTCCGCGCCACCGACGTGCAGCGGGACGGTGCGACGAAGGTCGTGCTGGCGGAGGACGGCCGGCGCGTGGCCGTGGAGGAGCTGTTCGTGGCGGCGGGCCGGCGGCCCAACGCCGCCGAGCTTCAGCCGGAGCGGGCCGGGGTCGAGCTGGATCAGGGCGCCGTGCGCGTCACCCCGCGCCTGGAGACGACGGCCCGCGGGATCTGGGCCGCGGGAGACGTCACGGGTGGGTTGCAGTTCACTCACGTGGCCGACTACATGGCGCGCGTCGTCGTCCAGAACGCGCTCACGCCCGTGAAGACGCGCGCGAGCTACCGCGTCGTGCCCCGCGTCACGTTCACCGACCCTGAGGTGGCGCACGTCGGGCTCACCGCGGACGAGGCAGCCGCGGCGGGCAAGCGGCCGGAGGTGTCTCGCGCCGAGTTCGCCGAACTCGATCGCGCCATCGTGGACGGCGCGACGGATGGCTTCTGCAAGATCGTCACTCGCTCGAACGGCACGATCCTGGGCGCGACGATCGTGGGGCGGGGGGCGGGGGAGTTGATCATGCAGCTGGCCCTCGCGATGCGGCACGGCATCCCGCTCGGCCGGCTCGCGGGGGCCGTGTACCCCTATCCCACGATGAGCGAACTCGTGAAGCGAACGGCGGGCGAGTGGTACCGCACTCGCTACGGTGACACATTCCGGGGGCGCCTGCTGCGCAGGGTCATCCGGTGGTGGCTGTGAAGCCCCGCGTGAAAGGGACGCTCGGGCTGCTGTTGCTCGTGATCATGCTCGTCGCCGGCTGGCACTACGTCACGGCGGACCGCGCGACGGCGCTCATCGCGACGCTCCGGGGGGCATGGTGGGCCCCGGTCGGGTTCGTGGCGGTCTATACGCTCGCCACCGCGCTCAACTTCTCCGGTCTCGTCCTGACCCTGCTCGGCGGCGCGGTATTCGGGTTCTGGGGGGGGTCGCTGCTCAATACGCTGGGGGCGAACCTCGGCGCGAACGCGGCTTTCTGGGTGGCGCGCCGGCTGGGACGCGAGGGGTTGCAGGGCCTGCTCGGAGGCCGCCTGGGAAGCCTCGATCGCCTCACCGAGAACTCCGGCTTCACCTGGTTGCTGCGGCTGCGGCTGATCCCGGTCGTGCCGTTCAATCTGTTGAATTTCGCCTCCGGGCTTACGGCGCTGCGGTGGCGCTCCTTCGCCGTCGCCACCGCCGTCGGTATTCTCCCCGGCACGCTCGTGTATACGTTCTTCGCGGACGCGATTCTCGAGGGTTCGCGCGAGGCCACGCGCGGCGCGTTCGTGCGGGTGGCGATCGCCGGGGGCCTGCTGGTACTGCTGAGCTTCGCGCCGGCGCTCGCCCGGCGACTGGGCGCGCTGCCCGACCGCCCATGATCGGTGTCGTCATCCCCACGCTGAACGAAGCCGGGACCCTCCCCGCGCTGCTCGCCGACCTGCGCCGCGTCGCCGTCCCGCTTGACGTCGTCGTGGCGGACGGTGGCTCGACCGACGCGACTCGCGCGGCGGCGGCCGCGGGTGGGGCTCGGGTGCTCGCTGCTCCCCGGGCTCGAGCCACGCAAATGAACGCCGGGGCGCGGGCCGTGAAGGGCGAATGGCTGCTGTTTCTCCATGCCGATTGCCGTCTACCGCCACCCGCCCGGCGCGCCCTGCTCGAGGGCGTAGTGGACGCGCCCGAGCTCGAGGCGGCCGTATTCCGGTTCGCGATCGACCTGCCCGCCGGTTGGAAGCGCTTCATCGAGCTGGGGCAGGCGCTGCGCCAGGCGCTGTACGGGCTGCCGTATGGGGACCAGGGGCTGCTGGTGCGGCGCGCTTTGTTCGAATCGGTTGGCGGGTTCCCCGACCTGCCGCTGCTTGAGGACGTGGCCTTGCTGCGCCTGCTGCGGCGTCGCGTCCGGGTGCACACGCTCCCCGCCTCGGTCCAGACCTCCGGGCGCCGCTACCGGCGCGACGGCGTGCTGCGCACCTGGCTGCGTCATACCTGGATCATCATGCTCTATCTTGCAGGTGTCTCGCCGGGACGCCTGGCGCGCTGGCGCGATGCCTGAGCGCACCCTGGGCGTGTTCGCGAAGGCCCCCGTGACGGGGCGCGTGAAGACACGCCTCGGGGCCGAGATCGGCGCGGGGAAGGCTGCGGCGCTGTACCGGCGCTTGGGGCGCCAGGTGGTGGCGGCGAGCGTGGGGCGCGGGTATCGCACCGTCGTATGGTTCGCGCCTCCCACCGCGGGCGGCGCGGTGCGCCATTGGCTCGACGGGCTGGGCGTGAGCGCCTTCCGAGCCCAGTCGGGACGAGCCCTGGGGACGCGTCTCGCGCATGCGTTCGCCCGATCGTTCGCCGACGGTGATGGCGCCGTCGTCATCATCGGCACGGACTGTCCCGGCCTCGACCGTCACATCATCGCGCAGGCGTTCGCGGCGCTGCGCGCTCACGACGTCGTCCTCGGGCCCGCGTGGGATGGCGGTTACTACCTGATCGGACTGCGCTCGCTCGAGCCCGCCCTGTTCCGCGGGATCCCGTGGTCCACGCCGGGCGTCGCGCATACGACCCGTGCCCGCGCCCGCGACCTGGGGCTCAGCTGCCGCTTGCTGGCCCCGCTGCGCGACGTGGACACGGCGCGGGACGCGCGAGTCCTGGGGCTGCTTGGGGCGTGAAAAATGCGCCAACTATTGACCGTACTTATGGTTACGCCCATATTGCTGGGCCCGAACGCATCCCGAGGTGATCCATGCCATGGAGAGTGATCGCGTACGGCGACCAAGTTTGGCACGTGGACGCGGTGGCGGAGCGCCCTGCCAACACCGAGGCGTGGCAGCTGGTGCTGTCATTCCGCTCGGCGGCGGAGCGGTCGCGGGGGCGTGCCTTCTGGACGCTGTATCCGCTCGAGGCCAGCTCGAAGTCGTCCTTGTTCATCCAGGCCGAGCGGATCCCCGACGCCGCCCTGTCCCAGCTGCTGGCTGAGCGGCTGGCGTGAGCTCCATCGGGCTGCAGGACCTGCGGCGCATCGTCGCGGCGGTCGCGCGGCTGCGCGGCGAAACGGTGCGGGAAGTGACAGTGCGCTCGGACGTGCGCCATTTGAAGGTCGAGCTCGACAGCGGACTGATCCTGGTGGTGTCCGCGGAGCGGGACGAGCAGGGGCGCCCCCGGCTCGAGGTGGACGTGGTCGAAGCGCCGCAGCCTGCGGCGCTGCGGCCCCAGATCGAAGTGCGGTTCGATTGACGGGAGCGTCCGTGACGGCACCGACGGGGCAAGCGCCTCATGCCGAACGTTTGCGGTTCGAGGACTTCACGTTCCAGCGACTGGCGACCGGCCGCTGCCAGGCGCGGGTCGTGCTGTCGTGGTCGGACGGCCGACAGTTCGTCGGGGAGTCGGAGGGGGTCATCTCGCAGGCCGGCGAGCTGCGCTGCTCGGCGAGCGCGGCGGTTCGCGCGCTCGAGCGGGTATCACAGCCCAAACTGGGGTTCGAGGTGCTGGGCGTGAAAGCGGTGCGCGCGTTCGATGCGACTGTCGTGATCGTCTCCCTCTCGGCCAAGACCGGGGCGTCCACGTCGAGACTCGTCGGGTCGTACCTGACCGAGACCGACCCGGCCCGGGGGGCGGCCCTGGCGGTGCTCAATGCCACGAACCGACTCCTCGGCAACTACTACGTCGCCCGATGAACCCGACCCGCAGGGGACTCGGCCTGCTGATCGTCCTGGCTACGGCGCGGTGTGGCGGGGCGCGACCGCCGCTCGCGGCCGGCGGGATCCCCCCAGCCGTTCGCGACACGGCGCTAGCCCCCCCCACAGCCACCGATTCGCTCGGAGCGGCGGTCGCCAGGGCGGCGCAGGACTCGGCAGCCGACCAGTCCGCCCTGGACAGCCTGCACCGGCCTCCGCCGCCCAAACGCGACTCCGCCGCTTCCCCGGTCGTCCCGGCCGCCGCGGTGCCGGTCAAGGGGGAGGAGGTCGAACGCGAAGCGGTGCGCTTGTTCGGCGAGGAGGGGCGCGCCGCGGTCGGCGCCGCCCCCACCGCCGAGCCGACGTTCGACATCGACGTCACCAACTTCGGGGGCAATCGCCGGGTGCTCGAATACCTGGAGTTCTTCCAGGTGGACGCCCACGACCGGTTTGCGATTTGGCTCTCCCGGCTGGGACGCTACGAGGGGATGATCCGGGAGCGCCTGCGCGCCAAGCGACTCCCCGAGGATCTCGTGTACCTCACCCTCGTCGAGAGCGGCCTCTCGAACACGGCGGTCAGCCGGGCGCGGGCGGTGGGCATGTGGCAGTTCATCGCCGGGACGGGCCGTCTGTACGGGCTCACCGTGGACCCCTGGGTCGATGAGCGGCGCGATCCGTTCCGCGCGACCGAGGCGGCGGTGAACTACCTGGCCGACCTCCGGGAGCGGCTCGGCGGGAGCGTGTACCTCGCGGCCGCGGCGTACAACGCCGGGGTCGGCCGGGTGGAGCGCGGGCTGGGGCGTCTCCCCGGCGAAACGGATTCGGTGAGCGACAATACGTTCTTCCAGCTCGCCGACCGGCGCTATCTGCGGCGCGAAACGCGCGACTACGTCCCCAAGCTCATCGCCGCGTCGCTCGTCGCCAAGCAGCCGGCCCGCTACGGTTTCGGAGACATCCAGCTGCTCACCCCGCTCGTGTTCGACGAGATCACCGTGTCCGACGCGACGGGCCTCGATGTGGTCGCGCGCCTGGCCGATACCACGGTGGACGCGGTGCTCGAGCTGAACCCGCAGTTCGTGCGGGGCATCACGCCGCCTGCCCGCACGGTCACGGTGCGGGTGCCGCGGGGGCGCGGCACCCGCGTCGCCGCCCGCTACGACAGCCTCCCCGTCAATGAGCGGATCACCTTCGTCGACCATTACGTCTCCGCCGGCCAGACTCTCACCGACATCGCGCGCCGCTATCGCGTTACGGTGACGATGTTGCAAGGCGCGAACCCGAGCCTCAAGCCGCACGCCCTGCGGGTGGGCCAGCGGATCATCGTGCCGATGAGCGGGCGCATCGTGCCGACGGCGGCGTGGTCCGTGCCGCCCGAGCCGCGCTACCGGCGCCTCAGCCGGGGGACGAGGGGAGGCGGGGGCGGCGGGAGCGGCGGGGGGGGGGGTCCAGCTGCGCACCGGGTGACCCGCGGTGAGACGCTGACCCAGATCGCGCGGGCGTACGGGGTGTCGCTAGGGGAGCTGTTGGACTACAACGACTTGACGACAGCCTCGCTGATCAAGGCAGGCCAGGTGGTAAAGATCCCGCCGCGGTGAAAAAGAGAGGGGGCACGCCATTCCGTGCCCCCCCTGTACTTGGTCCCGAGTCGCTTACCGCTTGTATCCCTTCATGATCGCGGTCGAGTAGCCGTTCTGCGGATCCCGTCCGGCGTCGAGCAGTTCCTGCACCTTGCCGGGTCCCCGGTTATAGGCGAGCAGGGCGAGCCGCAGGTTTCCGTCGAAGCGCTCCAGCAGGTCCCGCAGGTAGCGGAAGCCGAGCCGCAGGTTGGTGGAGCGGTCGAACAGCTGCTTGTTGGTGAGCCCGGGCTCGTACAGCCGGGCGGTGCTGGGTAGCACCTGGGTGTAGCCCACCGCCCCCACCTTGCTTTTGGCGTTGGCGTTGAACCCCGACTCGGTCCGCACCAGCCGGAACGCCAGGCCGGGATCGACACCCTCGGAGAGGGCCACGTCGTAGATCGCGGCAGCCAGGTCGGCCGGGATGTTGTAGTGCGTTGAGTAGTCGATAATGGCGTTCGCGCGCTCGAGCTGCAAGCGCGCGACCGCGAGCTCGCCGCGCGTCGCTTCGAGCGACTGCGACAGGGCACGCAGCTCGCCGAGCAGCGCCGGCGCCGTGACAGGCGCGGGCTGATCGTCGGCAGTCGCACGATGTGCCCAACCCCCGATGCTGCTCACGATCAGAGAGCCGAGGAGAATGAATCCCCCCTGAAGCATCAGTCGCTGGGTTTTTGTGTGCATTCCGTTCTCCTATGGAAAAAGGCGTCGTGGGTCTGCTACAGACTCGTGACGCCGCGTCAACAATCGATCAAGCCACATCCGGCGCGCTGCGACGCCAATCACCACGGCGCCCGCCGGTCTTCTCTACCAGGTGCACGCCATGGATCTCCATGCCACGATCCACGGCCTTTACCATGTCGTACGCCGCGAGCAGCGCCACCGACACCGCCGTCAGCGCCTCCATCTCGACGCCGGTCCGGCCCACTGCTTTGGTGACCGCGCGCACCCGGATGCCGGGGAGCGTTTCGTCCAGCGTCGCCGCCACTTCCACATGGTCGAGCCCGAGCGGATGGCACAGCGGGATCAGCTCCGCGGTGCGCTTGGCGGCCAGGGTGCCGGCGATCTCGCTCACAGCCAGCACGTCCCCCTTGGGTGTCGCCTCATCGGCCACGAGGCGGAACGCCTCGCCCGACATCCGGATCGCCCCCTCGGCCACGGCGCTGCGCGCCGTCACGGGCTTGTCCCCCACGTCCACCATCCGTGCCCGGCCGCTCTCGTCCACGTGTGACAGCTTCATGCGCTGGACCACATGTCCTCCGCCAGTACGGCTGCGAGGAGCTGCGGGTTCACATTCCCTTGGGCCGTCCCGCGTGCGTCGAGCACGCGCGCGATCGCCGCCACCACCGCCTGTGTGTCCTTCCCCGTCCGCGCCTCGGAGCGGAGGCGGTCGAGCAAGCCGTCGAGCAGCTCGGTAAACCCACCCCGCGCCTGGAATGGCTGTTGCGCCAGGGCGACTGCGTAGCGCTCCGCGGCAGACCCCCGGGTCGCCCTGAGGAACGCCTCCGCCGGCTCAGTGTTTCCCGGGCCGTCGCCCTCTACCAATGCAAGGAGTCGGCCAACACACCCCTCAGATGACATAACTAGTTGTGATACATTGCGTTTAGTACCGTTACCAAGCTCGCGCTGCGCGAATTCTGTCAAGACACTGTCGGGGAGTCGTGCGACCCGAACCCGCACGACGCGAGACAGAATCGTCGGCAGCAGGGCGTCGGGCTGCGAGCTCGTGAGTACGAACACCGTGTCGGCTGGCGGCTCCTCGAGCGCCTTGAGGAGGGCGTTGGCCGCCTCCGGGTTCGCCCGCTGCGGCACCAGCCGTTCGGCATCGCCCACGATGAAGACCTTGCGACGGCCCAGGGCCGGCGTCAGGTGGAGATGGCGCGCGAGCAGCCGCACCGACGCGATTCCATGGCTCGCGAGCCCCGACGGCGGCTGGTACAGAGGCTGTGCGCGCCGTGCCGCCAGCTCTTCCGTGAGGGCGTCCTGCACCAGCTCGACCTGCTTATCCGCGTCGGCGCCCTTGCGGGTGATCTCCACGGGGACGAACCAGTGGACGTCCGGGTGCGAGAGGTTGAGGACCAGCTTGCAGGGCTGGCAGAGGCCACATCCTTCCCCCTTCCCTCGTCCCTGTTCCCCGTCGCACACGATGGCTTGAGCGAGCCACAGGGCCAGCCGCTGTTTTCCGACGCCCCGCGGCCCCTCAAATAGCAATGCTTGTGGCAACCGGCCGGAGGCGAAGGCGCCTGCCAGCCGGTTTCGGGTCCCCTCGTGACCGTATAGAGGGCGCAAAGGCATGCGGGAATCTAGTGGCGCCGGGGCA
>WNGP01002748.1_pt1 | contig 17555 bp, 13 predicted proteins | sample 5407671 | NCBI WGS metagenome assembly WNGP01 (sample SAMN13153381, study PRJNA577476) | soil metagenome | isolation source: 40 cm soil or saprolite under Garry oak tree replicate 2 | place: USA:California | collected 2016-06-15 | reverse complement strand
CGTGCAGGGAAAACAGGGATAGTCAAACCTAACCAACTGCCAATATGCGCTGACCACGCACCTGTAGCAATCACGACACGATTACAATGAATTGTCTGACCCTGCGCTGTCTCTATGCCCACAACCTTGCCAGAACCTAGCTTGAGACCAATTACCTCGGTATGCTCATAGAAGTCTGCTCCAGATTTCCGAGCAGCCTCTGCATAAGCCCTGGTCATCAATCGTGGCCTGATGCTGGCAGCCTCTGGAATATAAAGGGCAGCATCCAATGTATGATGTAGTAAAGGCTCATACTGGTAAACCTGATCCCCGGTTAACCACTTCACATCCGACCCGTGAGCTCGCCAGATCTCAGCATACCTTCGCAACGAAGATTGGTCATCTGCATTCGTTAGCACATGCAAGGCCCCTGTTTGAAAATATTCGACCTGCACGCCACTCGCAGCCTCAATCTCTGCGATGATCTCAGCAGTCATTGACCAGCTTGCTAAAAACAGATCGGCAACTGCCTTTGGCCCCGTGAGTACCTCAGCCGGAGCAAGTAACCCCGCAGCAGCTCTAGAGGCCTCCGCCGCTATCTCCTCGCGTTCAATGACACTGACCTGAACCCCAGCCTTGCTCAGTTGGTACGCAATAGAACAGCCAATAACTCCCCCGCCGATAATAGCCACATCTGTTGTCTGATTTATGCTCATATTGATGCTCCTTTGCTCTATTGTAGCATCAATCAATAAACATTAGCGCCCCTCTCTTCTCACCATAATCCCAAGAATTAAGAGAATATTGAGAAATTTTCTGATTTTTTTTAGAGCCAAAAGATATTTCTTGACTAAGATATTTGTACAGGAGACAAGCAATAAAACACTCGGGCTACCATGAACGTCGTAAGCAAAAAAGAATTTTCTCATTGTGAAAGGACGATCCAGATGTCAGCACCCTTAGATACTCCCCAACTAGTCAGAGACGCACAGAAAGGGAATTCCGAAGCTTTCACGGCCCTTGTTCAGCGTTTCCAAAAAGAAATCTACATCTACACAGCAAAGCACGTGAGAGATCACGAAGATGCACATGATCTTACTCAGCAAATTTTTCTGAAAGCATGGCTGAACATTTCCAACCTGAAACAGACAGCATGCTTTAGACTCTGGCTGTATAAAATTGCCAAAAATGTGTTGAATGACTATTGGAGAAAGAAAAGGGTTATCGCTTTATCATGGGAAGATCTTACGGCAAAAGATGTGCTGTCCGATATACCTGGACCTGAAGACGGAGCTGAAAGGACAGAGCTTATAAAAATAGCATTGACCAGGCTTCCACCAAAATTACGACTATGCTTGCTGTTATATTCCCTTCATGGATTTTCATCATCGGAGACTGCAAGGGCAGTCGGTATCAAGGAAGCAAGCGTCGGCACCTATATCAGCCTGGCTCGTAAACAGTTACGTACAATATACCATCATTTAGAGAATGAAAATGTAATTGAGAAACTCATCAGCATATGATTGAAAATGTGCATGGGTTTCTATTGACAGTACAGATTGTATCATTTATGCTCATACTATGTCACTTTATCTCCTCATGTCACAGAAGAACAGGAGAATAAAAAATGTTCCGAATGCGATCCATATTAATGCAAAAGATCGGTACTGAGGAATGGTGGAAACACTACCTCATTGATATTATATTAGCGTTCGTTGTGGGACTTCTTTTAACCTGCCTCATCCTTGCTCTTCCTCTTCATCTTCGCCTTGCCACTATTCTACTTGTTTACCTGTTTATTGTCCTCTATCTCGTATACAAGCGCGGCTTTAGAACCGCTATTTTAGCTGCTTTTATCGGATGTGCAACTCTGGATTTTTTGATTGTGCCACCTGTTCTTTCAATTACGGTATCTCATGTTGAGGATGGTTGGGAACTGCTCATTTTTCTGTTGTTCGCTATCACGTTAAGTTACTCTTACTCCCACCTGCGAAATCGCATGGAGAAGGTAAAAAGACAAAAGGCAGAAGAGAGCATTCTTTACGAAGAACAACTACGCAAACAAAAAGAGGAAGTCAATCGTAGGGATCGTCAAATGAGCATCTTTTATGAAGTAATGCAGGCAACAAGAGATCAAAATGATTTGAGATCACAGTTGGATCTTATTGCGCACACTATCGAGGATACCTTCTGCACGTGTGGAGTATTAAGCTGTTCGTTTCTTCTACCAAATTTAGATAATCAACGTTTCCTGGACATGCTTGTTAGGAAAAACTCAAGCGCTGGAGATCTCTCATCTAACGAAGAAGCAAGTGTGATGTGGGTGATGCAACATGCTGAATCTGTGGTAATATCAGATGTACCACTCATCTCACACCAAAAAGGGAGTTATTTACGCAGGGTCGTAGCCAATAACACGACGAGTGACCGCGAAATCTATCATCGCAACTTTCTGGTTCCCCTCATTTCAGGACGACGTGTACTTGGAGAATCAGGAGAAAAGGTACTTGGCGTACTGCACATCCTGATAGAAGATATTGATCATCCTGAACTTACAGTTATTAAGAAATGCCTGGATTTGTCATCCCAATCTCCTGCAACACAATCAGAACTTTTTCCCAAGTTGATAGATCATGCCGTGTTTTTGATTGAACAGGCCTTGATTGATCGTGCATTAATGCAACAGGAAGCGTTGAATAGGGAGCTTCAGAAGCGGACTGAAGAGTTACATACTGCTATCATTTCTTCCGTTTCCCATGATTTCCATTCTCCTCTCACTTTGATAAAGGGGGCAGCAACCAGTTTATATAGCCAGGGTTTACACAGCTATAGTGAAGCGGTATATCATCAAACGCTTGAAGATATCGTGAGCGAAGCCAACTGGTTAGAACGTATCGTCATGAGAATGCTGGATCTATCACGTATCGAACAGGGAGCGTTAAAACTCGAAAAGGAGTTATATCCTATCGAAGAAATTATCCTTTATACCCTGGATTTAGGACATATGCGCTCGCTCATCCAGGGACGTGATATAAAAAAAGATATTCCTGAAGATTTACCTCCCGTTGAATTAGACCCAATCCTAATTGGACAGGTATTAGTAAATCTTATTGAAAACGCTATTCGCTATACTCCAAAGGAGTCACCAATCGAAATCAGGGTAAGGGCAAATAAAGCAGAACTATGTATTAGTGTCAATGATCATGGACCTGGTATACCGCCATTGGAGTTGAATCATATATTTGAGAGCTTCTATAGAGGTAAACAAGGAATCAACGGATATGAAGTAACATCTCCAAACGGGGGATCAGGTCTCGGACTGGCTGTATGCAAGGGATTTATAGAAGCCCATGGAGGGCGTATCTGGGCGGAAAATCAAGATGGCGGAGGAGCGAGGTTGCAATTCACTCTGCCACTGCATCTAGAGAAAGGATAATGCATGAAAAAGATTCTCGTGGTTGAGGATCGAGATACAGCGGTGCATCAACTGAAGCAAAGTCTGGAAAGCAATGGGTATGAGGTATATATCGCGCGTAGAGGACGAGAAGCGTTAGAGGTAATTGCCCAACATCGAGTTGATCTTGTGTTACTTGATCTTGGGCTTCCGGATATAAGCGGTCTCCATATTTGTAAAGAGTTTCGAGCGGACTACCCAACATTGCCTATCATTATTCTTTCAGTAAAATCTGATGAAAGTGACAAAGTGCGTGCGCTCAAACTGTGCGCTGACGACTATGTCTCCAAACCATACTACACTGATGAGTTGCTTGCTCGCATCAATGTACAATTTCTCCATGCAGACCGCATGCGATCGGGCACTGAAAGACGAACATTTACAGCAGGGCCATTAGAAGTAAATTTTGTGCAACGGCGCGTCAGAGTGAATGGACAAGAAATTGAGTTGACATATACTGAGTTTGAGTTATTAAAAACCCTTATAGCCAATAATGGCAAGATCGTCACCTATGATTTCATCTTATCCAAAGTCTGGGACGATGATGACAACTCCGAGAGAAAGAATATTCATGTGTATATCAATCGCTTACGCAAAAAAATTGAAGCCCCTGCCCAATGCCGTTTTATTTATAACGAAGCCAAAGTTGGTTATCGCTTCCAGGCTGAAGGATCGCATTAACCAATCTCAAAAACCATGAGAGCGGGATTGATATTTTGGAAACAAGCACAAATACTCCCAACCCTCACAAAAACTAATCCTATATCCTTTTACATCATCCTCACCTGCCTATGAAGAACCCAGGTCACAACGATACCTTAACGAATATTGTGTAAAGGTGCATAGGAAGCAAGGAGATAGGAATGCGAAACGCGGGCAACGTGTGTAGCTATGCTCAGAGACCGTCCAGATGCACTCCAAGCTCGCACAAACCGCCTCCAGAACAGACCATGAACTCAGGAAAAGAGCGGGTACAGCTACATGAAACGGTGAACGTACTCACACGTTCTGTCCCGTAATCTGCTCACGTACTCCAGCTTCTTCAGGGGAAGGCTTGCTGGCCTGGAGTGAAAGAGTTGCCGTCCGGGGGAGCGGGCGCACCCACAGGGAGACATGGGACGGCTGCATCGTTTCCTGGACGACGGCGGTGAGATGCTCGCGCAAAGTATCCACGTCTACCTCGGTGCGCAACGTGGCACTAAAGGCTGCCACGACCTTAGCCGCATCATATTTGCGACGATAGAAGCGGCGGTCAATGATGTTCTGAAGGCGTCGTCGCAACGGCTGGAAGAGCGCCGCGATCACCAGCGTGGAGGCGACGATGGCAAGAGGTTGTTGGGAGAAGCTGCCGGTCACGGCACGCACCAGAGCTTGCAAGGCGAGGATGAGGCCGACATAGAGTGCCACCAGCAGGACGGTCAAGGAGCCATAGACCAGGGTGCGGTTAATGATGACATCGATGTCCCACAGCCGGTAACGCAGAATCGGGATGCTCACGCTCAGCAGCAGAATCGTCCAGAGCAACAGCCAAAATGGCCCATTGAAGAGTTGATACCCCGCATGCGCTGCACTCGAGCCCGGTGCTAGCGCCTGGAATAGCCCCTGGATGATGACGAGCAAGAAGACGACGCTCAGGCCAAAGACGAACCACTTGGTCTGCTGCTGCTGCACGGCGTCATAGACCCGCACATAGCGGTAGGTCTGTACTCCTATCGGCAGGAGAGATGTCAGAATTACCGCGACACCGGGTACGAGGGGCGCGGTGACAGGGAGTGAGGAGAGCATCGTCACCACGAAAAAGGGGACGAACGCGGCCCATGTCCAGCGCGGGGTGAAGCGCCCAGTGGGAAAGGTAAAGAAAAAGACTAACATGGCAGGCCACATCAGCCCATACGTGATGACCTGGGCCAGGAGCTGCGGAAACGGGGGCGTCTGCGCGGGCAGATTGAATCCGAGAAAACCGGTTGCTCCAAACATTATAAGCAGCAGCGAGACGAGCAGACCTATCCATTCCTGTGATTTGCGCCAGAAAATCAGGAGACCGACCAACCAGTACAACACGGACACCATAACACAGAGGACGGCTAAGAAGCCCTCAGCCGTCGCGACTGAGAGATGCAGCTGGTCAAGAACCTGGACATAGGCTGGGGTGAGTTGCTCGGTTGGACAGTTCCCAGCGTCGGGTAGGGTGCAAACGGTTCTCGCGTACTGAAAGAAGGCGGGAAGGTTGGCCACGAAGATGATCAGCAGCACGAGGGCAAGCACGATCCATGCCCCCTGGGCGACTCGTAGCCAGCTCCATCGTCCTCGTGCTGGCAGCGTGGGCGAGGGGGCATGAAGGGCCTCGTCGCGAGGACGCTTATGCACAGTCACTGCTCTGCTCCTCCTTCGCTTCGCTCAGACTTGAGCGAAATCGTTGCATGTACTGAGTCGATGGTGTCGTTGAGCCTGTCTCCCTGCTAGTATAGCACACCACCGTTACCAAAACGTTACGGAAGGCGTTACGATTTTTCACCAGTGGATGGGGCGGTACCAAAGAGCGTCTGTGCGGTGCTGTTTGAGCACAAAAACATCTCATCCTGAACCATCCATAGCGGCTGGTTGTTTGCTTGCGATCAGTCCGCACGCCTCACGCTAGCGCGATTTTGTGCAAGCGGATATCCTGGATCGTGGCCCAAACGATGGTGAGACAACTGGTCTCGGTGGTGAACACATCGATCCTGATCGGTGCGCTGCCGTACGTTGCTGAACAGGCTCTCAATGGCATTGGTGGTCTGAATATGCCGGTGCATCGTGGCGGGGAACTCGTAAAAGGTCAACAGGTGTTCTTCATCCTCCGCCAGGCTGCGCACCGCTTCGGGATAGGGCATAGTGTACTTGCCTTTAAAGGCGGCCAGTTGGGTCAGTGCTTCCTGCTTGGTCGCTTGCTCCCAGATGCCAACGAGTTCGGCCTGTACCTCGCCACGCTCGCGTCTGGGGATGGCATTGAGCACATTGCGCTGTTTATGCACCAGACAGCGTTGGCGAGGGGTGGCCGCAAACAGGTCAGAGACAGCGGCGAGCAGTCCATCATGCCCATCGGTCACGATGAGATCGATGTGCGTTGCGCCTCGTGAACGCAGGTCTTGCAACAGACACGCCCATCCATCTTTGTCCACATCGCGCGCAGGCTCGCAGTGCCAACACCTCTTTGTTGCCCGCCAGGTCGACGCCTAAGGCCGTTAAGATGATGGTGGAATCAGCCTTGTCGCCATGACGAACACTGAAATGCACCAGCGTCCTGCGTACAGGATACGCCAGTGTTCCTGAAGCGGACGCTGCCGCCAGGAATCATATTGCTGGGTCAGGCTTTGGTTGAGGCGACTGATCGTGCTGGCACTGGGCGCCACTCCCATGAGCGTTTGAGCCACTTCACCTACCTTATGCGTGCTCGTCCCAGCCACAAACATCTGCGTCAATCCTTCGGCGATGTGCGGTTCATAGCGACGGTAGCGGTCAAAGACCTGCGTGTGGAACTGCCCTTCACGGTCTCGAGGCACGTTGATCTCCTCGATGCGACCTGAAGCAGTGACCAAATCGCGGGTATAGGAACCGTTGCGATAGCCTTTACGCTTGGGACTGCTTTCTCCCCAGCCCACGCCGATGAGCGCATCAAGCTCCTCGCGCATGACGCCCTCCAACACGACGCGAATGGCCCTGCGGGCTAGTTCACGCAGGTACTGTTGGAACGTCTGCTGGTTAGGCAGCGGTGGGGCTACTTGCTCTTGCGTTGAGCCAGAAGGGGTTGGTGTGGTATCCTTCTTGTGACGGTGAACAGGCATAGTGTCCTCCTTTTTGAGACTTGAACCAAGAACGCCAACGAGACGCTCTATGCCTGTAATCTTTGCTCACCACGACCTTTTGTTACCACTTGTTTTTGATCATCATGGTATGATGTGCAAAGGCAAGAGGCAAGAACAGTCGGCCGGCACTCACACCATGCAACGGAGGTACAACTTATGTTATCAGAGTATCCCATCCACACCGCGCTGCCAGCAACGGATCTGGAACGCGCCAAGCGCTTCTACGCAGACAAGCTGGGACTGACCCCGGAAAGCGAAGGACCAGATGGCCTCTTCTACCGTTGTGGTGAAGGGACCAGGTTTCTGGTCTTTCCTTCCGGAGGCACTGCCAGCGGAACCCATACCCAGATGACATGGAACACTCCCGATATCGAGGCCACAGTGGCTGACCTCAAAGCCCGGGGAGTGGTCTTTAAAGAGTACGACACGTCGGAAGTGAAGACCATCAACAGTGTGGCCACGCTTGGGCAGAGCAAGGGGGCTTGGTTTACGGATAGCGAAGGCAATATGCTGGCTTTAGGACAGTTTGACGAGTAGGTTAAGGACGGCAGGATCCCCTCCTGTTTTTGCTCAGTGGGGCTCTGCTTCAAAATAAGCAAGCAGGCTCACTTCATGTGATGTTGGTGGCGAATGCAAAAATCAAGCTTGATCTCTGAGGTAAGAAACTCAGAATCACGCTCAGTTTGACCATTCGCCACCAACATCACTGTGAGGATGAGCCCCATGAACATGATCATAAACAACCACTCATCATTACACAATTTTCGCAATGGCATCGGTCACAACACCCCAAATTTCAAAATCGTCGCGCGAAGTGACTTCAATGGCTGTATAATTCGGGTTTTCCGGTTTCAGAAATATTTTCCTGTTCTGAATAATCTGCAGCCGTTTGAGGGTAAATTCCTCGCCAATTCTCGCGACTACAATTCGGTTGTGTGTTGCTGTGACTGCGCGGTCAATCACAATAATATCGTCGTGATAAATACACGCTCCGGTCATGGAGTTGCTTTTAATAAGTGCGTAAGACGCAGAAGAATGATCTTCTTCATTTGGGAAGTGTAAATTCTTAACCTCCCTTTGATTTTATAACCAAAACTCAATCGATACTTCAGCTAATTTCTCCTACATTGTAAGTTAATAGTATTATGTCACCTAATTCACGCTTAATAGTCGAACAAACGGCCGATAGCCGTATTTTTTTCTTAGCCTCTTAGAAAGAGCAGAACATACATTGTCTAACGAAGTCATTCACTCAACCATACAGCATTCTCAAGAGCCATCACAGGAAATTCAGCAAGAATCTTTTGAAACTATTATTCCATCAGTTAATTTAACTCACTTGATGCGCCAGAAATCGGTAAACGATATCCCATCGAGACCCAGGCAAGAAATTTCGGTGGCAATACCGTATCAAAAATCATCTGACACTCAACAGCCTCCATTGACTTTACGTTCATTTGCGCCGAGAATACGCTTGCTTCAGATCCCGGCAACACCTAAATTCGGAACGCCTATTACACCGCCATCCCGAATTCCGGTGATGCCCATATTTGACCTCCCGACAACACTGCTGCCAGAAGTCCATCGGTCGCAATTCGAGCAGCGTCAATTGGCTCTGGCGCTATCTGCTCCTGTAACACCGCTGCCGCGAATTCCGGTAACGCCAATACTTGACCTTCCGACAATCCCTCTGCCTATAATTGGAAAAAGCAGCTCATACCAGGTTGAACAACTCTCAGTTATGAGTCAAAAGCAGAAAATACAATATCTCGTCTTTGCGTTTATGTGGGTTGCAGCAAACATCTATTTCTGGCATTGGTGGTTCGAAGCCGGACATGTTGGGAATCTCCTGCTCTATGTCCTTATGTCTGCCGCGCTGCTTTACAATGCAACCATTCTTCCTTCGTTCTATACTTTTTACTTAGGTCAGATGCGCAAACCAAGAGCAGTTCATGTTGAGAACGTAGAATCTGCTGGTGTTGTGAGTAGAGTCGCCGTCATCAGTTTGACAGTTCCTGGCTCGGAGAGTCTAGAATTTGTGAAACGACAAATGATGGCGATGAGAAATATTCGTTACCCTCACGATAGCTGGATACTGGTAGATAAAGAGCACTCGCCTGAAATCCAGGCCTTAGCACAATCACTGGGGGTGCTCTATTTTTCCCGGCACGATAGCGCTCATTGGGGCAAAAGGCGTGTTGCTCTCTGGAACCAGGAAACCCCACCCTTTAAAGACAAGACGAAAGCGGGGAACGTAAATAGCTGGATCGATGCCTTTGGAAGCTTCTATAGCCATTTCACGCAATTAGATATTGATCATCTCCCTGTCCCATCGTACCTGAATAAAGTACTGGGTTTCTTCCTCGATCCGAAAGTAAAATGGGTGCAGGCCCCTAGTGTGTACGGCAATCTAGAGAACTGGACAGCCAGAGGTTCAGCAGAACAAGAATTTGTCTTGCAAGGGCCGTTGCAAATGGGCTTCTTCGGTTTCTGCCGTACGCCTTTCATTATTGGCAGCCATTGTACCTATGATATGAAAGCGATTAAAGAGATTGGTGGATTTCAACCCACACGTGCTGAAGACCATCTCGATACGGTCTTTCTGGCCGCACAAGGCTACCAAGGCGTCTTTCTACCGGAAGTGATCGCGGTTGGTGATGGTCCAGAAAATTTTGAAACCTACATCGGCCAACAATTCGCCTGGGCATTCTCGATGATTCAAGTACTCTTTACCTACACCCCCAGGATTATCAAACGCTATACTCCCCGACAAGCGCTGCAATTCCTATTTGTACAGACATGGTATACTCTCTGGTCGACAAGCATGCTCCTGCTATTCATGCTCCCAATCATTGCGCTTTTTACAAATTCTTCCATCGCACATGTAAATTACGGGCAGTTTCTTCTGCATTTTTCGCTGCTGACCGTCATCGCCTTTATGATCTGGGTATGGAGTCATATCTGGCATTTGCCTAAAGATGTCCATCTCAGTTGGCGTGGCATCACCTTGCATGTCGCACGCTGGCCTATCGTATTGAGCGCATTAGTCCAGGTGATACTCAAGGTGAAGAAACCTTACATGATTACGGTGAAGGGGCTACAGCATGGCGCAAAGAGACCATTTTCGCTGGCCGCGCATACACCCTACTTTCTCTTGATGAGTATAGCACTTATCGCTTGCTGGTTTTACCTCGTAGTTTTTGGACAAAGCGCAGCCCAGGGTAATCTCCTGTTCGCTTTACAAGGGGCCTTGATATTTTTGGCCGCATACATCGTTTCACTCCTGAAAGATTTAACCGATATTGTAAAAGAAGGAATATCGTTAGCGCAGTACATCGTGTTACGCATAAAACCCTTGTGCGTGCTCCTCATGTTTTTGACACTCATTGCATGGACAGGCTATATGTGCTTCGGCCATATTTATCAAGCTATCATATCCAAATAGGAGCAACGCCACTGAGAGAGAATAAATGAAATCTTCATCTCGCTTGCTACTACTGCTCAGCGTTATACTAGCCGTGATCATCTTGGATGCCTTTCCTTTCATTCAAAAGGAGTGGGCAAGCTTTGTATCGAGTAAAGCAGCTACTAGATCGACGCGGAGCGGTATAAGTGCGGTATCATCACCTTTGCCCTCGGTCACAACATCCGCTATGCCCAACACGATTACCGTGAGTGGTCAACAATGGGGCAAGAGCACCTGCTTTATTGGCGCGACAGAGGGGAGCAGTCGCTTTGATATCGCCGATTTAGAGGATCTGGGCATCAACACCTATCATATCTATGGCGGCATGTCGCGCTGGGAAGCTCAAGATGATAGCAGCGTGTACGGTTATCCGACGATTTCGCAGATTAAAGCAAACCCCAATGCGATCAATTGGAAGCAATGGGATACCGTTATGACCAATCCGACAGGCGGCAGTGACTACTCTTGGGAGCCTACTCCACGTTGGCAAGGAAATGCCCGTACACTCTTCAGCGAATTAAATGCTGCACATATTCGCATCGTACTGACTCTACGCAATAGGGATGATCAACACAATCCCTCCTGGTCGCCCGATCCTCCACGAACCACTACCGATTGGAATGAATGGTGGGAACACGTCTTTGCCACCATATACTGGCTTGACGTGCGTAATCATTACAATGTGACCGATTTTGAAATTCACAATGAACCAGATACTCCCGGGCAAGGGTGGATACCGGAAGCAACTGAGGGGCAGTATGATATGTTCGCGCAGTACACCGATGATGCTATAAGTTATGTCTTTCATACCTACTTGCCCGGTCGTAGCTATCATGTGTATGCTCCGGCTACATCGAATAGTACCTGGCCCAAGGACATGCTTCATAATATTCCTCAGTATTTCGATAGCATGGACATCCATGTATACGGAGACTTTCGTTTCGGAGTAGAAGAAGTCCATACTTGGATGAACCAAACAGCCTATGCGAAAGAACCTCTTTGGGTTACTGAGTGGGGAAGCTACAAGCATCAATATGATTCGGAATCATTTGGTATCAGCCTCATCAACGACTTGATATACGGTTCTTCTCCTGGAAATGACTATGTATTTGGAAGTAACATCTTCTCTTTATACGATTTTAGTACGAATGCGACCGGGCTAATTAATTACAAGGGCGGCCGTCGGGTAGATTACTACGCTATGCGCCTGGGTATTCGGGCGCTCCAAGGATGCCGCCCAACTTACCAGAGCATCACAGGTAATAAGGACCTTCTGTCTATCACAACGACCGATGCACAAAAAAATGTCTACCTGCTTGTATCAAATCAGAGTAGCAAATCTCCGTATACTATCCATGTCAATCTTTCTGCATTGCTGAGCCGTGCCTCCGGCATTATGTGGCAGTTTGATAGCGCTCATAAAGATACGATCGTCGGTAACCCCACATTGACAAATGGAATGACCTCACTATCCATTCCTGCCAGTGGTGCTGTTCTCGTCAAGTTTTTATATCCTTTTACACTATCCTCACCTGCCTATGGAGTACCCAGGTCACAACACCCCAAATTTCAAAATCGTCGCGCGAAGTGACTTCAATGGCTGTATAATTCGGGTTTTCCGGCTTCAGAAATATTTTCCTGTTTTGTATAATCTGCAGCCGTTTGAGGGTAAATTCCTCGCCAATTCTCGCGACTACAATTCGGTTGTGTGTTGCTGTGACTGCGCGGTCAATCACAATAATATCATCGTGATAAATACACGCTCCAGTCATGGAGTTGCCGCTTACCCGCATAAAATAACTGCTCGTTGGGTGAGGCACAACCAGATCATTAATATCCAGATTTCTCTCTTCATTGTCGCTCGCTGGAGACGGAAAGCCAGCATGAATGGTGCCAGACAAAAAGCGCACATTGCGAAAGATAGGATCGTTCATAAAACCCCCTCTTTGATACGACAACATTCCTTAAATATGTGAACCGAAGTAAAGTAATGGATTTGGGCATATGAACTTGTTTCCTGTAAAGTCGGTTTTACCCTGCTTGGGTAGAAGTGGAGCAATAGCCGTAACGTCGGCTTTTTTTCATTTTGCGACCTCGAAGAATAAGCAACCCTCGATAAGCTTTTTTCTATAGGTACTATCTACTTGATTTAACATACACACTACCTTATTCTGCTGCTATTAATTATCTTAAGCAGAGGTCAAGTTTATGAATGTTCCAATCAGCGATCTACAAGAGGCCATTGCTGAAGCATTGTCAGAAGAAAAAGCATATGATCTACCCAAAGTGTGCGAATTTTATGGCTTAGATCCACAAGAAAAAGATGACCCTTTTCATAGTAAGCGCATTTACGTTCGCTCCCGCCTTAAGAATAAACCCGATGCTTTTTTGATTGAGCTTGGAGTCAAGGTCAAAGAGCGATACCACTCTGAGAAACTTGAAATCCTATTGCAAAGAATTGTAGGCGGAGGCGTGACCGGTGAAGTTAAAAACCTTATTTTTGCAGCTAATCGCCTTAAGCCAGAAATCGTACTCATCGATGCAGTGAATAATACCATTGATATTGTTGAGAACGCTGAATATTGCCTTGTCTATGATGAACCAATTTCACAGAATGGCCTTTTGTGGAGTGATCTTGTTGCATGGTGGAGCAAGAAGGACAGTTATACGAACTTAGTACAAGCAGAGCAGCATCTATACTCGCGGCTGAAGGACTCTATTAACTCCAAAGTGGAGGAGCTTTTGTTTTATACCTATTACAAGGAGTTCCGGCAAATCTTAGCAGAGAGATTGCCTGCTCTCATTCCACAGGTATATTTGCATTACGATCCGAAAACGCTAAAAGAGCTTCAAGGTAGACGTAGGATACCACGGCAAAGGATGGACTTTCTTATTCTTTTTTCCAGTAAAGATCGAGTGGTTCTTGAGGTTGATGGAAAGCAGCACTATGCAAAAGGAGACGTTGCAAATCCCCAAGAATACGCCCGTATGGTTTCTGAAGATAGAAGACTTCGTTTGCTAGGATATGAAGTCTATCGGTTTGGTGGTTATGAGTTAGCTGAACTCGACAAGGGTAAGGGAATTGTCGCAAACTTTTTCATGAGATTGTTTGAAAAACATAGTATTGCTTTTGAGTAAAAGCATCATAACAAAGGTTCATGTCGAGGGGAAATACGGTGAAAGACCACCAAATTTTTTGAAAACGTCACAGCAGAGTTGCAAAATACCTTTTTTTATTGTGTGAAGATTATATCATATATTCTTGCAGAATCATCAATCCATACTAAGGATGCGAAAAATGGTGATGTGTAAGACAATTGCGGTTTTTGTGATAACCTCAGAGTTTATTAGGAGGGAAAACAAGATACCAAAGCTAAGAGAACTGTTACCGCAATTTTAAACGTGCGTTCTATCCTGATAGATGATAGGTCATACAAAAGATACATTTTTGACATTTACCAGGAATATCTATACACTGACGACACTACAATTTCACCACTTGAAGGATATACATGGTAGATTTTCCACAATCAGATGAGGTATATTGTTTTCTCGACACTGATGTGCTTCTGCACTTTACGGACTTTGACCAAGCCGACTGGACAACGTTTCTCAATGCCAAAAAGGTATATCTAGTCGTACCAATCACTGTAGTACATGAATTGAATAATCATAAAGATGACGGGAGTAAACCTGGTCTTCAGCAACGTGCGCGAGATCTTCTCCCAAAGATTGCCAAATTATTACGTGGTGCTAAGGGGCCAGTTCGCATCAATGAGAGTTTGTTTCTCATGTCCTCTCGCAAGGAGCCGCGTATTGATTGGTCGGCGTTAGAGTTAGATGAAAACGTGAAAGATGACCGGATTTTAGCAAGGCTTCTCCTCTTCAAAATACTTGTGCCAAAGACATTAAAATCTACTGTGGAGGCGGAGCTAGAGGCAACGCGAAAGAAATTGAATGAGTACAAGAATCGAGCGCCGAAACTGGACATTGGCTTTGATGATGGGCAAAAAACTACTGAGACAATAAAGTGCCCCTCTTTAGGGTACAACGCACAGCACGCCGAAATACTCGCGCAAGCCCTGAATGAGGATTATGTCCCAAAACAAATTATTGCGCAGCGAACAGAATTCGAGCAAATATTAAGGGCAGCCAAAGGACGTGCTACAGATTACGATATCATGGATTTCACCGATGACTATGAAGCATATCTGGAGAAATTGGAAGCGGCGCGTAAACGAGACTTTATGAGCAAATACGGGCGGAGATGCGAGTTAACCTTTCTCATCCGAAATGTAGGTACTGCTCCTATTACCGATCTCGTCATTGATCTTGCTTTTCCTGCTGGCACGCTTGTCATTGATGCAGATGAAGAAAGAAGAGAAATCTTGGTACCCAAAGAGCCAAAAGCATCGTGGATACCCGCCTCTACAAAGGCAATGGGAATAGGGAGCTTTAGTCTGGGATTGGAAGTCCCTAATCTTGCGTTTGCTCTCCCGCGTGATCCTACATGGGAATTGTTGCGTGAAGTTCGCCGGTCAGAGGCGACTTATCGGGGGCCTCTTTGTAGTCAAACCTCGAAGAGCCATTTCGTTACCTATCTTGCGAAAAAACTTCGGCATGAAGATTCATGGGTTATGCCACCGATCGTTGCATATCTTATACCCAAAAATAGTCAGGGGTTTCCCATTAAGTATGAAATCATTAGCGATCAAGGACTAAAGAAAATAACAGGTACATTGAGTGTCCAGTGGGAACATAGCTAATACTAAATGATTAATTGAACCTAGCATTTAAAGAAACTTCTAAGTTCCCATTATGTCCGTTACAAGTATCAATCACTCCCTTACAGAGCCTGATTTGGATAGTTTCCGGTACCATATAACTTCCGTCGCCCAGGTTACAGGAACCACTTTTCTCCAAAATCCAATTATCTTGTATACGTGGGTACAAAAGCGGCCATATGATAGTATTTACAAAGCGGTACAACCTAGCGTCACAAAAAGGAATATCTTTGAAACTCTGCAATAATGTATCAAAACTCCGTATGGAGCGACTCTTGTATGGCCCATCTCTTTCTCCGTTGATCTTATTATGGAATATAATTTCTTCAGTAGAGGTTTAGTAGTTCTTTAGGAAGAGAGAAGTCCTTTGAGCGAGCAAGACGGAAGACAGGCAGTTGTTCAACAGCGACCCACTACAAACGACCAAAATGAGTGGAAAGCATACTGGAAAGCACAAGGACATGTCTGGCGTACTGAGCCAGAAATTGACGTTGAACGTCAGGAATATCTAACACAACAGCAGAATATTATGCCGAATATCGAGCAAGGTATCTATCCTTTCAAGGATATCAAATTGAGTCGTGCTGACGTCGAGTGGCTTCTATCAAAAGAAGAAAGCGAAAGCAATTTGGCTGCTTCTAAGGGTGAAACTCAACACAAACGAAAGAGATTGGACTTACGTGCGGCTAATCTGAGCGATGAGAACCTATCTGGCTTGCCTCTGAGAGGTGCTAATCTCTCAGAGGCAAATTTAGAAAAGGTACATTTGGAGGGAACTGATCTAAACGGTGTAATCTTACAAGGAGCTTCTTTAAGAAGTGCTTTTTTTGATACTGCGACTTCTTTAGAAAATGTCAGTATCGCTAATAATAAGGAGATTGGCCCTCAACTTGTCGATATTCATTGGGGAGATGTTAATCTCTCATTATTAGATTGGTCATCAGTAAGAATGTTAGGCGATGAATCTAAAACTCGGCGGTTGGTAGATGAGGGGGGAGAGGAAAAAAAGATGAATATATTGATTGACGAGTACCAAATGGCAATTCGGGCTAATCGTCAACTCGCGGTAGTCTTACGAGATCAGGGGATAAACGAGCACGCCGATTGGTTTGGCTATAGAGCACAAGTATTAAAGCGGCGTCTTCTTTGGAAACAGCTACGTTTACCAATTATATTGCGAGGACAAAAACCATTAGGATGGAAGGAGCAAGTGCAGAAGGCACTTATTGATGGAAAGAAGTATACGGGACAAGTATATCTAAGAAGAATGCCTCGTAGGGTGTCAATGATATCTTTACTTGTTCTAATGCTTCTTCTTTTGCCTATTCTACCGTTGTCCCTTGCGATAGGAATGCTATTGGTCGGAGTACTAAGACCTTTAGCACGAAAGATACCTAAGATAAAGAAGTTAACTCCTGACTGGCTTTGGCTTAAGAACTTAAATGTATTTTTTAAGCAAGCAATCTTCGCATTTCTAGCAATCTTACTCTTCTTGATTTCTTCATTCGCCTATTCGTGGTTTGCATATTCAACATGGGAGGCAGTTATTCCTCCAGTAGGTTTATTGGAAAAAGTCATTTTTGTCTGGTTTTGTATAACAATTACGGGAATAGTTTGTCTTTTTTTTGTTGTCAGAATTCAAATATGGTGGCAAAAAATAAAAATGGGTCAAGGCACTACATTACTAGCAGTGTTTCTTTCATCACCCGAAGTACCTGCGAGTATTTACAGTCTTGAAGTAGGTTGGTTTCTCGTATGGATGAATATTATTTATGATGATTTAGTAAGCTTTGGGCAATATCTTTTCTCACTGCTCCTCGGTATACTTTCTGGATACGGATATAAGCCGGTAAGGACGCTGTTCTGGTATCTCTTTGTGGTCTTTGGGTTTGCTACTGCATATTACGCATTTGGGGATAGACAAATTCCCTCGTTTTTCCCGGATGCGGTCGTCTTTAGCCTCACCGCATTTCACGGGCGGGGATTCTTCCCTGATCTTGGAATGACCAGCGGACTATTACACAATCCCT
>WNGP01001842.1_pt1 | contig 17568 bp, 19 predicted proteins | sample 5407671 | NCBI WGS metagenome assembly WNGP01 (sample SAMN13153381, study PRJNA577476) | soil metagenome | isolation source: 40 cm soil or saprolite under Garry oak tree replicate 2 | place: USA:California | collected 2016-06-15 | reverse complement strand
GAAAACTCAGCAGGAGTCCGACGACCGCCGCCGCAATGCAACCAATCGGCAGGGCAAACCAAAACGCCCAACCCGCGCGTATGACCAGGTTTGCGCATATGTAGGCGCTGATACCCGCGATGCCCGCAAATGTGAAGGGAATGAGACCGCTGAAACCGTAGAGAAGGTTGAGGCCGCTCGCGAGCAGCATGTTAATAAACACGAGGCCAACGATGAACGTTACCAATCCGTGGTCACCGGCAAACAATCCAAGGACTGGAAAAGACAATATAAGTAGCGCATGCAGATCCTTCATCGCGTAAACAATCCATTAGGCCGTATGAACAGCATGATCAGCATTGCAAGAAGGTAGGCAAACGTCGCGATCGTCGGATCAGCAAAGACACTCACGATCGCCTGGGTGAATCCGAAGATCAGCCCGATGCACAAGGCACCGAGAACGCTACCCGGGCCACCGACGATCATGATCGCGAACGTAATCAATGTCATGGTCCATCCGACCGTAAGGTCGATCGTAAAAGCGAATGCATAGAGAATCCCACCAACGCTCGAGACGGCGGTGCCAAGTCCCAGCGCGAGACGATAAACCGATACAGTGTTGATACCTCTCAGGCGAGCGACCTCTCTGTTCTGAAAGACCGCGCGCAAGCTCCGCCCCACCCTATGAAACCTTAAAAACGCGATCAGAGCGCAGAGCACCGCTGCCGCTGCAGCAAAGGCGAGGAGTCTTGCGTTGGACAGCGGCGTAGGTTCAAGAAAAGCGAGTCCCCTCACCGGTGGATCAACCGAGAAGGTATCACTGATCTTGCCAAACGTGCCGCTATAGAGACCGCTAAATATCTGGGCCAGCCCGAGTGTTAAAACGAGATAGGTGATGCTGCGGTCGGCGTTTTGATAAAAGCGGCTAAAAATGATGCTCTCCAATATGAAGATCAGAGCGATCGTGGCTAGCAAAACGGCTGGTATGGCCGTCCAAAGCGGCCACCCAAGTTGAGTTGTGAACAACCACAGCAACAAACCGCTTCCAAGAAAGATCTGCCCATTCGACGCCTGGGGCATGAGAATCGTGCCATGGATCAGGGAAAGCCCCGCTGCCACGACCGCATAGATCGTTCCGATCAACAATCCGGACGTAATGACCGAAGCAGTTAGGACGAGATAGTCTTGCATGCCCGTTACGGCGCCAGATCGTAGACGGGGAGCGTTTGTGCCGACCACTCGATGTAATCTGCTTTGGTCGCGCCGAAATCGGACTTACTGACGGACTTAAGCTGCATCACATAGATGTATTCCGATCGCGCACCGCTACTATCAAACTTGATCGGAACGCCGGTCGTAATCTCCTTATGATCTGCGTGACGTAGCGCCGTGCGCATCGCGTCGCGGCTTACAGACGCTTTGTCGGCGATCTCGTTCAGAAAATGAATTGTCGCGTAACAAAAGTTCTCTTGATAGCCCGGCGAGTATCCCTTCGCTTTTCGGAAGGCCTCAACGAAGCGATGTCCGTTTTCGGTGAGATTCGGAAGGTTGTGATCAAAGAAGGTGCCGTAATAGGATCCGACGGACGTCTCGCCCCATGCAAGAATTTGCTTTGGCGCACCGAAGGGATGGTAGAGCTGCTCAGGCTTGAAGCCAAATTCAAGCAGTTGTTTCGTCAACGTGGCATCAAACGCGCTCGCGCCAGCGACATAGACAAAGTCCGGCCGCTTCGCCTTCATTTGTGCGATCTGAACCGTCGCATCTGTTGCCGTTTGCGGAAAAACAATTTCCTGAACGATCTTCAGGCCATCCTTCTCCGCCTGATATTTGAGGCCGGCCACAATAGCTCTGTTGACCGCAAAATCGCTCGACATGATGCCGATCGTTGCGTCGGCTTTCCTTGATTTGAAGAACTTCACGGCTGCATAACCCCAGCCGACGGCATCGGGCTCCATACGGAACGTCTCATGCGTGCCGGGCTTGGTTAGACGAGGAAACGCGGCGACAGGCACCAGAAAGGGAACCTGATTTTCTTCCGCAAATCCATAGATCGCAAGAGAAGTGTCCGAGTTCGTCGGCCCACTTATCAGCGTGACCTTCTCCTGCGCATCGAGCAGCCGCGCCGCCGCTGCGGCTTGAGCCGGGTTGGTCTGATTGTCCTGCAGGATGAGTTCGATCCGCTTATCCTGGCTGTTGACCTCAGTCAGTGCCAGTTGGGCCGCGTCGTAGCAGGCCGTTCCCGTGAATGTCCAAGCGCCGGACAACTCCGAATTCCAGCCAACACGCAGAGGCGTGGCGCTGGCCGTACCGCTCGCTGCCAATTCAAGGGCAAGCACAACACAAGCAAGTTGAGCAAATCCTAATTGCTTCATCAGACGTACCCGCTCTTAAATTAGGAGCAGTTGCATCTGCGACCGCTCCCGTTTCCCCATGGCAACGAGAATGCGGCGGCGAACCAGCGGATGAAAAGCGATTTATCGCGATACGAAAATATCGTTTTTTTTGATGTATTGATTTTCTCGTCCGGAGCAAATTATCCACTCGCCGGCACCATCACGACCGCTCGGCCGTATCCCGAACAACCAGTTCTCACTTCGAGCGTCTTCCCGTTCCTGCGGTTCGCGCGGAGCGATGCACGTGCAGGTCCGAATGAATGGACATGCGGAAGTCACAACATCTGCGAATGCACGCCAGCATCGCTTGGTGGTCTTCCGGCATCTCACCCCGCGCCATCATCGCGACATAAGCAACCGGCGGCAACGCCGGTTTGCTTGCCACAATGCGAAGCCGTCCGGCTTGGATCAACGAATCCGCCACAGCGCGCGGCAAATAGCTTACGCCAAGGCCAGACACAGTAAGTCCCATCAGCGCGATGAGGCTGTTGCTCGAAAGGGTTCGGGATAGCGTAATGCCCTGCTCTTCGAACCATTTCGTATAAAACAACCCCGATCCTGAACGCTCGTCTTGCATCAGCATGGTCTGGTCGGCGAGTTCTTCCAGCCGAATGGTCCCTCTCGGCAATTTCATTAAAGGACTACACATCCAGGCATTTTCCGCTGAACCGACCTTGACGTAATTCAACCAGGGCTCGCGAAAGACATCAGGTACGACAATCATATCGATGCGGCCTTGTTGCAATCTTTGCACCAGCGTCTGGCTGGACTCCACTTCTGGTTCGAGTTCGATTGCGGGTAAGCTCGATCTCAGTTCACCAACCAAGCGCGGCAGCCACGTCAATGCCGTCAGCTCCGTGACGCCTAACCTGAAACGCCGCTTCGGTGGTTTATCGGTCTCGATGACCGCCGTCACCTCATCACGCAGCCGCAGGATTTGCTTACCCAACGTCAGCAGTTGCTCGCCGCGCGGGGTAAGCCGCGCGGACCGTTTCGTCCGATCAAAGAGCGGCGTCGGCGACTTCGCCTCGAGGTCCTGGACCCGTTTGGAGATGGCGGATTGCGTTGTATTCAATTTCGACGCCGCGCGCTCAAAACTGCCGAGCTGGGCGATCCAGTAGAGCGCTTCGATCTGCTTTAAGGTCGTCATCAGCACCTCCGAAGGAAGAAAAAAAGCGATGTATTCGGATGCTATCTTATCTCTTTTTTTCGGGAAGGTATCTCGCCAAATTGCATCATCGATAACGCGGTCCATTACCAGATCTGATTGGGGGTTCGTCATGAGCATATCTTCAAAATATCATACGAGCGGGACCAGGCGCTTCCAATTGCCGGGCCAGTTGCGAGACGACTTGATCCGGATGAGCACGGCAACGATCCACGAGGCGCAGGGTCAGACCGGTGCGATGCACCATCAGATCAAGCCGATTGGCCCGGGCATGCGATTTGCTGGTCCTGCGCTGACCGTCTTGGCTGCGCCCGGCGACAATCTGGTGGTGCACTTCGCCGTGGCTCACGCGTCCCAGGGCGACGTGCTTGTCATTGATGCCCAGGGTTATCTGGAAGGCGGTTTATGGGGCGATATTTTATCGGAGGCAGCTCTTCAGGCAAAAATTGCGGGAGTCGTCGTCAACGGAGCCGTCCGAGACTGTGATGCTATTCGAGAATGTGGATTGCCGGTGTTTGCGCTTGGATTATCGATCAAAGGAACAGCAAAAAGGCAGTCCGGCAGGCTTGGGGACGACATCGTCTGCGCTGGCGCCTTGGTACGAAACGGTGACGTCGTGGTCGGCGACAGCGACGGCGTGGTGGTGGTTCGTTCCGACAGAATAGATGACGTTTATGCAGCCGCGCGTAAACGCGTGGAATATGAGGAAGGTCTTCGCACCTTGCTTCGAGAAGGTCGCTCAACCATCGACTTGCTCAAACTTCACGACTCGCTCGCAGCAGTTGGCTTGATTTGACCTGAGCTGCACCATATGGCCAAACACAAACGGAGATTTCGGTGAAACTTGTAAGGTACGGTGAAGCAGGCCGCGAGCGGCCGGGACTGATCGACGCCGACGGCGAGATTCGAGACCTGTCGAGCTACGTTGACGATCTCGCGGGACCAGCACTGTCGGATGAAAGTCTTGAGCGCCTGGGGCGCATCGATCACGCGGGACTTCCGCTGATCCCCAATGCGTCGCGGCTTGGCCCGCCAGTAGCAGGCACACGCAATTTCGTCTGTATTGGCCTCAATTACAGTGATCATGCCGCGGAAACCGGAGCAGCGATTCCGCGTGAACCGATCGTCTTTCTCAAATCTCTGAGCGCATTATGCGGCCCAAACGATGGGATCATCCTTCCAAAGGACTCGAGCAAAACGGATTGGGAGGCGGAACTCGCGATTATTATCGGATCGAGAGCTCACGCGGTTAGCGAGGCAGCCGCTCTAAATCATGTCGCGGGGTACGCGGTCTGCAATGATGTCTCGGAACGCGAGTGGCAGAACGAGCGAGGTGGCGCCTGGGACAAGGGCAAAGGTTTCGACAGTTTCGGACCCGTTGGCCCGTGGCTGGTGACTCGCAACGATATAGCCGACCCACAAAATCTGGACATCTTCCTCGACATTGATCACAGGCGCATGCAAAGCGGCAACACGTCCAGGATGATCTTCAATGTCAGGCACATTGTCTCATATGTATCGACCTGCATCACCCTCTATCCCGGTGACATTATCAGCACGGGCACCCCGCCCGGCGTTGGAATCGGCCGTAAGCCGCCGGAATTCTTAAAGGAAGGCAGCATCGTTCGACTGGGAATCAATGGACTCGGTGAACAGGTTCACACGGTTCGTCGCGCGCCGTAACCGCCGGATGAATTGACTTGGACCGCAATTCGCTCATTCGACCCAGTGCGGCGGATATGTCCCAGCGTAAAACGGCAATCGCTCAATAGTCGACATCCATGAGGCGATGTTGAGCCGATGATCGAGGAACTGAACGGTTGCCGTTTGATCTGTTCTGGCAATCGCGCGACGCGTCCATGCCAGCGTCGGGTAAAGGATGCAGTCGGCGGCACTCAAATTGTTGGTCGCTGCGAACGTCCGGTTCGTGAAGTCGTTCTCGAGAGCGTCGAGTTCGGATTGAGCCGCATTGCTGGCTGCTCGAAACTCCTCGCAGCGCGACGATACTTCGCCACGAAAGAGGATTTGCGCAATCGTCGCCAGTGAGGGCCGAACGTTCATTTCGAAGTCCAAAACCGTTTGCCAGATCAGGGCGCTTTCGGCCGGCGAATGTCCGAATAACGGTTGCTCCGGCCAATAATGTTCGAGCATCGCAATGATCGCAACGGATTCCCGGATCGTGGTATTTCCGATCCGCAGAAGCGGAACCTGTCCACGCGGATTCAGGGCGAGATAAGCGGCCGATTTATGCTCACCCTTTGCACTGTCCAAACGGCGTGATGTAAAAGCGATGCCTTTGGCGGCAAGCGCCAACATCACGCGCCAAGACGGCGGGCTACCGCTGATCCAAAACAGCTCAGGGACCAGATGGCTCATGCACTCATGCGACTGCCTAGGCATACAGTTTGAACACGCCGGTCAGATGGTCATTGCTCAATCCATCTTGCATGGCGCGCTGAAACACGGCGCGAGTTGCTGCGGTGATCGGCATTGCCCGGGTCTCGGCCGCCTGCGCCGCATAACCAAAGTCCTTCTCGACCAGTTCGACCGGAAACATTGGTGCGAATGCACCTGCAAGCATCGAGGCCGCTGCACCTTTCGCTGCGGCGCTGAACACCGGGGTTTCGCCTAACGCCGCGAACACCGTATTTAGGTCAATTCCGCAGTTTCGAACCAGGCCGCCCAGTTCGGCCAAGGCAGCCACCTGAATTCCGAACAGCGCGTTCGCGGCGAGTTTCGCGGTTGTTCCCGCCCCGGCCGGACCGACGTGATGGATCGCTCCGCCGATGACCTGCAACACCGGCCGGCTCCGGTCGACAGCGCCTTTCTCGCCTCCAACGAGATGAATAAGAGTTTTTGCTTCGGCCTGCGGCCGAGAGCCAAGCACGGGAGCATCAAGAAACGCGATTTTCTTCTCAACACAGCAAGCCGCGAGCTCTTTCACCCATTTAATGCTCAACGTTGAACTTTCGATCGCCACGGCATCAGATTTAAGGCCCTCAATCGCCCCGATCGACTCGTCAAGCCAGACGTTTTGCGAGGCATCGTCGTCACGGACCATTGAGATCACATAATCTGCGTCCGCAACGGCACTACGTGGCGATCCGGCAATCTCAACGCCCTGAGACTTAAGATCGTGGGTTCGGTGAAGAGTCCGATTCCAAACGGTCACACGGTGGCCGGCCTTTAAAAGGCTGATGGCCACTCTTGAGCCCATCGCCCCCGCACCAAGAACGGCAACTGTCGACATCATCTTCTCCGTCCTTTCTTGATAAGTTTGTTAAGCTCGTAGCCGGTTGAGAAACCGCGAAAAAGATTGCGGGGATCAGCTCCGTCATGCAAAAGTCGCACGAATGGACACTGAAGCTCTCCGCCTGTTTATCGAAGTCGTTCAGCAAAGAAGCTTTGCGGCGGTGGCTCGAGACCGCGATCTTGATCCCTCGTCGGTCTCCCGCGCGATCGCCGCGCTCGAAAGCGAGCTCGATGTTCGTCTATTCCAGCGGACGACCAGAGCCATGACGTTGACCGAGGTGGGTGAGCACTTTTTCAACCGGCTTGAACCCCTGATCTCCGACATTGCCCGTATTCGCGAGGAGCTCGCATCGCTACGTGCCGATCCGATCGGGACGCTGCGTTTGTCGGCATCTGTGGCGTTTGGACAGATCGTGCTTGTGCCTCTGCTGTCGCAGTTCCAGGCTGTATTTCCCAAGCTTAAGCTTGAACTCATACTGACAGATACCAATCTTGATTTGGTCGCGGATCGCATTGATCTTGCGATCCGCCTTGCTCCGAGTTACCGCGCAGATGTTATCGGCTCCAAACTGTTCGTAACCCGGTATCGTGCGGTCGCGAGTGCGGCATATCTCGATCGCGAAGGAGCACCTGATCATCCCTCAGAACTCGCGGGGCGGTCATGCCTTCTGTTTGCACTGCCAGATTTCCGGTCCCGCTGGATTTTTCGCGATCAAACCACCCCTTTTGAAGTCCCGGTCCAGGGTAATATTGTCGCTTCGAGCGCTCTTGCTTTGCGACAAGCGGCTCTCGATGGTCTCGGGCCGGCACTTCTGGCCGACTGGCTCATCGAGGAAGATCTGGCGCGCGGCGAGCTGATCGATCTATTTCCGACCTTCGACGTCACGGCCACGAGTTTCGATACAGCAGCCTGGTTACTCTATCCCAGCCGGACGTTTATGCCGCTCAAGGTCAGAGGAACGATTGATTTCCTGAGAGCCCAGCTCAGTGCTCGCAAATGGCGTTCGGCAGACGCAGCCCCTGATCGCTGACCTGATCTCACGCTATTTTTATCTTATTTGAGAAGCCACACCGATCATTGCAAACTATCCAACGTCTCCTTGATCTCTGACCTGTGACGAGAGGGTGTGATGGAAACGATGCATATCGAGCTAGAGCCATTTATTGACGAAGCCGCGCGGCGGTTCATCGTAGAAGGTGTCGACTTCTACAATATCGCCGCGACGGGCCTGCCCAATTGGTTTCCGGTAAACTTCGTCCTGCGCGGAGAACGCGGCGACGTACTTGGTGGGTTGCTTGGTTATCTCTGGGGAAGTTGGCTGCATGTGGATCACCTGTGGGTCGCAGAAGCCGCACGCGGCGCAGGGCACGGCGCCAAGCTCATGAAGAACGCAGAGGACTACGCCCGCTCTCGGGGCGCCATTGCAGCGTCGCTGGAGACGTACAGCTTCCAGGCTCGTCCCTTCTACGAGCGGCTTGGCTACGAGGTGTGCGGAACGATCGAGGGGTATCCTCCCGGGCAAGCCAAGTTCATCTTGAAAAAGGTCATTACTTAGCTTCCGCGGAAATGGCCGGCCTGATATCTCCGTATCGCATCAAGGCCGGCGACTTTCGTCGATTTTGCGAATCTGTTCCGCGCAAATACGCCGTTGGCTCTGCTGCCGAGGGTTGCGCGGAACATATCGCAGCCGGAGTTTGCGCAACCAGTTCGGCTTCCGTTCACCGGCATGAGGCTTGCCGGTGTTCGAACGAAAATCTCGCCTGCCCTGGCGATTGGGTCGGATCTGATGGCTGATGAAGGAACTCCGATTAAGCTTTTCCATCGTTTGATCTCGATGGTCCTTTGCGGCGCAAAGGCGATTGCGAATCTTATTGCAGAGCGTGTCCGTCGCAGCTTGGAATTCGAATGTGCGAGATGGAGCTCTTACATGAGAAAATTCGATAATATCCGATGCGATCTTATCTCTTTTCAGTCGCGGCCGGCCTATTCAAGCTACGGAGGGGACGAGAACTGAAGGAGGCGATATGATCAACCGTTCGATTCCTAACCAGTTCTCGCGCCGATCGGTAATCGCCGGCCTGGGAGCTGCGATCGCAGCGCCGGTGATGGGTTCAGCCGAAACACCAGTTGCCTACCCGACCAAAAACGTCACGATTGTCGTGCCCTTTGCCGCCGGCGGCATGAGCGACATTGTCGCCCGATCCCTATCACAGTTTCTGCAGCAAACGCTTGGGCATCCCTTTATCGTCATGACAAGGCCAGGTGCGGGCGGAGGTCTTGGAATTCAGGCGGTTGCGAACGCCCCGAACGACGGGTACACGCTGTTGCTGACCCTATCGAGCATCTCGACGTTACCGGTGATCGCCAAAGTCGAGGGCAAGCCTCCTCTGTTCGAGCGCAGACAGTTTGTTCCGATCGCCCGGTTAGCTGCCGATCCGGCCCTGATCTACGTGCGACGTGAGGCTCCCTGGCAAACGATCGATGATCTAGTCGCTGACGCTCGCAAGAACCCCGGCAAGTTTTCCTACACGTCGTCTGGCCGGTTTGGACCGACACACATACCGATGGAAATGTTTCTTCAAGCAACCGGAACAGACATGCTGCATATTCCGACAACTGGCGGCGGGCCATCGATGGCGCTGCTTCTCGGCGGACACGCCGATATCTTCTTCACGATTCCAGGCCTGGGCATGGAGCAGGTCGAAGCCGGATCGTTGCGTGTGCTGGCGGTTTCCACGCGAGAGCGCTTAGCCCGCCTGCCGCATGTGCCGACGTTGATCGAGCGAGGGATCGATGTCGAGTACACGGTGTGGGCGGGGCTTTTTGTCCGCAGCGATGTACCCGGATCGATCACAAAGCAGCTTGCTCAAACCGTGGAAACGGTAGCAACCGATCTTAACTACGTCACTTCGATTAAGAAAACAGGTATCGAGCCAGCCTATCTTGAGCCAGTGGCTTTTCGACAGTGGTGGGACGAGGATGCAAGCCGTGTCGAAGCTGTGATCCGCAAAGCGGAAGCCGCCCACCGAGCTGAATCCGGTCGTCATTAACATCGTTTCAGCAGAGGTATTCCGTGATTACCCTTTATCATTATCCGAGCTCGCCATGCGCTGCGAAAGTTCGGGCTGTGTTGGTTGAGAAGGAGCTGGATTGGAATGGTCAGATCGTCAACATCCTTGAAAAGGAGAACTTGGATCCCAGTTACCTCCGGTTAAATCCGAAGGGTGTTGTGCCGACATTGGTTGATGCCGATCGTGTCATTACAGAGTCAACGATTATCATGGAGTACCTTGACACGGCATACAAACCACACTCGTTAAAACCTGACTCAGCCTATGCGCAGGCGACGATGCGCAAGTGGCTTAAATGGGTTGACGAGCATCTCCATGCCAACTGGGCTGGCCTTGGCTGGACCATCCTCATCCGGCCGACGTGGCTGGAGAAGAGTAGCGCCGAAGTTTCGGCGTTGCTGACCAAATTGATTGATCCGGCTCGCCGCGATCGCCAAGAGCGTTTGCTCAAGCTTGGCTATATGGCACCCGAGTTTAAGCAGTCATTGGGCCTACTTGAAAAGACAATGGCCGACATGGAGGTCAGCTTGCAACAACAGTCTTGGCTGGTTGGCGAGAAGCCAAGTCTCGCCGATATTGCAGTGTTGCCCTACATCATATCTGCGGAAAAATTCGGAATTGCAGAGATGATGTTAACCAATCGTCCTCGCCTTTCGGCATGGCTCAATGCCTGGCGAACACGGCCGGCTTACACCGCGACGATGCCCTGGCATCTAGATCAGGACCTTATCGCTGAAGTACGATCCAAGAGCCGAGAACCTTGGCTTTCAATTCGAACCGCTGCCTAAGCATTACATCAGTAACCTCAGCGACGCGCTCGACTGCGGCGTCGAGTTCAAGATGATCGCAGGCCCGGCGGCCAGAAAGCCTGATGGCCGCCATATGACGGACCACGAATTCAGCGGGGGACCTCATGGCCCCCGTTTCGATTGTAGATGTCGTCTACGAGAACAGTGGCGGGGCGTGCAGGCACGATCTGGTCAAGGACTCCCATCGCTTTGACCTGGATGTAGACGGATCCGCGGGGGGTAACCGGCACGGCGTCCGCGAGATAGTCATGAATAAGATAATCCCGTCGAAGCTTGGCATAAGACCCGAAGATGCGCGGTACCCCAGGGCCTCGCAGCCACGGGACCGCGTCCAACCGCCAGATGTGATGATGTGCATCGATATGCTCGCCATCGGCCTCATCGGCTCGAACCGGCGCGCGCGACCTGCCTTGCTGAATTCGGCCTGCAAAGGCTTTGTTCATTCCATTTACGCCCGACAATGTCGTACCCGGTTGACCGGAAGAGGCTCAGTCTGACTTCGGGAGTATTGTTCAATGACCTCGCATTTGAATGCCAGGCTTTGACATCCCACGGCCAAGAAGACCAACGCTGCCCGTGCCGATCAAAGTGGCAATCAATGGCGCGCAAAGATCAAGATATGCCTCGCTATCCAGGGAGGACTTTGAATGCCGCTCGAATTTCCATTTGACCCGCGCGATTAGTGCGCCTTTCACATGACCATCGTGAGCAACGATGGGTGTTTGCGTTTTCAGAAATTGCAACAATTCGATACAATTGAGGGATCGCACCGAAATCTTCTTCTCCTTACCAACTGGTATGATCGCGCATTCCGGTTGAGAAGCCGAGAGGATATCAAGACACGACCACTATCCTCGAAGCCGTATGACGTGCGGCCGATTGGAAATCCTGCTGTCGTGCAGCACATTTTTGGTCTGGGGGCTGATGCGCTTAAAAGAGAATGAAAGATCCCGCGTACACCTGAAGTATTTCGCGCCGATATCCATGGCGCGATATACGGTAATGCAGGAGTCACCGGCTAGAAGCCTGGGATGCGACACCATAGAAAGGCTTTGGCAAATCCTGCACGCCCAGCTCTATGAATGCCCGTGGCCAATCAAACTGGTCCCAATGCTCGTAGAGCTTGCCGTTCCGGACGCTCCAGATATCAATTCCATCGAATTCAATCCGCTGTCCTTTCGGAGCAACGCCCAAAAAGCCTTCACCCGTGAGCGTTCCGGTCCACGTCCATCGCGTCACCACGCGGTCTTTGGTGGCAAACACATCATGAACTATAAAGCGCGTGTCCGGAACGGCCTTGAATACATACGGCATAAAGGCGAGCAACCCCTTGCGGCCGGTTTCGACCAGCTTGTTATGCTGCAGGTAATCCTCGTCCACGATCTGCTCGGCAATTTGCTTTTGTTTTTCGGGAGAACTTTCATTGAAAAGGACACCGTTGAACATGCGACCGAGCCACACATTGTATTCTACGGTCCCGACCGGAGCTGGAGACTTTGTAAATACTATCTTCGCCGTGTCTGGAGGGAACTTGGTATACGCGATTGCTGTATCAGACTTCGGACTATCTTGCGCGCTCGCATCACCGTACGCCGCGAAGGCGGACGATGCGACCAAGACAGCTACGTATGTAAACCGCCGCACCATTGTTCACTCCTGTTTCAACCGTTGCAGTTGGCCGAATACAATTCGTTGAACGTCGGCCCGCGTGATTTTAATGACGTATAACTGCGAGCCGAGCCATGCTATCGAGCGCCAAGATGCTATGCAGAATGCGCACCGATCGGTGACCTCAAGCTGAGGGACGGAGCGCTCGCGCCGGGGATGGCCTCTCCGATAGTTTTGGAGCTTTTCAGGCTTGTTTGTGCCGGAAAGCGTTTCAGGAGCGAGATGCTAACCGCAATAACGTCACCATCTGTGCAATCTGCGAAGAAACCGCCGAAATGAACTTGACGGATCTGCGCCTGTTTGTTGAAGTAGCGCTTCGGGGAAGTTTTTCTTCTGTTGCCCGCGATCGCGATCTCGATCCTTCATCGGTATCGCGGACGATCGCCGATCTCGAGACAGATTTGGGGGCCAGGTTGTTTCAACGCTCATCACGCCATATGGCATTGACCGAGGCTGGGAAGCGATTTCTTGGCGACGTCGAACCATTGCTCGATGATTTTGAGAGAGCGCGAGAATCCGCGGTTAGCTCCCTGGAACATCCAAGCGGCACGCTGCGTATCACCGCTCCTGTGACTTACGGTCAAATGCGCATCCTGCCGATCTTGTGCGAGTTTCGAGCCGTCTATCCGGATGTAGGAATTGAAGCTCTATTCACCGATCAATATCTCGATCTCGTCACAAACCGTATTGATCTGGCAATTCGTCTGGCGCCTCGCATTGAGGGAGACCTTGTCGCGTCCAAGTTGATGGATACCGGTTATCGGGTGGTAGCAAGCCCGGGGTATCTTAGGGCGGCGCGCCCGCTGACCAGGCCGTCCGATATATCAGCGCATCGCTGTCTTCTTTTCCCCATGAAACAATTCCGGACTCGATGGATATTCCGCGACGCTGTGGGCAAGCTTGAGGAAGTGCCAGTGGCTGGGGATCTGGTACTCTCTCCGGCAGGATCGCTCCTCAGCGCAGCCATTGCTGGACTAGGACCCTCACTTTTGCCGTGTTGGTTGGTCGACCCGGAGATCGTGGCGGGCCGGCTTGTCGATATTTTTCCCGATCATTCCGTGACCGCTACGACGTTCGATAGCGCGGCCTGGATCGTTTATCCCTCCAGATCACATTTGCCGTCAAAGGTCCGGGTCATGATCGATTTTCTTCGGCCGAGAATTGCGGACTAGCGACGGCGGTACGCTGCAAGCGATCGAAGGCATTGCGGATCGCGAGGGAGAGGTTAACCCGAACAAGGGTCACAGCATCCTTGCGCCCATTGATATATTCCTGCTCGAGGTGTCTCATCTTCTCTTCCGACCTCGGATCAATCTGGAAATCGAGGCTGTCGACTTCCTCGTGAATCTGGACAATCTGCGCGGATGCGCCCCGGCCAACTATCCGATAATCGGGGTTCGCCGGCAGACCTTCGCGCGATGCCGGCGAGAACACCTTAATTTTCTCAAGTCCGAGGGTTTGGGTTAGCACAAAGGCATGATCGGCAATCTCGATGATGCAATCACCCCGGATTGCGATCCCACGCTTGTAAACCGTAGAACGATTGCGCAGCAGATAGTGCAGCCAATAATCCTGCTCGAAATCGATGGCGTGGTCTTTCGGCGTCTCACCCCTCAGCTTTACTCGCGGATCGACGAGGCCATATGCCATATCGGTCAGGACGTTCACGACGACGATGAGGAGGGTGTAGATCACCAGTATCCCTTGCAGCATCGGGTAGTCGCGCTGGCTAAGCGCGCCGACGATCAGCTTGCCGAGCCCGGGGCGATTAAGACGATTTCGGTCAGGACCGAGTTGCCAATCAGGATGCCGAAGAACAGGCCAACTACAGTGATGATCGGAATCAGCGCAGCGCGTGGCGCCACACCACGGCCTGCCACGGCACGCCCTTCGCCCGCGCCGTCCTGACATAGTCCTCCATCAATACATCGAGCATAGCGGAACAGGTAACGCGCGTAATGTACGCCGCCATGATGAGGCCGAGATTGATCGCCGGCAGCGTTAGCGATTGAAACCAGGCTCCAAGACTACCGGTCCGGGCGCTGATTACCGGGAACCACGAGAGTTGGATCGAGAAGGCCAGCAGCAGGATAATTCCCGATGATGGTTCACGATCCACTTAAGCCATTAATTACCTTACATTTTTTTCTACCACAAGGTGCCAGCACCGTCTTATGTACCGTCAGAAAACTCCGCTGTTGAAAGTGCATGGTTATTTTCATTTTGCACAACATCCACGTTTTCAAATCTATCGGCATCAATCAGTTCAAAGCGAGCAATCTCGCGGGGACCAACCAAGGTGCGCATCTACGCGCCCGCGCTCGCGCCGTCACTCCCACCTGTGCTGCTACGACGTCGACTACACCTATACGCGATAGGTCCGTTAATTCTTCCGTTGCACAACTGCGCCAACAAAGGCGGCCATCCGGCCCAATGCCTCCCGACCCGCCGGAGTATCGAGATTGAATTGATATTCATGCGGAAGCGGCGGGCTGTAGCCGGCCGGGAGGCCTGGTCGGGCTTTGGGGTCATTACGCAAATTAGCTAGTGACGGCTTCCGATATTTAGTCAGCCCGGGTCTTCCCGAGCAGGCTCATCATCCGCAATCGCACGCCAGCCCGCACCCTCAAGGTCATCATATTGGCCGTTCCTGAGCGACCAAAGAAAACCCACAAGGCCGAGAAGCCCGAGCAAGAGAGCTAGCGGCACTAGGAACACCAGGACTTCCATCAGGTCGCCTCCCGCTCTCCCTGACGCGCGCGAAGCGCGTTCAACATCACCAGCAGTGACGAGCCGGACATGGCCGCGGCGGCTACCAGTGGCGTTGCAAATCCGGCTATCGCCACAGGCACCGCGAGAATGTTGTAGCCTGCCGCTAGCCACAAATTCTGCCGCATCAACCGCAGGGCCTTCCGGGAGAAATCGATCGCTGCGAGGACGGGCGCCAATCGGTCGCCAAGGAAAACCAGATCCGCCGTGGCCTGGCTCAAATGCGTCGCGCTCACCGGCGACATCGAGACGTGCGCCGCGGCAAGCGCCGGCGCATCATTCATCCCGTCACCCACCATCATGACCTTGAAGCCCTGCCGTTCCAGCTCGTCAATGCGCGCAATTTTCTCCGCGGGGGTTACGCCCGCGCGCCATTCGTGAATACCGAGCGATTGCGCCGCGTACCGCACGGCAGGTTCGCGATCGCCGGAAAGGATCTCGACTGCAATTCCGCGCTGTCCGAGATCGGTGATGACGCCAGCTGCATCTGGGCGCAGGCGCTGTCGCACCGCAAAGACATGACGCATTTCGCCGTGACGAAAGGCAACAACCGACGCCTCAGGATCCTGCCACAGAATATCGTTTGCGAGTTGATCCGCCCCGCAGAACGATGGCCTGCCCAATCTCACCTCAAGACCATTGGCGAAGCCGCGCACGCCTTGTCCCGGCACCTCCTCGACCCCGGCCAGTGGCATTTTTGCCTTGGCAGCCCGGGCCACTGCGGCGGCGACCGGATGATGGCTGGCGAGAGCAAGCCGTCCGGCCAGATCGAACACGTCTGCAGGAATGCTTTCGGCATTCGCCACATCGAGTTCGGGCAAGGTCAGTGTTCCCGTCTTGTCGAAGACGACCCTGTCGACCTCGGCCAGCCGTTCCACGGCATCGCCAGAGTTAAGCAGTACGCCAGCCCGAAACATTGCGCCCGATACGACGGTTTGCACGGCAGGAATCGCCAGGCCGAGAGCGCATGGGCAAGTGATAATCAGAACGGAGATTGCCGTGACAATAGCGTCATGCCAGGACGCTCCGAAGGATACCCAGCCCAACATTGTCAAAAGGGCAGTTGCGTGCACGACCGGTGCGTAGAGCCGCGACGCCCGGTCCGCCAATTGCATGTAGCGGGAGCGCGCCTGCAGGGCATTCTCGAGCAGCCGCGTAATCTCCGCCAACAGCGTTCCTTCGGACGCCGCCACCACCCGCACGCGCAACGCCCCCGAGATATTGAGCGTTCCCGCATAAATGGCTGAACCCGGCTTCGCTGTCGCCGCCAGGGTCTCGCCGGTGATCAGGCTTTGATCGACCTTGGATTGACCCTCGATCACAGAGCCGTCGACGGCCGATCGTTCACCCGGACGCAGCAATACGACATCGCCAGCCTGTAGGGCAGCAATCGGAACCTCGCGCATTTCATCGGCGTTCATGAATTTGGTCGCCGTTTCCGCCTTCAGCGCGGCAAGATTTCCGGCGACGGCCCGGGTCCGCCTGCGCATGTTCTGATCGAGATAGCGGCCGACAAGCAGAAACGTAATCAGCATCAGCGCAGCGTCGAAATAGGCATGTTCGGCGTGATGAAAGGTTTCGGCGAGCGACATGGCGAGCGCAAGCACGATGCCGATGCTGATGGGAACATCCATGTTGGTGCTTCCAGCACGAAGCGCCCGGAATGCGGATCTAAAGAACGGCTGACCGGAATAGGCCGCTGCCGGCAGGGCAATCAGGGCGGACAGCCAGTGGAAAAAATCCCGTTGTTCCGGAATCATGTCAGTCACATTGCCGGACCATACCGGCACCGACAGCATCATGACGTTCATCGCGGCAAAGGCCGCGACCCCGAGGCAACGCAGAAGAAAGCGCGCCTGCTCCGTCTCCAGCGCCTCGGCGCGCACCGGCTCGAACGGATACGCCTTGTAACCAAGTTCGGCGAGCCGGTCGATAAAGCGAACAGGATCGAGCGCACCCTCCTTCCACTCCAGCGCCACACGGCGGTCGGTGAGATTGACTCGTGCAAGCGTTACATGGGGGATGGCCGCAAGGCCACGCTCTATCTTTGACATGCAGCCAGCGCAATTGACACCCTCGACCGCAAGATCGATGTGAGAAAGCCCCGAGCCGAGGTCCCTTACATAATGTGAAAAATCTCGCGTCGCCGCCCGCATGATGCGCGTTCCTAGTTAAGCAGGACGCGGTTCTTCGACAGGAACATCCGCTGTCCCGCCGCATCGCCTTCGAGCACCAGGTCCCATTGCCCCGGCGCGATCAGTGGCGCACTTCCGCGATAGATGCCGATACCGACTTCGGCCAAGGTAACCGGCAGATCGGCTCGCCGATCGGTCGGGCGTTCGAAGCGGCCCTGGAATTTCAAGCCGGACATGGGCTTGCCGTTGTTGTCCCGCGCCTCCACCAGTAGCGTCGCGCCGCCATCCGTGCCGCGCTGGATATGCGCGTCGACCTTCCAGTT
>WNGP01002920.1_pt1 | contig 17576 bp, 13 predicted proteins | sample 5407671 | NCBI WGS metagenome assembly WNGP01 (sample SAMN13153381, study PRJNA577476) | soil metagenome | isolation source: 40 cm soil or saprolite under Garry oak tree replicate 2 | place: USA:California | collected 2016-06-15 | reverse complement strand
AAGACTACGGCCAAGAGATTGATCGTTTTTCAGCTCTCGTCATTTATCTATCGCTGGCGGCGCTGGAGAGGGATGTCACCCTGTGGGAACGTTTTCATACCGGCGACAATCTGATCTTCGTGCGCGAAGACTTCCAGCAGTTGGGTCGATCGGCGATTTGGCAACACTTACGTCGTATCGGATCGGGGGAAATCGATCAACTCGCCGCTGCCCTGGCGGCCATGGTGCAGCAGCATCCGATGAAGGTCGGCAATCTCGATCGCGTTCTCCAAAATCCGGCGAGCTATCCGGCGAGCTCCAAAGTCCCTACCTCGATTCCGGCGTCGACTCCGGCCCAGCGAGTCGCTCCCAAGCCGGCGCGCGTGCCGACGCCGCCAGTGCCGAGCTGGATGAAAAAGAGCGGGTATCGTGATCATTCGGATGACTGAGGATCATCGGCGGTATTGCTTGTCGCTGACCTTTTCCATCCACTCGACGTTTTTGCCGTAGCGACCGCGCCGGCCGGATCGGCTTGCGGCACACGCTCGGCAGTACACACCCAGCGCCTCACGAGACACCGAAGCCCGTCACGTAACTCTGTCGTTAGGTGCCCCGCGAGCTGATGCATTATCAGCAACCATGCAGCGGGCGTCCGTTTTCTCTGCTACCTCGCGTGCTCTGCGAGGGCTTTACGACGCTCCTGCACCACGCCTCTCAAATGAGGAAACGTCAAACAAGAGGCAAACAACGGCAAACATTAGCACTCCCACCGCATCACTCAGCCCGCTAAGTTCTTCTGCTGCATAGCCCGGCCAGGTAGCTCAGTTGGTAGAGCAGCGGACTGAAAATCCGCGTGTCGGCAGTTCGATTCTGCCCCTGGCCACTTGGACTTGCCCCGTATGCGGTACGGCCGGTCCCACCAGAAATCCCACGTAGGCCGCTGGGCGCTCGCCATCCGCAAACCGATGGAGCGTCTCCCTATTTCGCCATGTAGGTCACGTCGGCGGTCTTGGTCTCACCCGCCTTCACGGTCACCGTGGCGTGTTGAATGCAGCGGCACGGAAACAGACTTGAGCGTCTCGCCGTTTGTGAGCATGACGTCGGCGACGGCGCGGCCATCCTTCAACGACGGTGTGACGCTGACTGCGCGGAAGCCAGCGTTGCCCCGCAGGGCCCTCTCCACCGCAGCCCGAAGGGGCACCTTCGCCTTGGCCATCGCCGCGCTCTGGCTCTGCGCAGCGGCGAGATCGTCGCTTCCGGTGATCGGCTCGGCCTGGACGACCTTACCGCTGTTGGGGTCGACAATCACCTCGAAGAACGTACCGCCCTTCGCCGTATAGACGGAGAGTTGCAGTTCGCCTTCCGCCATCTCGAACTTGCCGGAGATCGGCTGTCCCTGCCTGGCGCTCACGGCGAGACCACGTCCGAGAGACACCCGAGCGCTCATGACGGCTTCGGCCAAGTCCAGCGGGCCGACGGGTCCGCGTTCGACCTTGGTGAAGCTCGCCCCGGGGCCCGTCGCAGGTCCCGGCGCGATTTCGCCGCCGCGGCAGGCGCCGAGCGCCGAGGCTGCCGCCAGCCATAGCAAGTACCTCGTCACCATAACCCACCTCCGTGTTGAAACCGCCGTTCCCTCGGCAGTCGTTACTGCAACGGTACCGAAATAGCCTTGAGTTCCTCGCCCCGCGCGAGCGTGACGTCGGCGACGGCACGGCCATCCTTGACCGACGGTGTGACGCCGACTGCGCGGAAGCCTGCGCTGCCTCGCAGCGCCTGCTCCACCGCTGCTCGAAGGGATACCTTCGCCTTCGCAATCGCCGCGTTCTGCGCGGTTGCCGCGCTCAGGTCTTCTCCCTCGGTGATGGTTTCCACCTGCTGGACCTTCCCCGTGCTGTAGTCGACGATCACCTCGAAGAACTTGCCATCCTGCACCGTGTAGACGGACAGTTGCAGTTTCCCTTCCTCGATCTCGAACTTGGCGGAAATCGGCTGCCCGTGACTGGCACTCGCCGCCAGAGCATGCTCGAGGGACACCGGCGCGCTCGTCACGGCTCTTGCCACAGCGGCCTGGCTCTCCTCCTCTTTGTCCTGCGCCGCGAGGGTGCGCCCCCAGCACACTGTCACCAGGGCCATCAACGCGACCAGCGACCTCATCCTATTCATGTGATGCCTCCGATCTAACAAGCCTTCCTGACGTCCATCTTGTCCAGGACCGCACGGAACCCATGTGCCGGCCTCAGCCCGTCGTCAGTCCAACGGCACTGGAACCGTCTTGAGCTCTGCACCTTTCGCGAGGGTGACGTCGGCGACGGCGCGGCCATCCTTCAACGACGGTGTGACGCTCACTGCGCGGAAGCCAGCGTTGCCTCGCACGGCGCTCTCCACCGCTGCCCGAAGGGACACCTTCCCCTTGGCCATCGCCATGCTCTGGCTCTGCGCCAGAGTAAGGTCGTCGCTTTCGGTGATCGGATCGGCCGTGACGACCTTGCGGGTGTGGTGGTCTACAATCACCTGGAAGAACGTGCCGCCCTGCACCGTATAGACGGAGAGCTGCAGTTTGCCTTTCTCGATCTCGAACTCGCCGGAGGTCGGCTGCCCGTTCACGGCATGAACGGAGAGCTGCAGGTTGCCTTCCCCGATCCCGAACTTGGCGGAAATCGGCTGCCCGTGACTCTCACTCGCCGCCAGAGCGTGCTCGAGGGACACCCGAGCGCTCATAGCGGCTCTTGCCAGCGCAGCCTGGTCCCCCACTTCCTCAGCAGCTGCCTGGTCAAACGCTGACCGGGACTCGGACGTGAGGCGATACACCCCGAGCCTGACCAGATCCTCGAAATACAGGGTCAGGCCGCGACTTGGGTACTCCCACCGAAGGCCGGGCGCGACCTTGCCGGGTGTGTCGAGCTCGTGATCGGGCGCGCCCAATGCGATGAAGACCTCACCACGCTCGCTCAGCCAACCTGGTACATCCGGCTGCTCAAAACGCTGGTTCGCGACTTCGACGCGCCGGAAGTACTCATCCAGGGCTTCGTTCTGAGGCGTGAGCGGCGCCGGGTCCGTGGCCCGGTAGAACTCACGCCAAGCTGCGGCACGCTGCGTGGGCGGTGCGGCGCGGAGCGTCGCCACCAGATCCTGCCGCGGAAAGTACTGCAGCATCCGGGACAGCTGGTTGTAGTCACGGACCGCCCACTGATCGGAGAAGGTGACGAGGAACGGCGTCCCGACACGGCCGGGCATGCCGATCGCCTCGACTTGGAAGTCGCCCGGTCCCAGCGGCAGCTCGCCAGGCCGAAGCACGAACTGGGCGCTCGCCAGACCACCGCTTCCCGTCAGCACCAGTGTGTCGCGCCAGAGTTCAGCGCTATCCGCATCCACGATGCGCGCGGCGAGCCGCGTCCCGGGGGGCAGGCCGTAGCCCTCGACGTAGAAGCGGAGCGAATCAGCTCCGGAGATCAGGCGCCCGCGCGGATTCGCCGTGAGGAGTAGGGGCGCATCCAAGTGATTGCGACCCGCCCCCTCGTAAATCGGAACGGGTCCCCCCAAGCCCGGCGCCGCAAAACGCGGAACGGTGTCGACGATCGTGTCCGCGCCGTACATCCTCGCCCGGTTGTGATCCCGCACGACGACACTCAGGGTGTAGACGCCGGGTTGGACGTTGAGAACCTGCTGGAAGACGACGCTCTCATCGGCTCGCTGCGTTTCCGAGAGGCGGTGTACGCGCACCAACTCGTCCTGCCTGCTCTCACGCGCCACGCCGCCGGCGGCGCGGAGCGCGAGTTCCACATGGTACCCAGCCACGAAGTCGTGACCTTCGGGGCGGAAGTCCAGCGCGCGGTTGGCCAGCGACATCGCGAATACGGCGAGCGTCGAATCGGGCGTCGCCCCGGCGAGAAAGCGGACGGAAGCCACGAAGGGCAGCCGCGACGTGTCCACCATGAGCCCCATCCCGCGGTACACGACACGCGCCGGGACGGGCGGTGCGTGTAGGCGCTGAGGAGGCAGGCGGGCGGACCAGGGCCGAGGTCCACACGCCGTAACCATACTGGCGATCAGCAACACGCCTGCGACGCGCTGTGACATGGGCATAACCCGAGTGTTAGGAGTACCTGAGGTGGAACGAGCCACGCCTTGGAGCGGACCTCGTCATTCCTCGCACGACTCCGCGGTCGCGCAGGTGGCGACGGGCTGGACAGCCGAGCTCCCGCCGTGGAGGCTCAAGGCAAGAACCCCTATGGCTGTGGTGAGCCCGCCTATTAGGAGCGCGGTGCGACGCGGCGCGAACTGACGCGCCCGCATCGACTGCACGCTCGACAAGGGGATTTCCACGTAATGCACGCCGTCGGCGAGGCCGGCGATGGTATCGGCGTTGACGCGGGGCGATAAGAGCGTCGTCTTGCTGTTGCCGGCCGCCGTGACCAAGACGACCTGGGGCGCCTTGGACGCGATGAACTGGGCGGGCCGGCGCACGGTTGCGACGGTGGCGCATGCCGTGGCGAGGGCAACGAGAGGTAAGACGGTGGCAGCGGTGACGCGACGAAGCATGGCCTCCTCATAGCCATATCGAGCGATCTGGAAAATGATACGATTGAATCGTTGCTGTCAACCATATGCTATACCCTGGAGCTGTGTGGTCAGGGCCCAGGCCTCGCGGTGAGGTCGTCGAACAGCGTGAACGAGTCCGCCTTGGTCCAGACGCCCACGCGACCGGGCCGGCCGAACGTGCGGTCGTGCGCGTCGATCCGCTTCGTGCCGTCCCAGTACACCGCTACGTGATCTCCCTGGAACTCGACCCGCAGCTCGTGCCAGACGCCCGACGTGACCTTCCCGCTCCAGTTGGCGAGCTGGACGCGCCGCCCATCCTTCACGTCGTAGAAGCGGACGTTGTCCTCGAGGGCGTTGGCGCGCGTCAGGTAGTAGTTGTTCTGGTCCTGGTACCGGAACACGAGACCGCACGCTCGGTCGACATGCCCGGACACAGGCTTGCATTTCACCGAGACGCTGCCGTCCGTGAAGTTCGGCGACGGTGCGGCCGCGACCGGGAAGCGGTAGTCGGTACGGTCGCTGTCGACCTGAGCCAGGACGTTCGGCGGACTCGGCGCGTCCGAGGCTGACTGCACAATCCACTGCCCCACTCGGCCGCCGCCTGTCCGGCCGAAAGCGAAGCCGGCAGGCGGCTGACCCACGGGCAGTGAATCGAACTGCCAAGTGACCGCGGCGCCGGTCTGCCCGTTCCGCGGCGTGGGCCTGGTGGCGCCCGGGTGTCGGGGAACGCCAGTTGCAGCGCTCAGGGTGAGCGCTCCCAGGGCAGTCAAAGCGAATCGACGCGTTCGTTCCATTGGCTCCTCCCGCAGCTGCTCAGTGGGAATCACTCGGCACCAGCACCCGCAGGACGGGATGGCCGCTCACGTCCGCGAGCGGCAGGTAGACGCGGTGCGTGGCGGGATCGACGGAGACCGAGTGGGCCTGGGGCGCCCGGTACCAGCCGAGCTGGGCGAGCGATCCGTCCCGCTCCTCGAACACCGCGACGACCCCGGACTCGGCGGCCACGTAGAGCCGCCCGAGCGATGCGTCGAACGCCAGCACGTCGGGATCGCTCCCGATCGGGACGACCGCGCGGAGCTCGAGTGTCCGGAGATCCAGCACGGCGAGCGTCGCGCTCTCCTGACCCGCGATGAACGCCAGACGGTGCGGTGCGTCGATATACACGCCGTGCGGGTACCGGACGGCCTGGTCGAGAGTGATGCGGCGAACGAGGGTGCTGCTTCCTGGGTCGATCACCGCCAGCTGGTTCGCAGTCTGGACCGCCACGATCACACAGTGCGAACCCGCATCGTACTGCGTGTTTCCCGCCTCGCCGCCGAGCTCGATCTGTGCTGCCACGGTGTTGGTCGCCGCATCGATCACAAAGTCCCGCCGCCCCGATTCGTCGGAAACGAATACCCGCCGCTCTTCCGGAGCGTACGCGATCCCGTCCGGGAACCGCGGCCCGGGGACGCGCGCCACGATCTGGAAGGTGGAATCGTCCACGACCACGACGGCGTGGCCACCCGCCGCAGAGGCATACGCGCGGTGTTCGGCCGGCACCGCGAGGACGCCAGTCACCCTCGGGAACCCGTCCAGATTCCCGATGACTCGCCCGGCGCGTACGTCGAACACAACGAGCTGCCCCGCCCCCATGTGGGAGATGAACAGCCGCCCGGGACCCGACTCGAGACTCTGATAGTCAAACCGGGATGCGCTCCCCGGCAGCGGCACGTCGGCCACCAGGTGGAGTGGCGCATCGGCCGTCGATGCCGAAGGGATGGCAGCCGACCAGCCCGCGCGGACCGCCGAGCCTGCGAGTGTGCAGGCTGGCGCTGGACTCTTGGGTGTGCCGGCGAGCGTCAGGGCAATGAGTGTGTACGTCAGCATCGGCTCTCCCTCCCTACGGTGTGAAACGATGAACCATCTTGATGACGAACGCTCCGTTGAGCGGGCGGGACAAAGCCCGAGTGTCCGGGAAGCGAGACCGGGCGAGCGGATCGGTCGTGTACCCCGAGTTCCACACCAGGAAGACATCATCCCCAATCACCGGAATCCAGTGGAATCGCACGTTGAAGTCGACGCGCTCGTTCTCGTTGTCGAACTGGACGAACGCGAGCACGCCCGTCCGGGTGTCCAAGTCGTACTCAAACCGGGTCGCCGACAGCACAGCCGTGAACGCCCCGACCGGCAACCGTGCAGTCGTTCGGGTGAGATCGGAGCTCACGATGAGGTGACGACCCCCACGCCATGCGGCCGTCAGCTCGAGGTCGGTGCTGTGCCCGCCGTAGAACGGGCCCCAGTTCACGAATGCCCCGACGCTCACGCGCCGGCCCGGGTTCATGAAGTACTGCAGCTCGTAGCGGGACCACCAGTACCGGGCGGGTTGGATTACGACGCCGCGGAAGATCTCGAAGGTGTCGGTGGGCGCATCCATCAGCCGCTGAAAGTTCACCTCGAAGTGATCGCCATTCTGCCGGTCCCCTCCGAACACCCGCCACTCGAACCACGCAGTCTGCCAATCGGCGCTCCTGAAGATCGAGCCCGTTGCGTTCGCGATGACATCCCAACTGGGAATGGGCAGCGTGAAGTCGAGCTGCCGGATCCCGAGCGCCGCGGGCCGCGGCATGAAGTTCACGTGCCCGGTCGTCTCCCAGATCCCTGTGCGGCGAACGAAGCCGAGCGGTGGGGCGAAGCCCGCGTCGATACGGTAGAGGGACACGAAATTGTCGAACAGGTCGTTGGGGTTGTCGGTGGAGAGCCGCCACGCGAGTGGAGTCCCGGGCACTCCGGCCCGTTGGCTACCTGCGACCCAGACCTTGGGCTCGAGGTTGGCCCCGTGCACGGTGAGGGGGAGGTCGATGTCCAAGCCGCCGGCCCGCTCCACCCCTTGGCCGCCGGGCCCCGCGTGGAGCGTGCCGATCGCGCCGACGTAGGACCGGTCGAGCAGGTCACGCTGGACACGAACGACCGCGTCGTTGGCATCGTCTCCCCCGCCCGTTTGCGCGTCGAGCACGCCGATCCTCCACGGCCCGAGCCGTCCGTACAGCCGACCCCCGGCGACGACCGGCACGGGCGCGCCACTCGTGTCGAGGCCGATGCGGCGCGAGTAGAAGAGCTGTACCCGGCCCGGTGTGCCCAAGTCGAGCAAGCCGCTCGATTCGAGGAAGAACTGGCGCTTCTCGGGGAAAAAGAATGGAAACCGCGTGAGGTTGATGACCTGCTGGTCGGCTTCGACCTGGGCGAAGTCGGTGTTGAGGGTCACGTCCGCGGTCAACGTCGGCGTGATGCCGAGCTTGGCGTCGACTCCGCCCTTACCACCAAGGAAGCCCGCCGTCGTCTGCGCCCCGAGGCTGTCGTGCTCGGTCTCGACGGCCCGACCGAGCGCGTAGGGGTGCAGGTCGAGATCGTGGCGGCGGTGCAGGTCGCCGAGCGCGGTGATCATGCCTTCGTTGTTCAAGCGGTATAGTCCCTGGGCCCGCCCCCACGAACGCCACAGGTCTTCCTCATTCTTCCTGCGGAGGAAGCGGCGGACGTTGAACCCGAACGTCGGGTTGGTCCCCGCCTGAAACCGCAGCGCGAGAAACGGAATGCGGAACTCGGCCGTCCATCCGGCCGCGTCGCGTGATACGGCGACGTCCCAGACGCCGTTCCAGTTCTCGTTCAGGTCGTCCACCCCTGAGAATTGCGCGTCCCACATCGCCCCGTTCGGGTTGGTGCCGAACACGAACGCGCTGCGCCGGTCGTCGTAGCTGTCGATCAGCAGCCGGACGTTGTCGTCGCTCGAGAGGTCGGCGTCCCGCCGGAGGTCGCTCGCCCGTAAGCGGCGCATGTCGGCGTCATAGCAGCGCACCGCGATGTAGAGCGCGCCTGCGTCGTGGGCCACCTTGACGACTGTGCGCTCCGTCGCCGGGGACCCCTCGCGTGGCTCGCGCTGGCGGAAGTCGTCGATCGAGTCCGCCGTCGCCCAGAACGACTCGTCGAGCCTGCCGTCGAGTGTGACGGCGGTGTGCATCGCGGTGGCGTGAAGTGTCGCACGGCGCGCGGACCCCCCCCTCCCGCCACTCGTATCGAGCCCGCTCGCCTGTTGGGATGCTGCCACCCTGGCGATGAGCGCGCTGGTCGCCAGCACGATCGACGCCCGCGTGAAGGTGGTCACGGACCAGGCCGCTGGAGGGCCGCGTACAACGCATCGTAGAGAAACGACGCCCGCTCGACGGTGTCGAGGTCGTCTCGCGCGACGAGCGGGAAGCCTTGGGAGATCGTAAGCAGGCCAGCCGCCTCCGGGATGGCGGCGAGCCCCTCCTGGAAGTCGGCGCTGTGCACGATGCGCGCGAGCGCACGCAGCGCCCGGTCGTCGGGGCGGTGTTCCTGCACCAACGCTTCGAAGGAGCACCGGCCCAGGGCGTCTTTGTGCGGGTAGCGGGCGTCGGGCGCGTCGAAGCCGATGGCGCCCGCGCGGCGCTCGACCTCGGCCACTTCACTCGGTTCGACGAAGCTGAAAGTGGCGGTCGGATCGATGAAGCGGCGGATCAGCCAGGCGGTCGCGGTGCGATTCACGCGGATCTGCCGCCGCGTCACCCACTGCACGGTTCCACCCCCATCACCCAGCGGCCAGAACGGCGCCCTTCAGCAACAACCCGACGACCCCTGCCCCCACGATGAGCACCGGCTCCGCGATCTTCCTGGTCGCCAGCAGGAGCGTCAAGGTCACGACGGCGATGAGGAGCGTCGGCACGTCGAGGAGCGACCGACGCCCGAGGATAACGGCAGCACCGGCAATCGCCCCGGTCGCCGCCGCCGTGACCCCGTCGACGAATGCTTTCACGTGCTGGTTCGTCGCCACCCGATGAAAGTGCGGGGCCAAGAGCACGGTGATAAGATAGACGGGCAGGAATACCCCGATCGCGGCGACCGTCGCGCCGGCCAGGCCGGCAACGAGATAGCCGATGAAGGCGACCGTAATCACCACCGGTCCCGGTGTGATCATCGATACCGCGACGGCGTCGATGAACTGTCGCTCGGTGAGCCAGTGGAACTGCCGCACCACGCCTCCGTGGAGAAACGGCACGATCGCGAGCCCGCTTCCGAAGACGAACAACCCGGCACCGGCGAAATAGGCCAGGATCTTCCACAAGACACCCACCGTCGCCGCGCCCCCCAGGCCCGTCGCGAGTCCAGGGACCGTCGGCAGGAATGCAAGGACGGGGGTCGGCCGGCGTGTCTTCCACCCGCGGAGCAGCATCGGTATGAGCCCGCACAACAGGAAGACCCAAATGATCTCGGACTCGGTCCAGGCGGTCACCAGTGCGCTCGCGGTGAAGAGCGCCCAGAGGAGCTGATCCCGGCCCAGCGTCATGCGCACGAGGCTAACCACGCTGCGAGCGATGATGGCGATGACCGCGGCGCCGATCCCGTAGAACAACCCTTGCATCCACGGCAGCCCGCCGAAGCGGACGTAGAGCTCGGAGAGAATGAGCACCATCACAAATGAGGGGCCGACGAACGCGAGCGCGACCAATGTCGCGCCCAGCCGGCGGGCCTGCACCCAGCCGAGGTACATCGCCAGCTGCGCGGCGAGGGGCCCCGGGGCCAGCTGCGCCAGCGCCAGGCCCTCCTTGTATTCCTGAGCACTGATCCAGCCGTGCCGCTCCACGAGGTCCTGCTCCATATGCCCGGCGAGGGCGATGGGGCCGCCGAACCCCAATGTGCCGAGTCGGAGGAAATAGCGGAGCAGAGCAGCAAGGCTCGGACGCTTCACCGCCTGCTGACGCTCGGTCACCCTGAGATCCCTTACGGGCGGACCTGACGGTGTGGCCGCTTCGACGAGCGCGGTCGGGCGCGCGGGCCCGCGGTGGTTGTCTTGGGCGCCTCGGCGAAAGCCTCATACAGGGCGTCGAACAGCGCGGCACCGACCTTCAGTCGGGTCGTATCCTCCCCATGGTGCCGAGCGACGCCGGTGAGCACACGCTCCACACCCGCCGTTTCGGGCCGGCCGAACGTCGGTTCCTTGTAATCGATGTCGTGAACGATCTCGGCGATGGCCCGCAGCGCCGGATCCGTCAGGCCGAACCGCTTGGTCAGCGTCTCGAACGTGCAGGCCTCCCCCTCGTGGGTGTACTCGGCCTCGAACATGTCGAAGCGCCACTCCCCAGGTTTCGGGCGATAGCCCTTGGGGGTCACAAACTTGAAGCGCGCCTCGGCATCGATGAAGCGGCGGATCAGCCAGGCGCTGGCAATCCGATCGACGTACACACCTTCCCGCGTGACCCACGTCGCCCCGCGGGGACGCTCGACGGCGGCCTCGTCCGAAGTCGTCGCCGCGCGCGCCGTGCGGGTCCGCTGGCCCGCGTCGATCCGGGCGATCGCGTCCTGGGCGGCGCGCCGGCTCGGAGCCCCGAAGAAATCAATCGTGACTACGTCTGCGAGCCGCCGTTTGAGACGTCCGAGGTCGCCGTTGACTTGCCCGTCGGTCTTGGCCGGTCGCCCCCGTGAAGCCGTGGCGTTGCGCAGCCGCTGGGCCGATGCTGCGATCTCGCGGTAGTCCGCTTCGCGGGCCGTGCGGAACAGCTCTTCAATTTGCGTGTCGCGGAGCCCATCGACGAAGGACGCTTCGCACACCGACGCCTCCCCGCCTTCCGCGACGATCTCCCGCATCTGCCATTGGAAGTCTTCTATTGCTTCCTCCGTCCGCGGGAGCGCGTAGACGGAATCCTTGATCGCGACTGCCCCGAGCCGTTGCAGCCGCCGCCATACCTTGACGCGGAAATAGTCGGGCTTGGGGGGGATCTGGTGGATCAGGAGTACCCACCGCGGCGCGCGGGGTGGCGATCCTGAGCCCTTCCTCAGGCGGGAGCCGGTCATCGTGCCGCGAACGCCGTGCGGGCGACCCCTGCACGCGAGATGGCCCCAGGCATACGGGGCCCAGCAGGTGGGGGCGTTCTCGACATGATCCGGAGGACGGGCGCGCCCGCAAGGTCTTGCAGCGGGAAGTACACGAGGTGAGTACGTGGGTCGACGGCCACGGTGTGAGCGTGGGGCATGGTCACCTCGCCGTCGAGCTGCACCCCGCCGCCGAGCTCGGTGAACACCGACACGACCCCGGATTCCGAAGCCACGTAGAGGAGCCCCGCCGCGGCGTCGAATGCCAACACGTCCGGAACGGCACCGACCGGCTCGGTCCCGAGCGTGTGCATCGTTTGCAGATCGATGACGGACAACAGCGCTGTGTGTTGGTTGGCCACGAACAGCAGGCGTGCCGGCGCATCGACTACGAGGCCGTGCGGAATCGCGGCGCCGGCTGGGTCGTAGCGCCCGATCACGCGATCCGTCCGCGGGTCGATGGCGACCAGCTGATCCTGTGTCTGTACGGCCACCAAGATGCAGTGGGAACCGGCGTCGTAGACCGTGTTCCCGGCCTGCCCCCCGAGCGGAATCGAGCTCAGTACCTGGTTCGACCGACCGTCGATCACCAGCTCTCCGCCCCCCGACTCGTCGGACACGTACACCTTCTGCTGGTCAGCCGCGTACGCCAGGCCGTCCGGGAACCCGATCGGCCCGACCTGCGCCACAATCTGCAGCGTCGTGTCGTTGATGATCGCGACGCGGTGGAGTCCGGCTGCAGAGGCGTAGACCTTCCCAAGCTCCGGCACCGCTAGCACGCCGGTCAGGGTCGGGAGGTTGCCCACGGTCGCAACCACTCGATCGGCTTGAAGGTCGAACACGACCATGTTACCGTCGCCCATGTGCGAGATGTATAGCCGATTCATCCCCGTATCGATGCTCTGGTAGTCGAATCGCAGGGTGTCCCCCGGCATCGGAACGTCGGTGTCCACTTGCAGCGGGGGCGCGGCCGACCGCCCCACGACGGGCAGCGTCGTCGGGGCGTGCCGCGCTGTCCGCATCGAGCGGCCGATGGACGACGGGGACCCGGCGCTCGCTGGCGACGTGACGCAATCCGGGGGTGCATCGGGTGCCGTGGACCGGCACGCCCCCGTGAACCCGGCGGCGATCACCATCGCGAGCGTATAGCATATGGTTGACATGAAGGATTCAATCGTAGCATCTTGAAGATCCCTCAATATAATCGGTGGAACGAGGTGTTCAGGGCGCAAGCCCTGCTGCCGAATCGACGCCCGCCCGGTCGCCCGTCCGACGATGACGACGTCGTTACCGCCACGGACCGGCGCCGGGTAAGGGGCGCCACCGCAGCACGACGGCGGTTCCAACATGGAGGTGGATTATGGTGACTATGTATTGGCGATGGCTGGCGGCGGCGTCGGTGCTCGGCGCATGCCGCGGCAGCGAAATCGCACCGGGACCTGCGACTGCCCTCGCGGCGAGCTTCGCCGGGAGCGAACACGGACCCGTCGTGCCGCTGGACTCGGCGGCGATCGCGCAGGCGATGGGCCGCGCGGGGGCGATGCAGCCCGGTGACGTGCTCCGGTTCAATCTGCCGCGCGGCGATCTGACGGTCATGGTGGACGGCATCCAGCTCAAGCCGGCTCTCGCCCTCGGGTCCTACGCGGTCTTCAAAGCGACGCATTCGGGCGCCATCGCGATGGGCGACCTCGTGTTGCAGCAGAATGAGATCGAGCCCGTGATGTCCAGGCTCGAAGCGGGCGGGATCGACGTGACCGCGGTTCACCATCACGTGCTCCGTCAGACGCCGCCCATCTACTACATGCACTTCCACGGAATGGGCAATGCCGTCACGCTCGCTCAGGCGATCCGCGCGGCCGTCGACCTGACGAGCACGCCCCCGCCGTCCCCCCCTGCCCCCCCCACATTGGCTCTCGACAGCGCGGGAATCGCGCAGGCGCTCGGTACCTCAGGCAAGCTCAACGGGATCGTCTATCAGGTGAGCGTGCCGCGGCTGGAAACGATTGTCGAAGACGGCGTGGTACTCCCACCCGCGATGGGTGTTGCGCATGTGATGAATTTTCAGCCGACGAGCGGCGGGGTGGCGGCGATCACGGGCGATTTCGTGCTGCTCGCCGACGAGGTGAACCCGGTGATTCGCGCGCTCCGGGGACACGGGATCGAGGTGACGGCCCTGCACAACCACATGCTGCACGACGAGCCGCGGCTCTTCTTCATGCACTTCTGGGCCGTGGCGGATGCGGTCCAGCTGGCGCGCGGGCTCCGCAGCGGGCTCGACGCCACGCAGCGTGGTGATCGGCGGCACGACCATGACGAACATGAAGAGCAACATGAGCATTAGGCTGAGGAGAACGTAACCCCGACACCAGAGCCCGGAGGCCACCGGGGCGAGCCGGCCTCGTCACGGCGGTTTTCGGACTCGTGGTCGTGGGAACCGAGCACCTTTGCTTATGGTATAGCATATGGTTGAAACGACGGATTCAATCGTATCACTGTACGATGACCGAAACGGGCGGGTAGAAGAACCACGACCGCTGACTTGAAGAGGTGGAGCGTCCGGTCCTGTCCCGAAGGTCCCCCTTTCGGGAGCCAGGCGCAAGGCGAGAGGCGCGCGCCGGGCGCTCACAGATTCTCTCCGGAGGACGCCATGTTGCGTCGCGTGACTGCAGCTGCTCTGATGCCGCTCATTCCCCTTGCCACGGCGTGCACCACCGTCGCTACCGTGCGCCGGCCCGCCCAGTTCATCGTCGCGAAGGCGCCCCACGTCGTCTGCCCGCGTGAGGGCCGATACTCTGGGCGGCCTCGCCGAGGGGGCACATTACGTCGAAATGCCGCTCTCGACCGTGCAGTCGATGCGGGCGCGACAGCCCGCGCCGCGACGCACGCTCCTGCTGATGGGCGGGGTCACCCTGGCCGTCGCGGCGCTGGCCGTCTCCGTTTCGCGCGGTACAGGTGGGCCTTCTACCGCACCCTGCACCAACCCCAACAATCCAGATTTCTGCCCAAACGGCGGCGGCTCGCCCTGACGATCACCACCGATCGCGTGCGCCGCGAGCTCGGACTCGCCCAAGAGCAGTGCGGGTCGCCCTCGGCTCATCGGTTATCCCGCGACCAGGCGGGCCCCTCGCAGCGGCATAGAGTCCGCAGATAGCGGACCAGGGACCAGATCTGCTCGCGCGCCAGCGTCTGCCCGAACGGGGGCATGCGGTTGCTCCGGTTCATGACGTAGCCCCCGGCGTAGATCGCATCGAAGAGGGCGTCATCAGATCTGCGGGACATGTAGGTCGGGTCGGCGTGCGCAGTCGGTCGAACCGGCAGAAACCGGGCGTTGTAACCGTCTCCCTCTCCCCGGGCTCCGTGACACGGCGCGCAGTAGCGAGCATACAGGTTCTCAGGGACCCCGGCCTGGGTGGTGTTGGGAGCAGTGACGGATGCGAGCGGACCGGTCGGCGGAGTGGGGGGGGTCGGTTCCCGCTGAAGCAGATAGCTGGCGGGGGGGGGTCGGTTCCCGCTGAAGCAGATAGCTGGCGATCAGGTCCAGAGTCGCCTGACTCATCGGCACGCGAGGCATAATCGCACCCTGGGGATCTCGAATCATCGAATACACGCGATCCGGAGTGCGCCGGCCCTTCAGGGCGGACAAGCTGGGGCCGATCCTGCCACCTTCACCCCCCAGCTCGTGACAGCCGAGGCAAGGCAAGCGGTTACGGATCAGCCACTCGGCCTTGGCGACGTCGAACGCGGATAACGGGCGCGGAGTCCAGGGCGGCGTGCCGGGCCCGCCCTGGACCCGCATGAGGAGCAGCGCTCCGAGCAGCGCGAGGGTCACGCCCTAACGTTCAGCGGCCCCCACGGAGTGGTGTCACGTCCCGCGGGGTCTACTGGACCACGATCGTTCCCGTCATGCCCTGATGGAGAACGCACAGGTAACTGTACGTGCCCGGCGTCTTGAACGTGTGGAGGAACTCCGCGTTGGCCGTCATGTTGCCGCTGTCAAACGGCTCGTCGCTGAAGCTTCGGTGCGTCGCCGTGTGCGGCGTCATGTCACGATTGACCCAGTTGACCGTCGTCCCGACGGATACCGTCAGCGCCTGGGGTTTGAACTTATACTCCCAGATGACGACCTGGGTTGCGGTGGGGGCGGGCGTCACGCCCGTCTTGGCTGCCTGGACTCCCGAGCAGCGGGTGAACGCAATAAGCACGGCAGCCGCCGCGTAGCGGACGAAGCGCACAGATCCTCCAATGTGGTCAGATGGTCAACCGGGCAGTGCCCGACTGTATAAATATGCATGGCGGGCAGGGCCGCCGTCAAGTCAGCGTCGCGCCGGCCCCTCCAAACGTGCCGCCGCCGAGTCGACCAGGGCTGCCAGGGCGGTCACGGCCCCGCCGACCAGACGCGCCTGCTCCTCCGCCTCTGCCCAGCGCCGCTGTTCGATCCCCTCACGCACACCGGGCACGGTCTTCACTCCATAACCCGTATAGCGGCCTGGCGCATAGAGCAGGTGTCGGAACCAGGGACGGCCGGGCAGCCCACCCGCGCTCGCGAGCGCCCGCTCGCTGCGCAATAACAGCGCATTCACCCCGATCACCTCGGGGCGCTCGAGCGCCGTCCCTCCTCCTTCGCCTCCCTGCGCGGCGGCGAAGGCACGCTCGTAGCGCGCGGCGCTGCGCGTGAGCGCGTCCGCACCGTTGTCGAGCGGTGCGAGGTTGATGTGCGGCGGGAGTGACTCGGGCGGCGGCGGCACCGAGGTCTGGCGCGGGTCGGCGGTCGCCGTGAACACACCTTCCTCGAGCTCGCGGTTCCGCTCGCGCGCATCGTCCAGCTGCTTGGTCCACAGCTCCCGCAGCTGGCCCGCGTACTTCTGCACCGTCTCGGCGAGGTCGGTGAAGTCGTAGGGGAGCACTTGCGCGTCCGCGAGCCGCATCACGGCCGTGCCCATCGTCTGGGCGAGCGCGCGCTCGTACACGAACGACGTGTCATCGAAGTGCGTGTACCAGTAGAAATCGTCGTAGATCGAGTGGTAGATGCCGCCGCCGTTCTCACCCCCGTAGCCGAGGTTGAGCGCCGCGATGCCGGCGTGCTGGAGAAACGGCGTGTAGTCGGACCCCGACCCGAGCGCGTCGATGCGCAGGTCCTCGCGCTCCCGCGCCTCGCGCCGCTCCTCGGGCGACGCGGCCTCGGCGATACGGTGCAGCTGCTCGCGCTTCCAGACGCTCAAGCCCGTCTCGGGGTCCGTGACGTCGCGTGCCACCCCGTTGATGAACTTCTCGAGGCTGTGGGACCCGGCCAGATTGAGGTACCCGCGGCCGTTCGTGTCACTGTTCAGGTAGGCGACGGCGCGCGTCGCGAGCTCGTCCGCATGAGCCTCGACCCACTCCGTGGACCCGAGCAGGCCCGGCTCCTCGCCGTCCCACGCCGCGTAGATGATCGTGCGCCGGGGGTGCCACCCCTGGCGCACCAGCTCGCCCAAGGCGCGGGCCTCCTCGAGGACCGAGCTTGTTCCCGACAGCGGATCCTGGGCGCCGTTGACCCAGGCGTCGTGATGATTCCCGCGGATGACCCACTCGTCCGGAGCGCTGCTCCCGGGGATCCGCGCGATCACATCGTACAGGGTTCGCGTGCTCCAGTCCGAGCGCACGCGCAGGTGCACCTTGGCGGGACCGGGCCCCACGTGATACGTGAGTCCCAAACCGCCGCGCCATTCCCGTGGGGCGATGGGGCCTCGCACCGCGGCGAGCAGCGGCTGTGCGTCGCCGTAGGAGATCGGCAAGACTGGAATCTTCGTGAGCGTCGCCGCGCTCGCGAGCGCCAGCCGCTTCGCCCCCCGCGTGGCGCCGACGCCGGGAGTGAGCGGATCACCGGGATAGAGCGGCATGTCCATGACGCTGCCCCGTTGCACGCCGTCAGCGGGGCGCCACGGTCCTTGGGGGAACACGTCGCCGGCTTGGTACCCGTCGTCGCGCGGGTCCGAGTAGATGAGGCACCCGAGAGCGCCGTGCTCGGCTGCCACCTTCGGCTTGATGCCGCGCCAGGACCCGCCGTAGCGGGCGATCACGATCGCGCCTTTCACCGATACACCCAGACGGTCCAGCCGCTCGTAGTCGGCCGGGACGCCGTAGTTCACGTACACGAGGGGTCCCGTCACATCGCCGTCGGCCGAATACGCGTTGTAGGTGGGGAGCTGCTCTTGCTGTTG
>WNGP01005092.1_pt1 | contig 17579 bp, 17 predicted proteins | sample 5407671 | NCBI WGS metagenome assembly WNGP01 (sample SAMN13153381, study PRJNA577476) | soil metagenome | isolation source: 40 cm soil or saprolite under Garry oak tree replicate 2 | place: USA:California | collected 2016-06-15 | reverse complement strand
ACAGGTTGAACGCCTGGAACACGATGCCGATCTGCCGCCTGACCAGGTTGGCGTCGATCCGCGGGCCCGTGATGTCCTGGCCGAACAGGCTGATCCGGCCCGAGTCGATCGGCTCGAGCAGGTTGACGCACCGCAGCAGCGTGGACTTGCCCGACCCGGACGCCCCGATCAGGCAGATCACCTCGTGCGACTGCACTGTCAGCGAGATGCCGCGCAGCACCTCGTTGGCGCCGAACGACTTGTGCAGGTCCTCGATCCTGATCGCCTCGCTCACTGTCTGCCCGCTCCCCCGGCCAGCCGGCGGCGGCGGTCGCGCTCGATCAGCCGCCCCCGGCCAGCCGGCGGCGGCGGTCGCGCTCGATCAGCCGGTCCGTGAACCTGGCCAGCGGGATGGTCAGGATCAGGAACAAGATCGCGGCGACGGTGAAGCTGGAGAAGTTGAACACGGTCTCGCTGTAGATGTCGGCGGCCTTGTTGGCCTCGATCACGCCGAGCGTGCCGACGAGCGCGGTGTCCTTCTGCAGGCTGATGAAGTCGTTCAGCAGCGGCGGGATGATGTTCCGCACCGCCTGCGGCAGCACCACGTAGCGCAGCGAGGTGTACTGCGACAGCCCGAGCGACCTGGCCGCGCCGACCTGGCTCTGGTGCACGGAGTTTAGGCCGGCCCGGTAGACCTCAGACACGTAGGCGGAGTAGGAGAGCACCAGCGCGGCCACGCCGTAGACCACGTCGGGCTGGCTGGACACGAATGGCAGGCTCAGCGCCGGCACGCCGAGGCCGAGGGCGAAGATCACCAGGATGAGCGGCACACCGCGGAAGAAGTCGACGTACCCGGTGGCGAGGATCCTGATCGGGAACAGCGCGGGACTGGCCGACTGCCTGACCAGGGCGACGAACAGGGCCAAGGCCAGGATCAGGACCTCGGCGACGACAAACATCCTGATGTTGAGCCAGATCGCCGCGCCGACCGAGTAGTAGCCCTGCTTCGGGTGGCCGACGAAGGACTGCCACATGTCCGTCGGGTTGAAGAACGCGTGCTCGACCGCCCGGGCGCCGGGCGCCAGCAGGAAGATCGCGACCAGGATGCCGAGCACCACGACCGTGCTGACCGACGAGACCACCGTGGCCCTGGTGCCGCCGCCGCCCAGCAGCCGCGGGCCCCGGCCGGTGGCGACGAAGGAACCCGCCGGCTGGCCGGGCGAGAGCGGGGAGTTCGCGTCCATGCGCCTGTCAGGGACTCTGATTCCGCTGCTTCCGCCGCCTGGCCTCAGGGCTTAATGGTCGGGAAGTTCAGATAGATACCCAGGTACTGCTTCTGCAGAGCGGTTAGCGTCCCGTCCGACTGCAGGCCGGCGATGGCCTGGTTCACGCAGGTCACCAGCTTGTTGCCCTTGGCGAAGACCAGGCCGTAGTGCTCGCCGACGGTCGGGAACTGCGCGACAAGCACGGCGCGGTGCTTCAGCTGGTAGGCGGCCATGTACTGCGCGGTCGGCGTGTCGGTGACGAGGGCGTCGATCCGGTGCGCCGCAAGAGCAGCCGACACCTGCGACAGGGTGTCGAACACCTTGGGCTGCTTGGTCGGCTGGATGTCATTGGTGATGTAGGTCAGGCCGGTCGTCCCGATCTGGTCGCCGTATTGGTACGTCTTGAGCTGGGCGGGCGAGTGCTTGGTGACGATCGGCGTGCCTTTGGCGGCCACGATCGCCTGCTGCACCGGGTAGTAGCTGTTCGAGAACGTGACGGCCTGCGCCCGCTGCGGGGTGACCGACACCTCGTTGATGTCGAAGTCGAACGACTTCGGGCCCGGGGCGTAGGAACTCGTGAACGGCTCGTGCACCCAGGTCACCTGCGACTTGCTGAAGCCCAGCTTCGCCGCGATCGCGTAGGCGACGGCGCTCTCGTAACCCTTGCCGTTGGCCGGGGTGTTGTGCACGAACCACGGCGGGTAGACCGGGTTGTCCGTCGCGACCGTCAGCACGCCAGGAGTGTGCAGCAGCGGCGCGATCCCCGACTTAGAGCAACTCGCGGCCGCCCCGCTGGCGCTGCCTGTTGGCGTCGCACCACCGCCACCCGAACTGCCGCAAGCGGCCAGTCCCCCGCTGAGCACCACCACGACGCCAGCCGCCACCATGAACCGTCGCATCAAGGCCACCCCAAACGTTATATCGCTGCCACCAGGGTCAATTCCTACTGGGGCGTGGACAGTGTAGCGGGACGGCCACAATGGGGGCGGCGCTGCCCCGGCAGGCGGTGCACGCCGCGGCTAGCCGGGGTGACCGGGCCGCAGCCACCTGATCCGCGACGCGGGCACGCCGGCCGGCCCGCCCACCGGATAGATCCAGATCGGGGTGCCGTCGGGGCCGATGCGCAGATGCCTGTGCAGGACCTTGGACAGGTCGAGCGGGATCCGGACGCAGCCATGGGAGGCCGGCTTGAGCGGCACGCCGTAGAACCGGTTGTGCCACTTCGGGTTCGGGAAGCCGTGGATGGCGTAGGTGTAGCCGATGAAGAAGACCGGCCAGTACATGAAGGACCGGCCGAAACTGTTGTCCGCCACCTTGCCGGCGATGTAGTGGATCGCCCGGTGGAACCCGCCAGGGGTGAAGAAGCCGACCCCGTCAGGGCGCCTCCACGCCGCCGTGGACACGTGGCTGATCAAGAGCACCTTGTTGTGCACGTACAGGACAAGGACCTCGATGTTCTTGTTGATCTCGATCCGCCGTGAACCGCCGTGCGGGAACAGCACGCGCGGCCGCCGGGGATGGACCAGCGCGTGCTGGGTCCTGTGGTCCACCCGGTTGGGATGCGCCGGGGCGATCCGCCCGGTCTGGACCTCCTTGAACGCCCAGACCGCCTCCTGGGTGTCCCAGCCGAAATAGCCGTTGATCTTGCCGACGAAGTAGTGCAGGAAGTGCAGCCGCTGCTGGAGCGCTTGCACGGCCGGTCCGCGCATCCCGAACTTCAGGGTCTTGCGCGTGACCTGGTAGACCGACCCGGGCGCCGGCCCGGCGGCCGGCCGGGCGGCGTGCACCGCGGCGCCGCGGGCCGCCGGCCCCGCCGTCACGCCCGTGGCGGTGCCCGCCGCGCCGAGTACCAGTGACCCCGCCGCGGTCGCGGTGCCGAGACCTGCTAGCCATCGCCGTGCTGTGCGCTCCATCGTCATGCTTCCCTGCTGCTCGTCGTTCCTGCCGTCAGGCGTTCCCGCTGCCGGCCGTTCCCTGTCAGTCGCTGTCGGTCATTGTCACTATTCCGCCTTCTGGACGTTTATCGCCTGCTTGAGGTTGTCTCGACTTTCGCAGGTCTTGGGGATTAGGCCGCTGCTGCGGCCCAGGCTGCGGTGACGGCGCGGATTTCGTGGTCGGCGGGCTGGCCTGGGACGGCAGCGGAAAATCGGGCCGCGATGAGGGTGCGGCGGAGCTTGACGAGCATGTCCTCGAAGGCCGGCTCGGTCTTTTCGCCGTACCAGGGCTGGTCGTCGCGGCGGGCGTCGATGTCGGCCTGGTCGTGGCCGTGCCGGGCGTACCACACCACGATCAGGGTATGGATCAGTAGCGCGAACGGGACGGTCCGCTCGACGGCGAGGCGGGTGCGGTTGCGTGCCTCGCCGGCGCCCAGTACGTTGCGGGCGCCGGCGAACGCCTGCTCGACGGGCCATCTCATCGCGTACCGGGACACGATCCGCGCCGGGTCGGCCGCCGCAGTGCCGTCGGTGGTGACCAGCGCCAGGTCGTAGCCGCTGGTGGTGTCCTGGTCGCGGACCAGGACCACGGTGACGGTCCGGGCATGGAATGAGCCGTACCACAGGCAGCGGATCGTGGCGGTGTGCTTGATGTCGGTGCGGCCGTGGTAGGTGACCACGTGATGAGTGGTCCAGGCCGCGTTCCTGGCGAGGTCAGCTGGGGTGCCCAGCCGCTCGCCCTTGGTCCTGGGCCGGCCCCGCTTGCCGGTGCGGGGCGGCGCGAGGCCGTACAGGACCGCGGTCCGGGGCAGCCGGCAGGTCCAGGTGACGTTCTCGGGCAGGACGCGCAGCGCGGGCCCGTGGCAGGCGGCGTCGGCGACGACGTGCAGCCGCCGGCCGGGGAACGCGGCGGCCAGCAGCGCGACCAGTTCCGCGGCGACCGCGGTCTTGGACGGGCCGGCGCCCTTGCCGGGCAAGTGCAGGCGTGCCAGCACCGGCAGGCACCAGGCCCGGGAGCAGAACGGCAGCGCCACGACGATCCCGACGGTGACGAAGCAGTTCCCGAACGACAGTTTCTGCGGGTTCTTCGCGCTGCCGTCATGCTGCCACCCGGTGCCGTGCACCTTTATCTCAAGCCTCAGCCCGGGTGTCTTTAACGTCTGACACGAGCGTTTTCCGGTGCCCGGATGGGGTGTCCGGCGTGGTTATCTCCTGCCTTGTCCATGACGTTGCTCAAGGAGGAGACGATGCTCGTGCATCCGGTGGTGATCCCCGCTTCGGGGACGCTGTCGTGGACCGTGCTCGGGGACGACGACGTGCCGGTCGTCCCGGTGGACCGGTTCCTGGCCTATCTGACCGACCTCGGCAGGTCGCCGAACACGGTGAGGGCCTATGCCCACGATCTCAAGGACTACTGGGACTTTCTCGGGTTCCGGGGCCTGGACTGGCGGGAGGCCCGGCTGGAGGACGTCGGCGGGTTCGTCGCGTGGCTGCAGCTGCCCGCGGCGGGCCGGTCCGGGGCGGTCGCGGTGGTGTCATCGGCAGCGGTGCAGGTCACCGCGGCGACGGTGAACCGCAAGCTCGCGGCCGTCAGCGCGTTCTATGCGCACCAGGCCCGCAACGGCGCCGAGGTCGGCGACCTGCTGGCCGCGTGGAAGACGGGCGGGCGGGGCGGGTGGAAGCCGTTCCTGCACCATGTCAGCAAGGGCAAGCCGTATCGCGGCCGGGCCGTCTCCCTGAAGGTCCCGCAGAAGCTGCCGCGGATCCTCACGGTCGCCGAGACGCAGGCGATCCTCGACTCGTGCACCCGGCTGCGGGACCGGTTCTTCTTCGCCCTGCTGCACGAGTCCGGCATCCGCGCGGGCGAGGCGCTGGGCCTGCGGCATGGGGACATCGCCGCCGCCGAGCGGGAGATCTCGATCGTGCCGCGGGAGAACGCGAACGGCGCCCGCGCCAAGTCCGGCGGGCGGGCGGTCCCCGTCGGCGGCGAGCTGATCCGGCTTTATGCCGACTACCTGCACGAAGAGTACGGCAGCGTCGGCAGCGACTACGTATTTGTGAATATCTGGGCGGAGCCGCGGGGGCAGGCATGGTCGTATCCGGCCGTCTATGACCTTGTCATGCGGCTGAGGGCGAAGACCGGCCTGGACTTCGACCCGCACTGGTTCCGGCACACGGCAGCGACCCGGTGGCTGCGCGACGGCGTCCCCGTCGAGGTTGTCTCCAGGCTCCTGGGTCACTCATCGGTGACCACGACATCGGCCATATACGGGCACCTGACGGCCCAGGACGCGCGGGCGGCGCTGGAGAAGGCCGGCTGGCTGACCGGACGGGGTGTGTCCTGGTGACCGGCGGCTGGATCACGCAGGACGACCGCGCCCGCTGGCAGCGGCAGGCCGCCGCCGAGCTGGCCTCGATCCTGGACGACTGCGCGGGCCTGCCGTGCATCGCCTGGACCGTCGGCCCGGCCGGGCTGGTGCTGGCCGGCCGGGTGAACGGCCTGGCTCCCGCGGCGCAGGTCCGGGAGACGTTCAGCGCCTGGCAGGCGGCACTCGCCCTGGGCGGGCATCGCGAGCGCCGCCTGGGCGGCGGGACGACGTGGCTGCACGCCGCCGCCCGCCGTCATCAGGTGAAGGTCCGGCTGACCGCGACCGTCTTCGACGGCGGGGAGGACAGCCGGTGAGCCGCCCCGGCAGCCCGGACGCCGCCGGGGCAGGGCAGTTCCGGGCTCCCGCGGGCCTGCTGGAAAAGCTGATGACCGCGGTGCGCCCGGAGTTCCGCGCCGGGGTGCTGACCTTCGGCCCGAGGGATCCGGTGTTCGGCGGGCCGCCGTGCGCGGTGCCCGGCTGCGAACGTCCCGCCCGCAGCAGGAACCTGTGCTGGGGCCACCGCCAGCGCTGGCATCAGGCCGGCAAGCCGGACCTGGCCGTGTTCACGGCGACCACCAGCCCGGAATGGTCCGGGCACCTGCCGCTGCCGGCCTGCCAGGTGCCCGGCTGCAACTACTGCCAGGCTGGACGCGGCCTGTGCCAGATGCACCACCAGCAATGGTGCCGTGCCGGTCGTCCCGGCATCAGCACCTGGCAGCTGGCCCTGGACTACGCGCCGCCCTCGCCGCCGCCGGATGCCTGCCTGGTCTCCTACTGCGCCCGGTGGGCGATGCGGACCTCGGCGTTCTGCCGCACCCATCACAAGAGCTGGCGGCGCTCCGGCCGGCCAGAGGCGGGCCAGTTCGCCGCCGCCCGCGCCGATCCCGGCACCGGATCTGAATGGATCGACGTGCGCTGCCTTCCCGGCCGGCTGCGGCTGGAGATCCAGTACGTGCTGCAATGCCGCGGGGATGAGCGCCAGGCGCTGCTGCGCCCGGTCAGGGTGCAGCGGATCCTGCGGGACCTGGCCGCCACGGGAACCGCCTCGCTGCTCGAACGGACGGAAGAAGAGTGGGCGGAATTCGGGCCGCGCGGCACGAAGGCAGGCGGCGGCCGCCAGTTCGTCCTGGACGCCCGTGCCCGGATCGAGCAGCTGGCCTTCGGCAGAGGCTGGGAGGCGGAGTACCCCCGTGACAAGTGGCGGCTGGCGAACCTTGGCCTCCAGGCCGGCAAGACGGCCACGATCAGCTTCGCGCCGATCAGGCAGCCGTGGCTCGCCGACCTGGCCAAGCGCTGGTGCCGGTGGCGGCTGTCGGCCGGGCTGAGCGCCAGCGACGCCGGACACGGAGTCCGGGCGGTCCGGCGGTTCTCCGCCTTCCTGGCAGTCCATGCTCCCGCCGGCGATCCGGCATCCATCGACCGCCCGCTGCTGGAACGCTACCTGGCCGACCTGTCAGCCAGTCTCGGCCCGAGCACCTGCCTGGGGCACATCTCGGCGCTGAACGGGTTCTTCCGGGACACCCGCCGGCACGGCTGGGACAGCGGCGCGCTGCCCGCCGCCGCGGTCTTCTACCCCGAGGACTACCCCAAACTCAGCCAGCGGCTTCCCCGCGCGGTCGCCGGGCACGTGATGGCCCAGGTCGAGGACCCCGCGAACCTGGACCGCTGGGGCAACCCCGCCTACCGGCTGCTCACCGTCATCCTCATCCGGTGCGGGCTGCGGATCAGCAGCGCCGTCACCCTGCCATGGGACTGCGTCGTCACCGACGCGGACGGCGCCCCCTACCTGCGCTACTACAACACCAAGATGAAACGCGAGGCGCTCGTGCCCATCGATGACGAACTCCGCGCCATGATCGGCACCCAGCACGGCCGCATCCGCCTCCGCTGGCCGGACGGCACCCCCGTGCTGTTCCCCCGGCCGAACTCCAACATCGGCGGGACCCGCCCCGTCGGCGGCGGCACCTACCGCGAAGCCCTCTACCGCTGGCTGGAAGAATGCGACGTCCGCGACGAGCACGGCCGGCCCGCGCACCTGACACCTCATCAATGGAGGCACACTCTCGGGACGGTCCTGATCAACCGTGACGTGCCCCAGCACGTCGTGCAGAAAATCCTCGACCACGACTCGCCCCAGATGACCGCGCATTACGCCCGGCTGTCGGATAAGACCGTCCGCGAGCACTGGGAGAAGGCCCGCAAGGTCGATGCGTCCGGGCAGCCGGTCAAGATCAGCCCCAGCGGGCCGCTCGGTGACGCCGCCTGGGCGAAACAGCAGCTGTCCCGGGCGACGCAGGCGCTGCCGAACGGCTACTGCCAGCTGCCGCTCGTGCGGACCTGCCCGCATGCCAATTCGTGCCTGACCTGCCCCATGTTCGTCACTACGGCCGGGTTCCTCCCGCAGCACCATGCCCAGCGGCGGGAGACCCTGCAGATCATCTCTGCCGCCGAGGCGAACGGCCACGCCCGCGTCGCCGAGATGAACAGGCAGGTCGCCGGCAACCTGGACAAGATCATCACCGCCCTCGAAGCAGACGGCCAGGACAGGGACAAGGAGGCGGCCGCCAGTGGATCCTGACCCAGCCGCCCCGCTCGCCGAGGCCGCGGCCCGCCGCCACGAGCTCACCCGCGCGAAAGCCATCCAGGCTCTCCGCGAACTCGACCGGGCAGGCACACCCGTAACGTTCGCCGCCGTCGCATCGGCAGCCGGGATCTCCCGGTCCTGGCTCTATACCCAGGCCGACATCCGCAGCCAGGTCCAGCGGCTGCGCGGCACTCGCAACAGCGATCCCGCCGTCCCGGTCCCGCCGGGCCAGCGGGCAACCGATACCTCACTGCGCGCCAGGCTCACCGCAGCCCTGGCACGCAACCAGGCACTCGCCGACGAGAACGCCCGGCTCCGCCGCCAGCTCGCCCGTGCGCTCGGCGACCAGCGGTCCGCCCGGACCCGATCCGGTAACGATCCAGTCCCCTGAAACACCCGCCGTCAGGCCGCCGCGGTCGTGTCGAGGACACTGTCCTCGACACGACCGCGCAGGTCACAGCCCTGCCTGACACGGAAGCTCAAGATAAGCACCTTATGGCCCCACCGTTTGTACAAGGTGTCGTCGACCACCACCGTGACCGGCTCGCCCGGTGGCAGCAGCCGGCCAGCGATCAGCCGGGCCGTGACCAGCCCCATCTGGTCCTGATCCCACACCGCGCTCGAGAAGAACCGGCACGCCGTATGGAAGGAGATCGCCCCGGCCATCCGTGCGCCCGACAGCATCCCCACCACCGATCGCCGCCCGGTCTGAGCGACCATCCCGGTGGCCAGCACGGTGAACAACACGAAGTGCCCCGGCGACGAAACACCGGACGGAACGCCTCCAGCAGGCCAGCCCACGACTCCGGCATGATCATCCCCGGAACCTACCGAAACAGTTGATCCCCGCACGTAAGCCGCGCCGTAGCCACGTGCAGCCCACTTCCTTACCCCGAGGCCATCATGAACGGCATGTCCGACACACCCAGCCAGCAGACCCGAACCGTCGTCACCGAGCGGATCATCGCGCATGTCAAGCGTGGCTGGCCCCACCTCGGCGAGCCGCTCGTGCGCTACCGCGGATCCTTCTGCTACGTCTCGGCCCGTCTGCCCGGCCACCGCGAGCCCGCCCCGATCCTGCGGTTGCGTTACCAGGGATCCCCCGACCGCTGGAACATCGCGATCTACCTGGCCAGCGACGAGCGGTACACCGAAGCCGAACTACCCACCTCCTTCGGACCCAAGACCGGCACCCCAGAACAAGGCATCGACCACACCTTCATCCTCTACGCCGGCCCCGGACGCACCCCCGGCTGACAACAACTCAGACCCGAGGACGCAGGGAAACGATCAAGACCAAAACTGCGAAACTCAAGTTGACCTAGCCGCGCGTCGCGACGGCCAGAAGTGGATCGTGCCGCTACGTCTCCTCAAGTTCCACGGCAAGCTGGATCTACTGGTCCCGTCCCTCGTCATCGCTGAGTTTGACCGCAACCGGCCACGGTCGGAGATGGCCGTCACAACGAGCGTCCTGGACAGGCTGCGGCAGTTGCGCCGGGAGCTGCGCGAGTACGCGGGCGAGCAGCACCAGCGCATCTGGCTTGAGGCGACAGCGCCGCGCGCCAGCTCACCAGCCGCACCACCGTCCGAGAACCGCCGTTCGGTGCCCATCAATGGGGCCTCCTGGAGTGGTATCTCCAAATCGGCCGTGCCGGGCTGACCATCTGGGAACGGCCCAACGATGCTGTCACCAGGCACCCCCGACAACGGCAACTACCGCCATCTGGCGGCGTGCACGCATTCCATCGCCACGCGATCGCCAATCCCCCAGGCCTAGGTGGGAGCAGCGTCTGCGCTTACTAATAACCGATCATCGGTATATAATACTGACATGACTAGGCAGGCTATGCAGGAACCCACCTTCCTGATCCTCACGGCGCTGACCGACGGCACGCAGCACGGGTACGGGATCATGACCGACGTGGCCGGGATCTCGGGCGGCCGGGTCAAGCTCCGGGCCGGAACGCTGTACGCGGCGCTGAACCGGCTCCTCGGCGACGGGATCGTCGGCGCCGACCGCGAGGAGATCGTGGGCGGCCGACTCCGCCGCTACTACCGGCTCACCCCCGCGGGCGCAGAGCTTCTGGCCGCCGAGGCGGCCCGGCTCAGCGCCAACGCCAAGGTCGCCACTCAGCGGCTGCGGAGACTGCGCGATAGTGCGGCACCAGCCGGAACCCCCGCGCTGGCCGACGGCGCGGCATGAGCGGCGAGGCCCGCGCTGGAGGGCGTGGACCGAGCGCGTAATTCCAGTCGATCCGCGTGCGTACCGCCTCGGCTGCCTGCCGGTCGGTCAGGTCCTCCGCCATCTGGAAGATCGTCACCAGGGCCAGGCGGCTCGGCGGCCAGCCCGGCTTGCCGCGTTTCCCGTAGGCACCCGCGAACTGCTCATCGGCCAGCCACTCACCGAGCCGGTCACGCACTACCACCGGCAGCGGACGCTCCCGCTTGCCCTGGTACATCGACCGTGCCGCCGCGACGATCTCCAGCGTGGGCTGCGGCCACGGCCGCGGCTGCACACTCATCACGAGTTCATCCTGCGGCCGGGACGAGGGGACGGCGACCGCAGGCCGATCATGAATACAACAAGATCCAAGACAGCGGCGCCACGCCGCACGGATCCCGATTCCCTCCGGAATTAACCAGCAGGGTCCACATGGTCTCGGTGCTGGAGCGCCCGGGCGATTCAACGACCCCGCTTCCCTGCATTTGTAGATGACCAGCTATTGGCCGGTTAAGGCCTACCAGCCGTGGTCGGCTTTGTCGGCCAGGACGTCCTGGTGGATCTGCCTGAGGCGGGTGCCAGGGTCGATGCCGTGGGCTTCGGCGAGGGCGGCTCGCGCGCTCAGGTAGGTTTCCAGTGCGTCGGCCCGGCGACCGGACCTGTGGAGTGCGATCATCAGCATGCCCCAGGCGCGTTCATCTGCCTGCTGGCCGACCAGGTGGGACCGCAGGTCGGATATAACCTGGTTGTGCCTTCCCAGTGCAAGGTTTGCGTCGGCCAGATCATGGAACGCCCGGTGCCGCTCCTCGAGGATCGTGGACCTGAGGCGCTCCCCGGCGGCACTCCCGGGCAGGTCGGCTAGGTGCGGCTCGCGCCACAGGCTAAGCGCGGTGCCTGGCCGAGAGCCTCGCGGCCCAGCGTCGCGTGAAGGCGGAACTCAAGCAGGTCAAGTTCGCCTGGCAGGACAGTTAGCTCGTAGCCCGTAGCCGCGGTGCGGAGGCGCTCCGCGATGATCGGATGCTTGCGGAGAGCCCAGACGTGCGTCCTGATCAGACCTGAGTCGTCCCGGATATGCGGCGGCGCCAGCATCTTCGCGAGATCTGTTGCGGGCACGGGACGGTTCGACTGCACGAGGAGGATGGTCAGGACCGCCCGCTGGGCGGGCCGAGCGATCGACACGCCGATGCCATCTGGGCCGATAACGCGTAATGGACCGAGGATCAGGAACCGCATGAATTTTCCCGCGGTCGACTTCAACGGGCCTGCCTTCCGCAGATCCGTGAAATCCAGATTCTAGCCGTGTTCGTCGATTTCAACCATCTTGTTGTAAGTAATCCTTCTGATGGCCTGGCAGCGAGAGGGTGAAGATCGTGGCCCGGCCGGGCGCCGGACCGCTGCGTCGGCATGGTGGCCCACCCGCCTTAGCGCCTGAGGGCCTCGACGGGGTCCAGCAGGGCGGCACGGAGGGCAGGGTAGGCGCCAGCTGCGCACCCGACGGCGGCGCCGATCAGGGGGTCGGGAATGATCGTCAACGGGTTCAGGACGGGATACCAGCCATTGGCACCGGAAACCGCGACGAGCGCGATGACCGCGGCGCAGGTGCCAGCGAGGCCGCCGCAGGCACCGAGGATGGTGGCCTCGGTCAGGAACTGGGCCACGATGGCTGGCCGCGTGGCACCGAGGGCGCGGCGGATGCCGATCTCGTAGAACCGCTCGAGCACCGATGTGAGGGTGATGCTGGCGATCACGGCCGCGCCGATGAGCAGCGCGATGATCCCGGCGACGAACAGCAGCCTGGAGATGTCGCTGTTGATGACTGCTTGCAGGATGAACGGGGCGCTGGAGGTGACGACGACTAGCCGAGTTGGGTCGGAGGGAAGGACAGCGGCTGGGACCTGGGAGGCGACGACCGCAGCGGACCCAGGCCTCGTGGCGACGATGAGATCGGCGCCGCCGCCTGGCGGTCCCCAGTATCTCAGCGCGGTCTGTTCCGGGATGATGGCGTCCTGAAGCAGGCTGGCCTCACGGCGGACCGACTTGAGGATCCCGGTGACGGTGAACGGTATCCCGTCGATGTACACCGCCGGCTGGGCGGATATGTCGCGCACGCCGAGCTGCTCCGCGGCACCCTGGCCGAGGACCACGACGTTCTGACGATCATGGTCGGCGATCCGGCTGTAAGCGCGTCCTGCGGTCAGGGTGGCCTGGACCGCAGGAAACAGGCCGGGCGAGGCGGCGGCGACCTGGACCGAGTTTGCCTGTCCGCGCGCCGTGGCCGAGGGCAGGCGGGTGATGCTGGCGTTTGAGGGCACGGGGACCTGAAATGTGACCCCGGAGGAGAGGACTCCGTGGATCCGGTCGATGAGCTGCTCGGTGTCGGGGGGGAACGCCAGCGATCTCGCGGCGGGCTGGGCGTCGGACACCACGACCTCGGTCGCAGCCAGACTGTTGAACCGGCCGTTGACCTGGGCCCGCGTGGTGCTGGCGAGGCCGGTTACGATGGCGAAGGCGGCCACCCCGATCGCCGCCCCCAGCATCGTCAGCAATGATCGCACCGGCCGGGCGGACACGCTCACGCTGGCCTCCGCAGTGGTGTCGGCCAGGCCGGACGTGATCCGGCCGATCCTGGCCTGGGCCGCTTGCCATGTCGGCACCGATCCGTCCCCCTCAGGCTTCCGCCTGCTCGCGCCACGCCCGTTCTTCGGTGATAACGCCGTCGGCGATGGCAAGGCGGCGGCGAGTCCGGGCGGCGACGCCGGAGTCGTGCGTGACGATCACCACGGCGATGCCGTCGCTGTGCAAAGAGTCGAGCAGACCGAGGACATTACTGGCGCTCGCGGTGTCAAGGTTGCCTGTGGGCTCGTCGCAGAGCAGCAGGGCGGGCCGCCCGGCCACGGCGCGTGCGATCGCTACACGCTGTTTTTCCCCGCCCGACAACTGTCCGGGCTGCGCCCCGGCCCGGTGCAGTATCCCGACTCGGTCCAGGGCCTGCAGCGCCCGGGGGATACGCTCCGGTCGCGGGACCCGCTGGTAGGCTAGGCCTAGGGCGACATTCTCCGCAGCGGTTCGGTGCGGGATCAGGTTGAAGGTCTGGAAGACGAAGCCGATGGAGTTCGCCCGCAGCGCTGACATCTGCCGGTCGGGAATGTTCCTGGTGTCTGTCCCGGTGAAGGCGACCGACCCGCCGGTCGGCCGGTCCAGCAATCCCATCAGGTTCAGCAGCGTGGACTTGCCCGACCCGGACCGGCCCATGAGCGAGACGTAATCCCCGGCGAATATGGCAAGGGTGGTCGGCCGAAGAGCCCGGACAGGCGGCGCGCCGCCGTAGGTTCGCTCGGCGCGGTCCAGCATCAGCAGGCCTTGCTGCGCCGGTGCGGCGGTCACTCGCCCACCACGACGCGGTCCCCCGCGGCCAGCTGCCCCAGTGGTAAACAGCGCGGAAACTGGTACGGCCAGCACCGCGCCCCTGGTGGCGGCGATCACGATCCGCACAGTTACCCGATGGCCCATCAGCGACCAACGGAGCGGCCTGCGCGGCGCCAGCACCGCCTTCGGCCCGGACCTGGCGGCCTTGCCTGCCGCCCGCCCTACCCTCCGGATCGCCGTCACCTTCGCAGCGACCCGCCGCACGGCGCCTCCATGTCCGGTAACGTACAGAACCGCCGGGTGGCCAGGGCGGACCAGGCCGATCTGCGCCGCGGTCAGCGGGACTACCGCTCTGAGCTGCCCGCTGGCCAGAGTCAGCGCCGGGTCGCCGACCGGCTGCCCCAGCACCAGGGAAGAGGATTGCAGCACAGCGGGCAGCCGGGGAATGAACACGATCTCGGCCTGCGGCACGACCAGGGCCCCGCCCTTTCCGGAAGTGCTTGCTGGCGGGGCGTAGCCAGAGTTGCGATAGAAGGCGCGGACCGCCGCATTGGTTGACCGCCCGAACACCCCGAAACTGTCACCTGTAGGGAACCCGAGCGCCGCAAGGCCGTCCTGCAGTTGCGCCACGTCTGGGCCTCGGTCGCCAGTAGTCAGGTCTCTATACATAGGCGTGACGCCGGCCATCGCGAACACCGGCCGACCAGCCACCTGCGCCAGCACCGAGCCGTCGGCGACGGCCGAGCCAACCCGCGGCGGCCTCGCCGTGACGATCGGCTGCGCGCCGGGAACATTCACCGAGCCGAAGCCCACCTGGCGCACGCTCGCCGCGGCGATCACGCCCCGGACGGTCAGGGTCTGCGACAGGCGGCGTAGCACCACCGTGGCAGTCAGGACCGTGCGCGGCGCCGGCTTGTACCGCTTCTGGATCGCGGCCGGGGAGGTCGCATGCGTGCCCGCCCAGTAGGCGCCGGCGACCAGCAGCGCCACGACCGCGGCCAGCGCCAGCCAAAACCGGCGTCCAGCCCGCTGGCTCGATCTCAGCCGCTCCCGTCTACCGGGCGACACCGGCACGGGCTCGCCCGCATCCGGCACCGGGATGCCCGGCTCGATCGGGGTATCGTCCGGCATGCCGCTGCCCTCCGCCCGGAGCCGGCCGCGGACCGCGCGCGGGCGCGGTGGCGGCGTAGTAATTTGACTGCCTGGCTCGCCCGATGCTAGCCCGCCCCGCGCAGTGCTTTGGCCACTTTCAGGGCCCTGGCGAGGATCTGGGTGATCCTGGCCAGATCCCCCGCCAGGGCTTTGCTCATGTAGCGGGCGTGGGAGTCCTCCAGCGCCCGGATCGTCGCCACCAGCCTCACGGCCGCGGCGCACTTGTAATCTGCCACCGACGTCTTGATCTCCAGGTTCCGCAGCGCGGGCGTCGGCGCCGCATCGATCCGGCCGGAGAGGCGGTTCCATAGGTCCTCGGGGTTGGCATACTTGTAGCCGCGCCTGGCCAGGCAGGCCGACCACCGGGCGATGACCGAGGTGTACGCGGGATCGGTGGTGACGGCGTCCTGGAGCTGACTTGTCAGATCCGACAAGCCAGTCGTCGCTAGAACGCGGTTGGCGACCGACCCGTAGACCCGCCGCTCGGCCGCTCCCCGGCATCCGCCAGTCTGGGACGACCCACTGTCTCCCCCAGGCAACGTCCACGATACCCGCTGGTTCTCAGGGCCAAGCAACGCCAAGAGGTACGAATGGGGAGCCGAGTTTGCGTAACTCTGTTCCCGGCCCGGGCCTGCCTGCCCCGGGTTCGCCGCGGCCTGCACGGCGCGAGAATAGAAGCCGTAGCCATTGGCCTCGCGCGCGGCCAGGCCAATCGGCGCCTGCGGCACCCCTGCCAGGCCGATGCCGTTGAGCTCCTGGGCAGCGGTCAGGATCAAGGGGTAATACACCAGGCCCTTGGCCCGCATGCACCGTTGCACGAGCAACTCGACGGCGTTATTCACCTCAGCGGCAGCAACCGCCGACCCGCCGGAACTGGTCAGCACGGCGATCTCCGCACCCGTCAGCCTCACCGTCGGGGACGGGGGGGCGGCGGCGCACGCCGCAACCAGCAGCCCGCCCGCCGCCACGCAGGCCGCCACCATGGCCGATCCTCCGTGTCCAACGCGCTTGACATCCATTCTGAAGCAACTCACTGTGATTCCGATCCTTCCTGTTAAGAGGCACGCTCCGCCCGCCCTGCACCGCCTTCGCGTCCAGCCCGGTATGGTCAATGGACGAGACCCAGGCCGCGGGTCCGCGGGTCCGCGGGTCCGCGGCAATAGTGTGGCCCAGCTCGGCAGGCGGCGGCATCGCCCTCAGGTCTGATTCCCGCCTCCGCCCTGAGGGCGACCGCAGCCGCGCTAAGGGTCCCGCCGGATGAACAAGCTGAGCCCGCCGTCATCGTGGCCGCCGCATAGGCGCAGAACACGGCGAACCCGATCCGTGGCGGGAACAGGTTCACTCGGTTCATGTGCTCCCAGATCGCCCCCTGCGTTGAACGGTATCCATTTTGTCGATGTCGGCCTGGCCGAACCAACCGCTCGGCGGGCTCGGCAGGAACCCGCTCAGGCTCCAGGGCACGAACAGTAGTGCGACCGATCCGGCGATCGCCCCGGCAGTCTGCCTGAGCATCGCGCCCAGCCCGAACGACAGCAGCCCGCAGACGGCCGGAACAACCAGCCGCCGATCACCCCTGCAGCACGCCCGGATGACCCAGGCTGGTGTCGGCGTGCACGCCGGACTGCGGAGCCTGGCCGACGAAGAATGCGGATCGCAAAGCAGAGGGGCCGAGTATGCGACCCGTCGGTAGGCTCAGGGTTAAATGGAGCCTGGCGCGCCTGCCACTGAGCGACGTTGTACATGCGGCAGGCGCGGTGGGGCTCGCTGACAGCAAGGACGGCTCAGCAGTTGGAGCCGTTGTTGCCGTCCCGGTCAGAGCTGATCGCATTATTGAAAGTAGAGCTGAGGGTGTTAAATATGTCCCCCGGAGCGATTGGCTTCCGGGTGCCCAGACAGAAGGCATCTGTCCATACATACTCGGTCTGAGTCGTGCCCCGGGCCCATATGGATGACGCGCAGTCGTTCCATGTAAAGGTGATAAGGCCTCCACATACAGGGGGATTAGCGTCGTCTGGGATGTTGGTCCAGTCCCTGACATCTCCGCCGATGTTGAGCACTTGGTGGGCGCTGCCGTTGGGCGCACGATTGGCGTCCGCATAATAGCAGACATGGCCCGTATTGCACCCGGATTGTGTGGAGCCGTTGTACGCCCACGCGGCGCTCAGCGCACCGAAGGCCACGACGATGGCGGCGATCGGCGCCACGGCGATGACAGCCGCCCGTCTGCGCCTTCTTCGTGATGGCTGCCGTGTCATTGGCTACCTCCTAGTCGTGATCCGCCTGGGATGTTCGACGGGCTGAGCGTACGACCTGGCACCAAATATCTGCAATGCTAATAGGGCTACGAAATTGGCCGCTGATTGGGCGTTGACGGAGAATTGATCTCGCCCTATACAAAGCGTTGACGATCTGTTGACTTGGCTAGTCTTCGGCGGGACCGTTGCTGACGACGCCCGCGGCCGCCAGTCAGATTGCGCAGCGTCTCGATGACAAGCTGACCGCCGGGGGCCGCCGGGGGCCGCCGGCGGCTAGACGAGCTGACGTGGGCTCACGCCGGTGCCGCCCGCCGCGCTGCTCGCGTACGCGGCCAGCGCGAACCTGAGCACGTCGACGGCTTCCTCGCCGCTCCACAGCAGCGGGCCGGAGCCGGTATGCAGCCAGCGCAGCCAGTACCGCCCTGAGTCGCGGAAGCTGCTCGCCCAGTCGTCG
>WNGP01001840.1_pt1 | contig 17580 bp, 17 predicted proteins | sample 5407671 | NCBI WGS metagenome assembly WNGP01 (sample SAMN13153381, study PRJNA577476) | soil metagenome | isolation source: 40 cm soil or saprolite under Garry oak tree replicate 2 | place: USA:California | collected 2016-06-15 | reverse complement strand
TTCGAGCTCGTGCCCTGCGACGCGTTCATCACCGAGGCGACGTTCGGCCTGCCGGTGTTTCGCCACGGCGATCCCGCGGCGGAGATCGCCAAGCTCCTGAGCTCGGTCGCGCTGTTCCCCGAGCGCGCGCATCTCGTCGGCGTCTACGCGCTCGGCAAGGCGCAGCGCGTGCTCGCGTTGCTGCGGCAAGCCGGATACGACCGACCGGTCTACCTGCACGGCGCGCTCGATGCGTTCACCCGCTACTACGCGAGCCGCGGCATCGCGCTCGGCGACATGCGGCCGGCCCGGGATGCCGGCAAGGCCGAGCTCGCCGGCGCCATCGTGCTGTGCCCGCCCTCCGCGCTCCGGGAGATTTGGGCACGGCGTTTTCCCGATCCCGTCACGGTGCTCGCGTCGGGCTGGATGCGGGTGCGCGCGCGGGCGCGGCAGGGCGGAGTCGAGCTGCCGCTGGTGATCTCGGATCACGCCGATTGGGACGGGCTGACCGCGACCATTGCGGCGACCGGCGCCGGCGAGATCTGGGTGACGCACGGCCAGGAAGATGCACTGGTCCACTGGAGCACGCAACGCGGACTTGCCGCCCGCCCTCTGCGGATCGAGGGCTACGGCGAGGCAGACGATGAAGCCGGCTGAGGCGGTCGGGAGCATGAACCGCTTCGCGCAATTGCTCGACCGGCTCGCCTACGAGCACGGCCGCAATGCCAAGCTCCGGCTCATGACCGAGTATTTCCGCACCACGCCCGACCCGGAGCGCGGCTTCACGCTCGCCGCGCTGACCGGCGCGCTGTCGTTCCCGCACGCCAAGCCCGGGATCATCCGCGCGCTGATCGCCGAGCGTACCGATCCGGTGCTGTTCGAGCTCTCGCACGATTATGTCGGCGATCTGTCCGAGACCGTCGCCCTGCTGTGGCCGCGCCCGCCCGCAGCGGGCGCATCGAGCGATCCGCCCATGCTGTCCGATGTGGTCGCAAAGCTCGCCATGCTGGGCAAGACCGAGCTGCCCGGACAATTGGCGCGCTGGCTCGACGCGCTCGATGAGACCGGACGCTGGGCGCTGCTGAAGCTCGTCACCGGCGGCCTGCGCATCGGCGTCTCCGCCCGGCTCGCCAAGACCGCGGTCGCAGCGCTGGGCGATCAGGATCCCGATGCGATCGAGCTGATCTGGCCGGGGCTCAGGCCGCCGTACACCGAGCTGTTCGCCTGGGTCGAAGGTTTTGGCGAAAAGCCGGTCGGGCGCGATCCGGCGCCGTTTCGCCCGGTCATGCTCGCGCACGCGCTCGAGGAGGCGGATCTTCTCCCGCTCGATCCCAAGGCTTATGTCGGCGAATGGAAATGGGACGGCATCCGCGTCCAGGCGGCGAGCGGACGCGGCGAGGATGGAGCACGCGTGGCGCGGCTCTATTCGCGCACCGGCGAGGATATTTCCAGGAGCTTTCCCGACCTGATCGAAGCACTGAAGTTCGAGGGTGCGATCGATGGGGAATTGCTGATCGTGCGCGACGGCCGCGTCCAATCGTTCAACATGCTGCAGCAGCGGCTCAACCGCAAAACCGTGACGCCGAAACTCACGACGGAATTCCCGGCACATTTGCGCGCCTACGATCTGCTGGTCGAGGGCGGCGAGGATCTGCGCGAGCGGCCGTTCCTCGAGCGGCGCGCGCGGCTCGAAGCGCTGGTCGAACGGCTCGCCGCTCCCCGCATCGATCTCTCGCCGCTGGTCGGATTTTCCACCTGGCAGGAGCTTGCCGCCGCGCGGAAAAATCCGGCGGCGTTCGGGGTCGGCGCCGACGCCGAGGCGGTCGAGGGCGTGATGCTCAAGCAATGCGCGGCCGCCTATGTGCCGGGGCGGCCGAGAGGCCTGTGGTGGAAATGGAAGCGCGGCCCGGCCCTCGTCGACGCCGTGCTGATGTACGCCCAGCGCGGCCACGGCAAGCGCTCCTCGTTCTATTCCGATTACACGTTCGGGGTCTGGCGGAGCGGGCCCGAGGGCGACGAGCTCGTGCCGGTCGGCAAGGCGTATTTCGGCTTCACCGACCAGGAACTGCTCGAGATCGATCGCTTCGTGCGGCGCAACACCATCGACCGCTTCGGGCCGGTGCGCGAAGTGGTGCACGAGCCCGACAAGGGCCTGGTGCTGGAAATCGCGTTCGAGGGCCTGCAGCGTTCGACCCGGCACAAGTCCGGGCTTGCCATGCGCTTTCCCCGCATCCATCGCCTGCGCTGGGACAAGCCGCCCGGCGAGGCCGATCGCCTCGAAACGCTGGAAAGAATGCTTGACACCAAGACGGGAGCAACAACTCATGACCGCGCAGGATCCGGGCGCAGCGCGCCCGCCGGATAGGCCCTCCGCGACCGGACCGGAGCCGAGCACGGAGCCCGCCATGACCAATCACGCCATCCGCTTTTTCGGCGGCCCGCCGCTGGCGGTCGTCGTGCGATTGATCCTGCTGTCGATTCTGGTCGGCGTGGTGCTTCACGCCAGCGGGCTCGATCCCTGGAACATCCTCGACAGCATCCGGCGATTCGTCCTGAGCATCTGGAACATGGGATTCGACGCCGTGCGCTGGGTGTGGCGCTATTTCCTGCTCGGCGCCGTCATCGTCGTGCCGATCTGGCTGATCGTGCGCCTGGTGCGCGCGCCGAGCGAGCGCGGGTGAGCTATCATTGGTCCGGCCACGGTTCGGCCGTGCCGGCTGCGGCCTCGACGCCGACCGCTGCGCGGATATTCTCGAATCCTTCTCGTCGCAGCAATTGCATCAGCTCCCGCTTGATCTCCCCGACCAGGCCGAGCCCGCGGAACACCAGCGCGGTATAGAGCTGGACCAGCGTGGCACCCGCCTTGACTTTTGCGAAAGCCGCCTCCCCGGAATCCACGCCGCCCACTCCGATCAGGGGAAACGCGCGATCGACCCGCACGAAGGTTTCGGCGAGCATGCGGGTGGAGAGTGCAAACAGCGGCCGGCCGGACAGGCCGCCCGCCTCGGCGGCTGCGCGGTCGCGCAGGTGTTTCGGCCGGCCGACGGTCGTGTTGGCGATGATCATGCCGTCCACCCGGCGCGCCCGCGCGACCGCGACCATTTCGTCGAGATCGGGAAGCGCCAGATCGGGGGCAATCTTGAGCAGGACGGGCACGCGTCGGCCGGCGGCTACCCGCTCCCGCGCTTCCATCACCCTTGCGAGCAGCGCATCGAGCGCGGATTTTTGCTGCAGGTCGCGCAGGCCCGGCGTGTTCGGGGACGACACGTTGATGGTGCAATAGCTCGCCAGTCCGGCAAACGCCTCGATCCCGGCAACGTAGTCGGCGATCCGGTCCTGGGTATCCTTGTTGGCTCCGAGATTGACGCCGACGATGCCGGCGCCGGCGCCGCGGCCGGCAAGCCGACGGCGCACCGCATCGAACCCCTCGTTGTTGAATCCCAGTCGGTTGATCACCGCCTCGTCGGCTTCGAGCCGAAACAGCCGCGGGCGCGGATTGCCCGGCTGCGGCCGCGGCGTAACCGTGCCGACCTCGGCAAAGCCGAAGCCCAGGCGCAGCAACGGGGCGAACACCAGGCCGTCCTTGTCGAGGCCCGCGGCGACGCCCAACGGATTGGGAAATTTCAGCCCGAATGCCTCGACCGCGAGCGCCGGCGGATCCGGTGCCGGCCACACGAGCGCCAGCGGCAGGGCGCGCATCACCAGCGCGTGAGCATCCTCGGGGTCGAGCGCCCGCAACAACGGCCGCGCGAGATGATCGAGCAATCCGATCACGCCCAAAACTCCGGATGGGGAGCGCGGACCCTAGCGGGCCCGCATCGGCTCATCAAGCACGGGACACGACGTGTCCGGGACTCGCGCGACCCTTACGGCCGGAAATTCTTGTGCCGGTCTCGCCCTGCTTTCCGCCCGGCAAATCCTTATAATCTTCGAGGCGAAGCGAAAGGGATGCGACATGAATGACAACGACGAGTTTGCCGCCGCGATGCTGGCCTCGGCCCTGGTGGAGATCCAGCGGGGAGCCGTCGAGCTCGAACCCGATCCGATCGAGGCCGCCGCGATGATGTATTTCGATTGCCTCGATGCGATCCGCGCCGAACGCATCAAGCGCGTCGCACGAAACAGGAGCTGACGATCGTTCTCCGGACACGGCGCAACGCGCAGCGTTGTGCCGTAGATCCGGGGTCCAGGAACATCCTGGGCGCTGCAATGGGTCCCGGTTCTGCAGCGCACCACACCGCAACATGCCGAGAATCATGAGCGGCAGAGGCCCGGTGTGCTGCGCTGCGCCCGGGACACGATGCCCGGGAGGGGGAGTCAAGCCGAGCGGGCGAGCGCGCCGTCGATCAGCGCCACGGTGTTGTCGAGCCCGTAGATCGCCACGAACGAGCCGAAGCGGGGGCCCTTCTCCTCGCCGAACAGCACCTGGTAGAGCAGGTTGAACCATTCGAGCGACACGCCCGGCTTGCCGTCCTTGGTCTTGATCTTGCCGGTGCGGTCGAGGAACGGCTCGCGCCGCCCGACCTCGTAGACGACCTCCTGGATCCGCTCCGGGCTGGCGTCGGGGGGGAGCTGCGAGAGCGCGTCGCGCAGATCGAGCAGCGCCTTGCGCTCGGCCGCCGTCGGCTCGCGGAATTTCTTGGCCGGCAGCACGAAATCGCGAAAATAATGGATCGCGTAGGTGACGAGCGCATCGAGCTTGGGATGGCTCTGCGGCGTCACCCCGGCCCAATAGCGGCCGATGAAACCCCACAGCGTCGCCGGATCCTCGGCATTCGAGGCCGACACCAGCTTCAGCAGCATCGAGAACGCGATCGGGACCTCGGGCCGCGGCGGATCGCCGGAATGGATGTGCCAGACCGGGTTCGACAGCCGCTGGCGCAGATCCTGGCGCTGATAGGCCTGGAGCTGCTGGTAATATTCGTCGACGTGGCGCGGGATCACGTCGAAATACAGGCGCTTGGCCGATTTCGGCTCGCGGTACATGAACAGCGACAGGCTCTCCGGCCCGGCGTAGCGCAGCCATTCCTCGATGGTCAGGCCATTGCCCTTGGACTTCGAGATTTTCTGGCCCTGCTCGTCGAGAAACAGCTCGTAGGTGAAGCCGTCCGGCGGCGTTCCGCCCAGTGCCCGGCAGATCTCGCCGGAGAGCTTGACCGAGTCGATCAAATCCTTGCCGGCCATCTCGTAATCGACGCCGAGCGCGACCCAGCGCATCGCCCAGTCGGGCTTCCATTGCAGCTTGCAGCGGCCGCCGGTGACGAGGGTCGTCACCGCCTCCCGGGTTTCGGGATCCTCATAGGTGATGGTGCCGCGCGCGGAATCATGGGCGAGCACCGGAACCTGCAGCACCACGCCGGTGCGGGGAGAGATCGGCAGGAACGGCGAATAGCTTTGCGCGCGCTCCTCGCGCAGCGAGGGGAGCATGATGGCCATCACTTGGTCGTAACGTTCGAGCACGCGCAGGAGCGTCGCATCGAAGCGGCCGGACGCATAGCATTCGGTCGCCGAGTAGAATTCGTAATCGAAGCCGAATTGATCGAGAAAAACGCGCAGGCGGGCGTTGTTGTGCTCGCCGAAGCTCGGATGCGTCCCGAACGGATCGGGAATGCGGGTGAGCGGCTTGCCGAGGTGGGTTTCGAGCATGGCGCGGTTCGGCACGTTGTCCGGCACCTTGCGCAAGCCGTCCATGTCGTCGGAAAACGCGATCAGCCGGGTCTTCACCGCGTCGCCGGTGAGCACCCGGAATGCGTGGCGGACCATACTGGTGCGCGCGACTTCGCCGAACGTGCCGATATGCGGCAGGCCGGAAGGGCCATAGCCGGTCTCGAACACCACGGTGTCCTTGGGATGCTTCTGCAACCGCGCGACGATTTTCCGCGCTTCCTCGAACGGCCAGGCGGCGGAATGCCCGGCAACTTCCCGCAAACTCGGCGCTTGGGTCTCGGCTTGCGACATCGATGCTCCAGCCGGAGGGCAGACGGGTCGTCAGTCCTCAGAACGGGCTGATGGGAAAATAGCGCAGCCACAGATCGGTGAAGCGGCCCTGCTCCCACAGCCGGAACAGCGCCCAGTTGAGCGCGAGGCGCAAGGTGTCGTTGCCGCGCTTCACCGCAATGCCGATCCCCTCGCCGAAATACCGGCTTTCCGTGAACGGACCGCCGACGAACTGGCAGCAATTCCCCGAGTCCGTGCCGTTGAGCCAAAACGCCAGCCCGATCCCGTCGCCGAACAACAGGTCGACCTCGCGCCGGCGCAGCGCCTCGCGAGCCGCATCGGCGTTGGGATAGCCGCGCGCCTCCGCCTCGGTGAAGAAGGTTTTGACGTAGGCTTCGTGCGCCGTCCCGGAAACCACCGCGATCTTCTTGCCCTCCAGCCGCTCCGGCGCCAGGTCGGCGGGCCCGGCTTCCCGCAGCGCGACGAAGCGCGCCGGCGAGCGGTAATACGGATCGGTGGAATCGATTTTTTGGCGCAGCGCCGGCGTCGGGGCCAGCGAGGCGATCACCGCATCGCCGCGGTTCTCGCCGAGCGCGGCGAGCAGGGTGTCGAAGCGGCGCATCTGAACGGTGCAGCTCACTTTCAGGTCCTCGCAGATCAGCCGTGCCAGGTCGACATTGAAGCCGGCCGGGTTGCCGTCGCTCCCGGCGAAATCGAACGGCGGAAAATCGACCTCGGTGAGAAACCGGATCGCCGAAACGTGCGACAGATCCGGCCGCTCCGGCCGCCGGCGCGGGTCCCAGAAGCCCGGCACGCCCGCGGAGACCTGCAGGCTGTCGGGCTTGAGCGCGAGCGGCTGGGCCTGGGCGGTCATAAAGGCGGGCGCGCAAAGCGCGGTGCCGATGAGCGTACCGGCGCGGAGGACGGCAGACAGACGGCAGACGACGGAAAACAGCGCCTCCTTCGATCTTGCGCGCAGCCGATCCATGGTCATGCGAAAGGATCCCGCCGTCCGTTCCCTGTCGTCCGCCGTCCGCCGTCCGTTACAGATAACGCCGCAGATCGGCCGCGGCGTCCTCCGGCCGGCGCTTGAGATTGAACGGCGCAACGAATTTTCCGTTCTTGTCCATCAGATAAACGAGCGCGGTATGGTCCATCGTATAGTCCCCGTTGTCGAGCGGCACCTTCTTCATGTAGACGCGGTAGGACTTGGCGACCTGGGCGATGGCGGCGAGGTCGCCGGTCAGTCCCTTGAAACGCGGATTGAAGCTCGACAGATAATCCTTGAGCTCGGCCGGAGTGTCGCGCTCGGGATCGACGGTGATGAACAGCGCCCCGATCCGCGCCGCATCGGGGCCGAGCTTGTCGAGCACGTCGGAGAGCTCCATCAGGGTCGTCGGGCAGACGTCCGGGCAGTGGGTGAAGCCGAAGAACACCACATACGGCTCGCCCTTGAAATCCCGATCGGTCACAGCCTGGCCGTTCTGGTCGACGAGCCGGAACGGCCCGCCGATGGCGGCTGCGGAAGGCACCATTGCGGCCGTCTCCGGCCTGACCACGAGGAGAACGATGGCAAATAGGGTGCCGAGTCCCGCGAGGAACGCGGCAAGCAGGAGAAGCAGGCGAGTCGTCCTGGCACTCATCGTTCAGGCTCGATCAAGATTGGGGCCAAAGCTTCACAAGCAGGCCGCGATTCCCGCCGCAATCGTCTCGAAGAAAACCGCGCTGCCATAATAGGCCCACAGCCCGAGCGTAGCCGCCAGCAGCGCCGCGCATACCGCGCCTGCCGCGATCATCGGACGCGGCACGGGCCGCAGGCGCAACGGGGCTGTGTCCGGCATCTCCCGACCCAAGAAGCTTGCTCGGTCCTGACATAGGCAAGATCGTGCCGGCCGACAACACCCATGCGGTCGCGGCCTCCCGGTGGAAAGGGGCAAGCCGCGACGGTTCCGCTCGCCCGCCGCTAGCCGGATCGCGCTCCCCTCACCCGCCCGCGGCACTCGGGGCCGCGCGCCCGGCAAACGCCAAGCCGGGGTTCATGCTGTCGACCATCGAGCTCGGGATCAAAATCGTGGTGCCGCGCTCCTTCGTCGTTTCGTAGATGATGTTCATGGCGCGCAACTGCAGGGCCGCCGGATTCTCCGCATAGATTCGCGCCGCCTCGACGAACTTGCCGGCGATCTCGGCCTCGGCCGAGCCGAGGATCACGCGGGCCTGCTTCTCGCGCTCGGCCTGGGCCTGGCGCGACATCGCGTCTTGCAGCGGTTCCGGGATGGTCACATCGCGGATCTCCACGGAATTGATCGAGACGCCCCAATCGGCGGTCTTGCGCGCGATCTCCGCGCGCAGGAACTCGTCGGCCGCCTGGCGCTCGGACAACAGCGCGGCGAGCATCGAGGCGCCGATCATCTCGCGCAGCGAAGTCTGCGAGACGCGGTCGACCGCCTCGCGATAGTTGGTGATGTTGAGCGCCGCCTTCTGGGCATCGTGCACGTGCCAGAACACCACCGCCTCGACGTTGACCGGGACGGTGTCCCGCGTGAGCGCCTGCTCGGCGCTGAATGCGGTGGTCTGGATGCGCTGGTCGATGATCGCCGTGATGCTGTCGAGGATGGGGACGATCCAGAACAATCCCGGCCCCTTCACCCCGTGCAGCCTGCCGGCGCGCAGGATGACGAAGCGCTCCCACGCGTTCGCCATCTTGAGCGACGCGAAAATGATGACCGCAAGCACGAAGCACCCCGCGGCCGCAACCGGCAGCCCGGCCGCAAGCAGCAACAGGCCGATCAGCACGGCGACGAGGGTCAGGAACATCGTAATCGGGTTCATGGGTGTTCTCCAATGGCGTGCCGGGCGGGATCGCGCCGGCGATTCCCGAGCGCGACTCTAGGGGAACCATGTCCGGCCTTGGAGGGGCGGTCGGCGCGAAATTGTCCCGCCCTTTGCCGGCGGATGGCGCTCGCGACGTGCGCCGCGGACTGGAGCCGTGTTTCCCGATGCTGCATCCCCACCGGAGTTTCGCGGCGAGGTGGCGAGAATCGCCGCATTGACCTATGAAGCGGCGGAGGGTAGCCCGCCCCGCATGCAGGGGACGCAGCCGCAGGGGAACGTTTTGGCTAGCGGACAGTCCGGTCCGGCAAGGCCCGAGGGGGCGCCGTCATCGCGCCCGCGCGCGCTGCACCGGCTCGCGTGGGGGATCGAGCGGATCGGGCTGGTCGCGCTGCGGTTCCCGGTGCCCGCCGCGATCCTGGTCCTCGCGCTCTCGGTCGGCGCGGCGTTCGGGGTCGCGCGCATCAAGGTCGACGATTCGCTGAGCCAGCTGTTCCGCTCGGAAACTCCCGAGTTCAAGCAGTACGAGGAAGTATCGCGGCGGTTTCCGTCGAGCGAGTTCGACGTGCTGCTCGTCGTCGAGGGCAAGGATCTGCTCGAGCGCGACTCGCTCGAAAAGCTGCGCGACCTCGTCACCGACCTGCAGCTGATCGACGGGGTGCGCGGCCTGGTCTCGCTGTTCTCGGCGCGCCAGCCGCCGGAGAAGGGGCGGCTGCCCGCCGCGCTGTTCCCCGAGGAATTGCCGCAGGGCGCCGAATACGATGCGCTGATCGAACGGGTGCGGTCGAACGAGATCATCCGCGGCAGGCTGTTGTCGGAGGACGGCGAGCTGGCGCTCGTCGTGCTCGCGCTCGATCCCGGCATCGTCGGGGGCAATGAGTTGCGGACCCTGATCGGCGAGATCCGCAAGACCATCGCCGAAGACCTCGCCGGTTCCGACCTCAGAGGCGAGCTCTCCGGCGTCCCGGTGATGCAGCTCGAGATCCGCAACGCGGTCGAGCGCGACCGGCTGGTCTACAACACGGTCGGATTCGTCGCGGGCTGCACGATCGCCATCCTGTTCTTCCGCCGCGTGTCGTTCATGATCATCGCGGCGGCTCCGCCGCTGCTCGCCATCCTGCTGGCGCTCGGCACGCTCGGCTGGCTCGGCTTCCGCCTGAACATGTTCCTGAACGTGATGACGCCGCTCATCATGGTGATCAGCTTCTCGGACAGCATGCAGCTGACCTACGGGGCGCGGGTGCGCATGCTGAGCTTCGGCGAAGACCGCTTCGAGGCGATGCGCAACGCCATCCTGATCATCGGGCCGGCATGCGTGCTGACCCACGCCACGGCGGGGCTTTCCTTCATCGCGCTGCTGTTCTCCAATTCCGACCTGATCCGCACCTTCGGGGAAGCCGGCCTCATCGCGACGATGATCGCGCTGATCGCGGTGCTGACCCTGGTGCCGGTGCTCGGCGTTCTGCTGCTGCGCAACGAGGCGAAATTCGTCGCCAAGGTCAGGGCATCGGACTTCGGCCTCGACCTGCTGCGCAGCTTCTGCGCCTGGATCGCCGCCCGGATGGTGAGCCGCCCGGGGCTCTACAGCCTGATCAGCCTGTCGATCGTCGGCGCCCTGGGTTACGTCTATGCGAACCTCGAGCCGCGATACCGGCTCGCCGATCAGGTCCCGGACAAGCAGCAAGCGGTCGCCGCGAGCAGCCGGATCGACGCCAAGCTCACCGGCGCCAATCCGGTCGACGTGCTGATCGAGTTCCCCAAGGGCAAATCGCTTTACGACCCGGCGACGCTGGCGACCATCGCGGCCGTGCATGCCACCGTGGAGAAGCAGGCCGGCGTCGGCAACGTGCTGTCGCTGGAAACGCTGCGGCGCTGGCTCGCCGAACGGGCCGGCAGGTCGGACGTGGCCACGCTCAAGCAATACGTCGACATCCTGCCGGCGCATCTCGTGCGCCGGTTCATTGCCGCCGAGCAGGACGCCGTCGTGGTCTCCGGCCGCGTGCCCGACGTCGACGCGAGCCGGCTGCTGCCCGTGGTCGACGCACTCGACCGGGCATTGGACAAGGTGCGCGCCGAGCACCCGGGCTACAGCATCGCGGTCACCGGCCTCTCGGCGATCGCCGCGCGCAACAGCGCCAACATGATCGGCAAGCTCAACCGCGGCCTGACGGTCGAGATCGTCTTCGTCGCCGCCTTCATCGGGCTCGCCTTCCGCTCGCCCGTGACCATGCTGGTGAGCATCCTGCCGGGGGTGTTTCCGATTCTGGTTTCCGGGACCCTGCTGTGGGCGACGGGCCAGGGCCTGCAGTTCGCCAGCATCGTGGCGCTCACGGTGTCGTTCGGCCTCGGCTTGAGCGCGACCATCCATTTCCTCAACCGGTTGCGGCTCGAGGATCACCCCGACGAAGATCCGGCGATCGGCATCGAGCGGGCGACCGTGCTGGTCGGCCCGGCCTTGATCTTGACCTCGGTGGTGCTCGCCTGCGGCTTGGCCGTGACGGTGTTTTCCGACCTGCCGTCGCTGCGGCTGTTCGGCTGGCTCAGCGCGTTCGCGATGATCACCGCGCTCATCGCCGACCTGCTGATTCTGCGGCCGACCGCCATGTTCCTGTTGCGCTTGAGCCGGCAGGCAAAGGCGCGGTCGGCCCTGCCGAAGGCCGCGGAATGACCGGGGAGCGCCCGAAACAGAGCGCCGAAAGCCTCAGCGGCGGGCGAGCACGATCGAGACCGAGGTGACGTCGGCGCCCGTAGGCCGGATCACGACCGATTGGCGGTTGCCGTGCGTTGCCAGGCTCAGGCCGGCCGAGAAACCGGACCCCTGGGCATAGGCCTGGATCTGGTTGCCGCCGGCGCGGCCGGAGACCGTGCCGTTGACCCCCCGGCTGGATTCGCTCCAGGTGCCGGTGATCGCGCCGCCCTGGGAGACCACGCTGCCGGCGAGATCGAAATTGTAACTGTCGCTGGCGCACCGGATGCTCAGCTGCACCGCCCGGCCGCCGCTGCCCACGTCGTAGGCAGCCCGGCAGCGGATGCGCTCGTTGGCGCCGCTGGAAAGCGAAATGGTGCCGCCGCCCGACCACGTTCCGGACAGAGACGCGAACGGTCCGGCCTGGGCGTGGGCTTCCGCCGAGAGCAGCGAAAACGCCAGCGCAAGTGCCGCTCCACTCCACGCGCGCGCATGGAATGGCATCGATCGTGACGGCATGTTTTTCCCCTGTCTGCCACGTCCGAACCGGCGGGACCGCCGCGGCTGACGGACGCCAGGGCCCGGACCACGCATGTCCTGCCCTCGCCTCATATCGGGGATGGGCGAGGCTTTGTAAAGGCCGCGCGGGTGGCTGCGCCGCGAGCGGGCGCCCGCGGCTTTTCGGTCAGGCGACCTTCTGCCGGCCTGCATCGGGCGAAAACGCGACGACCGCCCCTTCCGCCTCCAGCTCCGCGATCTCCTCGTCGCCAAACCCGTGACCCCGCAGGATGTCGCGGGTGTGCTCGCCGTACAGCGGCGCGCCTTGGCGTACGCTTCCCGGGGTCTTCGAGAATTTCACCGGCAGGCCCAGCGTCTTGACCGGCCCGATCGTGGCATGCTCGACCTCGACCACCATCTCGCGCGCGATGGTCTGCGGGTCGGCGAGCGCCTGGAGCATGTCGCAGACCGGCCCGCAGGGAACGCCCCGTTCCTCGAGCGCTTCGAGCCAATGCTTGGAGTTCCTGGCGCGCAAGCGCTCGGCGAGCTCGGCTTCGAGCGCCGCGAGATTCGCCATGCGGGCGGCATTGTCGAGAAACCGCGGGTCCTCGGCGAGCTCGGGCGCGCCGATGGCGTCGAGCATCCGCAACCAGTTCCGGTGATTGGCGCCGCCGACGACGATCCAGCCATCCGCCGTCTCGAACGCCTGGTAGGGAGCGTTGAGCGGATGCGCCGAGCCCATGGCGCGCGGCGCAATCCCGGTCGCGAGCGCGATCGCGGATTGCCAATAGGTCTGCACCAGCGCCGCCTCGTAGAGCGAGGTCTCCACCCATTGGCCCTCGCCGGTCTTGAGACGATGCGCATAGGCCGCAAGAATGCCCATCGCGGCCAAAATGCCGGCGGTGATGTCGGAGAGCGGCGCGCCGCACTTGACCGGCGGGCCCTCCGGTCCCTCGCCGGTGAAGCTCATGATGCCGGACATCGCCTGCGCGATCAGATCCAAGCCGCGCCGATGCTTATAGGGTCCGGTGCGGCCGAAGCCGGAGAGCGAGCAATAGATCAGCGCCGGATTTTCCTTCCGGAGATCCTCGTAGCCCAGCCCGAGACGCTCCATCACTCCGGGCGCGAAATTCTCCACCAGCACGTCGGCGGTCTTGACGAGCCGACGCAGCACCATCGCGCCGCCGGGCTTTTTCAGATCGATGACCATGCCGCGCTTGTTGCGGTTCATCATCAGGAACGCCGCCGGCTCGTCTGCCAGTTTCGGCGGAATCATGTACCGGCTGTCGTCGCCGTGCGGCGACTTCTCGATCTTGATGACGTCGGCGCCCATGTCGGCGAGCATGAGGGTGCAGGTCGGCCCCGCCATGACATGGGTCAGATCGATGACTTTCAAGCCGGACAACGGACCCACTGCGCGCTCTCCTTTTCTCCGCTGCGACGTGCTGCCGGACTATTCGCCCGCCCATTGCGGCGGGCGCTTGTTGAGAAACGCGTCCATGCCCTCGCGGAAGTCGCGGCTCATGTAGCACATCAAAATCAAGTCCTCGCCTTCCTCGCGCGAGAGCCGCATCTGCAGCCGCCGCAGCGCCTCCTTGGTCGCCCGCAGGGTGAGCGGCGCGTTGCCGGCGATCAGCCGCGCCAGCTCCTCGGTGCGCCGCTGCAGCGCCGGCAGGTCGTCCACCACTTCGTTCAACAGGCCGATGCGGGCGGCTTCGGCGGTTTCCAACAGCCGCGCCGTGAACACCAGGTCCTTGACCCGCGCCGGGCCGATCAGCGCCGCCAGCCGGCTCAGGCTCGCCATCGACAGGCAATTGCCCAGCGTTCGGGCGATCGGGAATCCGAACTTGGCGTTGGCGGCGGCGATGCGCAGGTCACAGCACGCGGCGATGCCGGCGCCGCCGCCCGTGCAGGCGCCCGCGATCGCCGCGATGGTCGGCACCCGGCACGCCTCGAGCGCGCTCAGGATGCGGTCGATCCGGGATTCGTAGTCGAGCGCGTCCTGCGGCGTCTTGAAGCCGCGAAACTGATTGATGTCGGTGCCGGCCGCGAACGCCTTGTCGCCCTGCCCGGTCAGGATCAGCACCTTGAGCGAACGATCGCCGTCCGCCGCCTCGCAAATCTGCGCGAGCCGCTCGTACATCGCGAACGTCAAGGCGTTGCGCGCCTGCGGCCGGTTGAAGGTGACGCGGCCGATGCCGTCCTCGACTTGGTAGAGCAGATCGGACGCGGCCGTGGAATCTGGTTGCAGCATTGTCGACGATCCCGGAATGGTCTGGGCGCTGGGCCGTTTCGAAGCCCGATATGTCCGCCTCTATCGGGGATGGGCCGCGCTTTGTAAAGATCGGGGCGAGCGGCGGCGATCGAGGGCGCACCTGTTTGCGCCAGCAGCGGCCGCGCAGATGCTGCGAATATTCCATTGCGGCCGCCCGCGATCTCGAGGATGGCGACAGCCGGTACGCCGCGGTTTGGATGCTGGCTCGAGAGACCCATGCGCGGCTGGCCTGTGAATTGCGGCTTGCAATCACTATATATATGCCCGGTTGGTGCGACGGCGCGTCGCTGTAACGCGCCGACGATTTGATCATGGGTGCGGCCGAGAGAGGTGCAGACATGCGGATCAAACGTCACGACAAGAGCGACATTGTCGAGCTCGGCGACGGCTCTCGATGGCGGATCTGGCCGGGCGACTTGCCGCAAACCTTGCAATGGCTGCCGACCACCGAGGTGGAGATCGCGGCGATCGACGACGCATTCTGCTCGCATGCGCTCGTCAATCGCTCGGATGGGTCGCGCGTGCGCGTGATCGAAGCCGGCGCGACCTGGCCGGCCGAACAGGTTCGACGCTCGCTCAAGACCGGATGACGCAACGACGGCGCTTCGGGAGCGATCCAAGCGGCGATTCACGCGGCGATTCACGCGGAATCCTTCGGACGCTCGGCGGTGCGGTTGGCCTTGCACCAGGCATAAATCTCGGGAGCGTTCACCCGCTCCCGTTCCGGACCTTCGATGTATCGCACGTCGCATTGCCGGCGCATCAGATCGCAGGCGCTGCGCAACGCGCCCTCTTTGGCGCTATATTGCCGCGAAACCGTTTCGCGGTTGAGCTTGCGGTCGAAATAATGCACCACCCAATCCATATCCATCGCCCGTCTCCTTATCGCTAATCGGATTTTTCCGAAAATCCGCACCGTGCAAACCGGCTCGCAACCGCTCATTCCGCCGCTGCAACGGCTCCACGCCCGCGCCGGATCGATTGTTGCGCCGCCGCGCGCCGAGTGTCTATCCCCACCCTTGGGCGCGCCAAACGGGTTGGCGGCATATTGCCGCGAGGCGCGCAGATCCGCTCGTCGGTGTGCCGCGCGACCCGATCGGCAAGTCCAGGACTGCGCTCGCTTGCGGAATTCGGGTAGATTTGGAAATTGACGCAGGCTGGAGAACAAAGCGTACAAGTGATAGTGCTGCCGGGACGATACCAGCCGAAGGCGTCGCCCGAGGCCCTTGTGGTCCGGGGCCGGCGCCGAAGCGAGGAAGCCATGAACAAAGATGTCGATCCCCAGGCGCTGTCGGCCGCTGTCGCCGGTTTCCTGGCGTGTCACGTGCTGACCTGCCGGTTCCTCGTGCAGGAGGGGATCGTCGACCGCGAGCGTTTCATCGCCTATCTCGAAACCGCAATCGACGAGATGAGCCCCGGCATCGAGGACAAGCGCGCATTGTTCTCCCTGAACCGCCTGGTCGACGGGTTGCGCACCGCGCCAGCGGGCAAGAATTTGCAATAGGCTTGCCTTATCTCAGAATTCAGCCGGCCGATTTTTGTGCTGGTTCCAGCGCGATCGCCGTGCCGTGCCGATCATTGCTGCGAGAGACATCGCCGGAATGATCGAGGTGGCGAGCCCGGCCAATCAGAGCTTGAATGCCTGCCGTGCCAGCAGCTTCCAGCGGCCGTCCTGCTGCTTTTGCCAGACTTGCAGGACGCCGACCCTTGCCGAGCTGGGCTTGCCTTCGCTCTCGGTTTCGCCGGAGAACACGTGGCGCACGATGGCATTGTTGCCGGCAACCGCGACTTTCGGCTCGGACAAGGCAATCGATTTATAGATCGTCTTCTTGCCGGCGACGACGTCGATGAACTGCGCCTTGGTCTCGAACCTACCACTGGAATGCCCGTAGCTCAGCTGATCGGAGGTAAGGTCGTCCAATCGAGTCCGATCCGCATCGAGCATGGCCTTTGTCAGGGCTTCGACCGCCGCGGAAACCGACGCCTCGTCGCTCGATTGCGCAAGCAACCCACGGCTCAGGCCCGCCGCACCGAGCGCGAACGCTCCCGTGAAGGCGAGGCGACGACGAGTGATCCCCATGGTTCTCCTCCCTTGCGGCACCGGTTCGGATCGAGGCGCGACCTTGTGCAACATCCGGCCTCACCCGTTCATGTAAGCGCAATCGTTGCGACACAGCAACGATCGTTGCGGCCGAGCTCGACGGCAATTTGGCGGCGCATCGAGAGCGAGGAAAGGTCGAAGGTTCGGTGGAGCGGGCGGCGGGAATCGAACCCGCGTGTACAGCTTGGGAAGCTGTCGTTCTACCACTGAACTACGCCCGCATTTCAGGTACTTAGCTTTTTCTAGTCTCTTTTCAGTCTCCCCGCCACCTCTGACCTTGATCCAGCCGGACAGCTTTTGAAGCACCCGGCGTGAGGGCGGGTTCCCTACTCAGAGTAAGGAAAATGTCCGCCCCTGGTCAACGCGAGGCCCGACGGGCCCCTATTTCCTTCCGCTTCGCGGCTGAATCGAAAACATTTTGCGACGCAGCCGCTGCACACACGTCCGCCTAGGCGCCGCAAGCGGAATTCCGACCGGCACGTTACGATGGCATGAGACGGCGGGAATTTCTCAATCTTTTTGTAGGCGGTGGCGTGGCCGCTGGCCGGTCATACAGAGCAGACGACTTTGCTGGTGCGTCTGCTGATGGGTATGCGTCGATGGCAGCCGCGTTCAGGCGGGGCCTTAAGGAGACCGCTATGTTGAAGGTAACAACATTGCGATTGAATATCGCTGGGCGGAAAATCGGTACGATCGCTTGCCAGCCCTTGCAGCGACTTGGTAAGCCGTCGGCGTAACCGTGATTTGTGCAAACAATCCTTCAGTCGCCGCCGCCAAGCAGGCAACCAGTATGCACGATCGTACACGTGCTTGATCTTATTTCCGGTGAGGCATACACCGCGGTAACACCAGCGGAAAGGAGGATTTATGCGACTGGTTTCTACGGAGTCCTGGGCTTCTGGGCCCGCGCGAAATCCGGATTCGCCGATCGCTTCGCTATACGCGGCCTACACGCGTCCTTGTTCCGGAGAGAGGCGACGGCTCAGTCTACCTCTAGCAGACGCCGGCAAGCTCGGCAATGAGCCGATCAGGCGAAGGCTGACGTCTGGACGCGAGGCTGCCATTCCGATCACAATTGCGGCTCGATCTGATGCTGGTTTCCCCGTCTAGCCTCGGCGCCATCACGGAAATCGAATCTGGCTTGCATTGGGATGCAGCAACGCTTGCTCGCCAAGTCCGCCGGCGCGTTGCCGTCCTCTCCCAATATAACGTGGGACGCAGCACGTGCGTTGCGATCGCGCACGGCGGCACTGCGCATTTTTTCGCCGATCTTCT